>Ga0153952_1000569_pt1 | contig 12856 bp, 13 predicted proteins | sample TSNJ036MetaG_FD_104746 | JGI IMG/M metagenome (GOLD analysis project Ga0153952, IMG submission 104746) | Attine ant fungus gardens microbial communities from New Jersey, USA - TSNJ036 MetaG | ecosystem: Host-associated > Fungi > Mycelium > Unclassified | place: USA: New Jersey, Wharton State... | reverse complement strand
CTCCTTCCTAATTTCTTCTATCTCCTTGATACCGTAAGCCGCCTTGCGCAGATTTACCAGATTCATCGGACCCACATTATCAGATGTGGCGCTCCCTCCAAGCGCTCCGCAGCCCAATGTCAGCGCTGGCATAAGTCCTGTGCTGGCGCCTATGCCGCCAAGTGCGCTGGGCGTATTGACAACAATCCTTGACGCGGGTATTCTGGCGGCGAAATACTCAACCATTTTTTCATCCTCAGTGTGAATAGAGAAGGTATGGCCAGCTCCCTCATAATACAATATCTCACAGCATCTTTTGCAGGCTTCCTTATAGTTCTCCGCCGTATAAAAAGCGAGAATAGGAGCCAGCTTTTCATTGGAGTAAGGATGCCCGCGCCCTACCCCGTCCTCTCTGGCGACCAGTACCTTTGCCCCGGCGGGGATATGAAGTCCGGCAAGCTCCGCTATTGTCTGCACTGATTTTCCCACAATCATCGGATTCATAGTTCCGTTGCCTCTGAGTATGAAACAGCCAAGCTTCTCTCTTTCCTCTCCATTGAGGAAGTAAGCGCCCTGCTTCTCCATTTCAGCCTGCACCGCGCTTTCCATACAGCTGTCGCAAATGACTGACTGCTCTGAGGCGCATATGGTGCCGTTATCAAAGATTTTAGACGCGATTATTCTGCTTACCGCTTTTTTGATATCAGCGGTAGACTCAATATATGCAGGCCCGTTGCCTGGGCCAACACCAATTGCCGGAGTTCCCGACGAATAAGCCGCCCTCACCATGGCCGTACCGCCTGTCGCCAATATCATTGCCGTATCTTGATGCTTCATCAGGGCGTCCGTAGCCTGTATGGTGGGAATGGTAATGGATGAAACCAAATTCTCATCGCCCCTCGCCTCCGCGATTGCCTGCCGAATCACCTTTACCGTCTCAAGAACACATTTTTGCGCGCTGGGATGAGGGGAAAAAACAATTGCATTCCCAGACTTAATCGCTATTATAGCTTTATACAAAGCTGTAGACGTTGGATTTGTAGACGGTATCAAACCCGCAATTACACCTATCGGGGAGGCGATAGTCCAGGTTCTCTTATCATCGTCGCGGCTGATCTCCCCGATGGTTCGCATGTCCTTAATTCTTTCGTATACGCCATTACTGGCAAATATGTTTTTAATGATCTTATCTCTCACATTGCCGAAGCCTGTCTCCTCACAGGCTAATTCAGCAAGTCTTCGGGCGTTCCTCACTCCGGCGCCTACTATAGATTTTACTATTCTGTCCACCGTCTGCTGGTCACAAAGAGACAGCGCCTGCTGCGCCCGCTTTGCCCCTTCAATTAATTCGCGAACCTCCTGCATAGATAATAAATCCTTATCATATAGCTGCATGGACCATTTATACTCCTTTCAAACGCTCTGAAATTGCGTCAATCAGTTCTCTCTTCTTGGCGAATATGTTTAATTTTTATACCAACCGCATAGGATTTTCCGCCGCAAATTCAACCGCGGCCGCGAACGCGTCACAGGCACTTTTACAGGCTGACTGACTGCCTGTTAGTAAGGCCCCTGCGAAATTCGTCTCAGTAGGCGGCGCATACAGCTGGCACATATGCACATCGGCAGCCTTTAACGCCGTGTCCACTCCATACAAAGCTTCCAGAGGCGGCGCAATTAAATACGCCAGTGCGTCTCCCTCCGTTACTCCGGCGGCTTGAGACAGAAAAGAACCGCTGCGCGAGATACAATGGGCATAATATATGATTGATCCGTCATCGTTTGCGGAAACAAAGTGAGCTTTATTCTCTATCATATCTATACAGACATCCAGACCGCTTCTCACCTCAGCCGGATCAGGCCCCGCCAGTATGCCTATAATTTCACCGGCCAGCTTAGTAGATGCGTTTGACGCGCCGCCATAAAAGCTTTTAGCGTAAACCACCTTTACATAAGCTTTCTTCGTGGCTTCATCCAAAGCTGTATAAGTGACGTCATCGCTGTCGGCAGTTATAAGGGCAATTGCCTTTTGTTCAGCAGCAAGCCCAAGCTTGTTCGCCAATTCTAAATCCACATTGGGTATTATTTTTGCCGCAAGCACCGAGGCCTTTACGATATCCCCTTTCATTCCGCTTCCCTCCTATAGCTTTAAATCTGTTCCACTGGCTTTGTTGTCAAGTATCTTCTTGATTATATCGGCTATGTGGGCGCCGGCCTCAGACGGTATCGTACCGGAGCGGTGTATATTGGACACAACAGTGCGCCTGGCCTCCGGCATGCCTACCGTACATTTGTAGCCGATATACGCAGACATTGATTCGGCGGTAATCAGTCCGGGCCGCTCTCCGATGAGGACACAAGTTACTTCGGCATCAATAAGCTCAGATATTTCATCCATTACGCCAACCCGCCCGTATTTGATGAAAAACGGATCTCCGCAATTTATCCCGTGCATCTTAAGCCCTTGCCGTAAAGACGGCAGCAGATCAGATATATTTGCCCCCACAGCGGCGGACGACAAGCCGTCCGACACTAAAAGCTGCACCTGCATTCCCTTTTTACATCTTTCTAAAATTGTTTTCCGGGAGGCTTCGGATAATCTCCTGCCCAGATCCGGACGTGTCAGATAGGTATCCTTATTGTCACATTGGCTTTGAACGGTAAATAAATCAAATTTATCTAAAAAATCCTGATCAACACCGCTGAATACCGCATCCTGTGCAGCGGAATGGTCAGCATGAAATTGCAGCCTCGGCACTGTTTTTATGCGCGGACCTGCTTTTCCGATTCCTAATCTGCAAGGAGCATTCTTCTTCAACTCTGCATACTCCTCCTTATAGAGAGGGTTTTTGACAAGATACTGTTCTCTGATATCCACATCAAGAATATCCTGTATGGAGTCCTCATCAATCTCCGGAGCAATGCAGCCCGCAGGGTTTTCCTGCCCCATTAAGTTCATTTCTTTTAGCACCTGCTCAATAATACTTCTCAAATCATCCTGATTCATCTCGTTTACACCTCCTATTTTGAGAAGAATACTGAGGCGTCCCCCGCTAATGAGGTCAGCTTGCCGTTTTTTGAAAAACCCATCCTTTCAAGCCATTGGTCAAATTCCTTGATAGGCCTGAGCCCGAATAACTCCCGCAAAGCTGCCGGGTCGTGAAAGCTGGTACACTGGTACATGAGCATACAATCATCTCCTTGGGGTACGCCTATAATGTAATTGCAGCCTGCCGAAACAAGGAGCGTCGCCAAATTTTCAATATCATTCTGATCTGCTTTCATATGATTTGTATAGCAAGCATCACATCCCATGGGCACGCCCGTAAGCTTTCCCATAAAATGATCCTCAAGCCCGGCGCGTATTACTTGCTTAGAATCATACAGGTACTCCGGCCCGATAAAGCCTACAACCGTATTTACTAAAAACGGTTGGTATCTTTTTGCGAAACCATAGCAGCGGGCTTCCATCGTCACCTGATCCCATCCATGATGCGCGTCGGAGGAAAGCTCCGCTCCCTGTCCGGTTTCAAAGTACATTACATTGGGACCGGTACAGGTGCCTCTGTTGAGAACCATTTGCCGTCCTTCCTCAAGCATCTCAGGCGTCAGCCCGAAAGCTTCATTCCCCTTCTGAGAACCGGCAATTGACTGGAACATAAGATCTATCGGCGCGTTTAGCCGCTTAACCGCCTCGGTCTGAGTCGTCACATGAGCAAGTACGCATATTTGCGTAGGAATTTCCCATTTGCTTTTAAATTCATCAAATACTTTTAATACCCGCGCCACGCTCTCAATGGAATCATCCACAGGATTTAAGCCAAGAACAGCGTCGCCGCAACCAAGGCTGAAGCCCTCCATCGTGGACGCCATAATGCCTTTCAGGTCATCGGTGGTATGGTTCGGCTGCAGACGTGAAGAGAATGTGCCCGGCAGACCAATTGTGGTGTTGCAATGCGCAGTTATAGGTATCTTTTTTGCGCCGTATATTAGATCAAGATTACTCATCAGCTTGCATACAGCCGCGACTATCTCGCTTGTAATGCCCCGGGAGGCGCGGCGTATATCTTCCGTTGATGTCTCTTGGTCAAGAATCCATTCCCTGAATTCAGAAACCGTCATGTTTTTGAGCTCTTTAAAAATCGTTTCGTTTACATCATCCTGTATAATCCTTGTAACTTCGTCCATCTCATATGGTACGGCAGGCGTGTTCCTCAGGTCATTCAGTGTTATTCCGGAAAGAACTGCCTTAGCGGCCACCCGTTCCTCGGCGCTTTCAGCGGCAATCCCCGCCAGCCTGTCCCCGGATTTTTCCTCGTTGGCCTTAGCCATAACTTCTTTGAGGGATTTAAATTCATATACATGTCCAAAAAGCTTTGTTTTGAGAATCAACTTTTACTCACCTCTTGCGCTAAAAATTAAAAACCAATGTCTTGATCACCACCGGCACTACATTGCCCTCGGCAAGCGGTACGCCTATATCTATGTAATCGCCGCTCTTGACCCTCACGCCGTCAATACATATCACATCACGCCTATCTCCCAGCATCATCTGGAGGGTATTGCCTAAAACCTTAGCGATATCGTTTTCTATAACAATTATTAACGGGGCATTGCCGCTAAGCGCTTCCCTCGTGCTCTCTGCAATTACCTCAGCTATAGCCTGTATTTCTAAAAAGCCCGTTGTGCTTTTACCGCTGAAGGCAATTGCTATCATTTCTGAATCACCGCCCGTATATATAGGCAGCAAACTTCTTACCGCGGCGCCAAAATCTTCCGCGCTGGCCTCGGCATCCTCCGGGATTTTCAGGATAGGTACATTTTTAACTGGAAGACGCTTTTTCGCATAGGTTATCGTGCTGCCACTAATCTCAGTGGTATGGGTTCCCGCTCCTACGACAGTAGCGCGTATGGTCTCCGCGGCGATATATTTTTTTATTTTCAAAAACGCGGGATGTTCTTTTAGTGCCCTCCCCAAAAGAACGCCTATATCGCCATACAGAAATTCACCGCCCAACCTCGGATTTTCTATAAGATCCGCCACTCCTCCGGAAAAGGTTATTCCTTCAATATTGGGCTGGGCCGGAAGCGGCTTCCCATCATTTGTATAAAAACCAAGGTGCATTTTGTCCTGCTCCTTCAAATGGACAGCCTGCGCAAGCTGATCCGCCATCAAATCGCAGAGCTTTTTAATTTTTACCGGTTCCGCCTTCTCCCCGACAAGCAACGTTATATTATTGCTTTGCGCCAGTTCTCCTATTTTCCTGTAAATATATGAAATTCTTCCCTCTTCTATTTTCACAAGGCGCCCGCCAATATCAAGGCAGCTTGTACCGTATAATTCTCCATTTTTAAACGCCGCGATATTTGTCGTGCCTCCGCCTACGTCCAAGTTGGCTATAACAGCTCTGATTTCTTCGGAGAGCTTATCGGTTCCTGCTCCCCTTGCCGAGAGAACAGATTCCAAATCCGGCCCCGCCGTCGCCACGACAAAATCTCCCGCCATACTGCTTAGGACCTCCAGCACTTGGTTTGCGTTCCGCTTTCTGGCTGTATCCCCCGTGATAATAATAGCTCCGGTTTGCACATCCCCGGCGGTAAACCCGGCTTTCCGGTACTCTTCCTGTACAATCCGTTTTACCTGTTCAGCGTCAATCTCCACAGGCGAAATCAGGGGCGTTCTGTAAATATTGCTTCTGTAAACAACCGCTTTATCCACAATACTGATCTTAGGCGTCATATAGCTGCCAGCCCTGTTCTCAATTGTTAAGCGGCTGAAAATGAGCTGCGTTGTGGATGTTCCGATGTCAATACCTACGCTCAGTATAATCTCTTTAAGCATTTGCGTGCCCCCGCTGTATCATATATAAAAAAAGCACAAAAAAATCGCCCAAATACAAGGGTATCACCTTGAATTTGAGCTGCGTCGCTTCAAATTAAGTTTTCGTGCTGCACCGCATCGAAATGAAAAATCATGTTGTTAATAAAAGTAAATTCCGCTTCAGTTCCATTTTTATCTGATTTTATTCGAAGCTCGCCGCGGAGCTTGTCCCGAACCAAAGCCTTTACAATTGATAGGCCTAATCTGCTTCTATCCATATTATTTATATCAAATCCGATTCCGTCGTCAATTACCTTTATCTGCGAGTATAGATTGCCCTTGCTCACTACTATGCGGATTTTACCCTCATTCTTGTCGGCAAACGCATATTCCATAGAATTTTGCAGCAATTCGTTGATAACAAGCGCTATTGTAGTGGCTAGATCCGACTCGACTTCAAAATCATCGCCCTCTATCTGTACGTCCACATCAAAGTTCGGCCTGGAAAAGTATCTTACGGTATTATTTTTTATATTAAGTATTACGCCCCCGAGCTTGATATTGTCGACGCCGCCCCGGGCTAACAGCTCATGGGTTGCCGCAATAGACAGGATTCGGTTCATACTCTCGCCCAGCACCTGGCGTGTCTCCTGGTTTTCCGTACGCCTCATCTGCAGTCGCAGCAGGCTGGCTATTGTCTGTAGGTTATTCTTGATTCTATGGTGCATTTCCTTAATTGCTACAGACTTTAAAATCAACTCTTTCTCCTGCACCTTGATATTTGTAATGTCCTTTATCATAATCGCAAATGCTGCGCCTCCGTCGTCAAGGTTAACATATTTAATGCTTAAGTAGCAATCACCGATCATTGTTTCGGCAACGGTATGGTCATTATCATTCCCTGGCTCATAGTCAGTTAACTGTATGTCGGCATGCTGAGCACCTAGTATATCGCCCACAAAACCCAGCCGGGCATAAAGCTTCTCCGCAAGGGAATTGCGAAACACAACTTTACCGTTCCGATCAACCATGAGCAGCGCTTCATCAATATATTCGGCCAGCCAGCTGCTCCCGTCCAGCATATGCATAAGCGCGTCGGCCGTACAATTGTAATGGCGCTGCGAAACCGGCAGCCGTTGTTCAATCGAACTCTGTACATTTAATTGTTTTTCGAAGATCAGAACGCCTATTACCCGACGGCCATGATAAATCGGCCCTACCGATTGCAGCACTTGGGTGTTTTCTTGGGTAACTGCTTTCATTTGCCTGCTGACAATGCCAAGCCTGAAGGTTCGGGCTACCGCCGGCTCGTTTTCTTTTCTGGCAAGAAGCCCCACCACAGACGTATTATATAGAGAAGGGGTATTGTAAGGCTTTGCCTCCGCCACTACAATAGCGTTGCCGTTTGAGCTCAGGCAGTCCACAAAGGTATCCGCATCCTCCATACCGGCGAACAGTTCCAGCATTTCAGCTACATCTTCAATTTTTCTAATTTCCTCGTCTGTAAGATCAGTATATTCTTTGCACAAGCTTTCAATTGTGCTCATTTTTGATCCTGCTTTTCTTTAATATTAGCTCGGCCACCCTGCGCATAGAAATAGATTTATTCCGGCTAAGCTTTCTTATATATTCATAAGCCTCCAGCTCTGTCATGCTTTCCTGAATCATGATAAAACCTTTTGCTCTTTCAATTATACTTCTGTTTTCCAGACGTTTGGAAACTTTTTCTAATTCGTTTTTCAAATTAATAATGCTGCGGCTGCGCGCTACAGCTAATTCTATGTTTGGAATAAGTGATTTTTCGTCAATCGGCTTCACAAGATATCCGCCGGCTCCCGCACTCTTGGCTTCGTCTATGAATTCCTTTTCACTATACGCACTGATTAGAATAACCGTATCCGCTAGATTTTCTTCATGTATTATCCGCGCGCCTGTAATACCGTCAAGGCAGGGCATTTTAATATCCATGAGTACCAAATCCGGATGGTGCTCCTTGCATGCTTCGACAACCTCAAATCCGTCAATTGCTTCCGCCACCACCACATATCCCGTGTTTTCTAATAATTCCTTTAGATCCATGCGGGTTATTGGCTCATCGTCGGCGATAACCACTCTAAGTTCGTTCTTATTCATACAGTTTCACCTCTTAAGGCGTCAGTTTTAAATATTCCATAAGCGAGTCAACTCCTTCACCGGACACACTGCTTGTCTCGAATATTTTCGAAACGCCTGCGTAACGCAAATATTTATGCGCGTTCTTAATTTGCTTTTCATCAGCTAAATCGCTTTTGGTTATCACGCCAATAACCGGCTTTGTAAACATAGATGAGTAAGCCGGAGGAAACATTGTTCCCATCTCTGTAGCGTCCTGCACAAGTATAATAATATCCGCACTTGTTGACGATACAAATAGCGCGCCATGATATGAGCGGTGTTCCAAATACTCTCCCGGCGTATCAATCATGCTTTCATTAAAGAACTGTATCGTCTGAGTCTTGTGATATTTCAATTCCTGTTTATTCATTCGCTGGCAAAGGGTCGTTTTGCCTGCTGCAGAGCGTCCTATTAATATTATCCGCTCTGTTTTATTCGTTATATGCATATCATCATTCTATAGTCTATCACACTACTCTCCTCTTCAAAATTTTCTACACATTTTATGATCTGCTTATAGGCGCCGAAGCAAATCCCATTGTCTCGCAGAGCATGCTCATAACCGCATCAAGGGCCGTCTCAACCGCGGCAACGTCGCCTGATATAACAAGGGACCCGCTAAACCTGTCAATAAACCCGATTTTAATATCCGCCGACTTAGCTGCCACATCCGCCGCTATAATAGCCGCTTCGCTGGGCGTTATAGTGAAAATCCCTATTGCCCCTTTTACATCAACAAGCCCAAGCTTTGGATACAGGCTGTCGCCGGGATTGGCAATAATATGCGCTAGTGTAACCTGCTTGCCGGGAACGAACTCTTGAATTATTCGTTTTTTTTCATCAAGCTCAATCATACTTACGCCATCCTTTTTCTTTGTCACTGCAATAAAAAAAAGCAACTTGACTATGTAGTTCAAGATGCTGCCATTGCACCCCTGATTTGCTAATCACTTCGTCGTAATTAACCATTCAGTTTTAAAATGTACAGTTAGTTTACTATGTTTTCTTACAGCTGTCAAGACGAAAATGGGGTTTTGAGCAGCATTTCCACTATTAAAATATCCCTTGTGGATTCGGGTAGTATTACCACAAATCTGCAGGGGATATTTTTATGTCATACTATTACCACCATCCATTAATCAAAAAGAGCGATGGAATCCAAAGGCTGAAGAAAAATCCGATTACCATGGATACAAGCGTTATTTTATTAAAAATCTTGCTTTCTGTAAATTTTCTCAGGCCCATGAGTATAAAAAACAGCAACCAGAGCCATCCCCAAATCAACCATATGATTCCCAGCAGGGCATCTCCGCTCATAAATGTCTGGTATGCGGGAAGCGGTACGTTGATTACTACAAACAAGCACCACCAGCCGACCACACGGCCGTCAAAATTCTTTATCCTCTGCAAGCCGAGTAAAACATAAGTCATTGCAAACAGCAAAACCTGCGCGGCCCACCATAAAACAGGCGACGGATAGGCGCTTTCAAACGGGCCCGCCCATTCCTTTATTATGCCCAGCAAAATAAGAAAGACCAGTATTCCACCGAATATTAAATTGAAATACCCGTTTTCAACGCGTTCGCACTTGCCGAACGCATACGCTATATTAACCAGAAAAACTGCCCCAACAATAAAGGTAACTAACCCAAGTATCATTAATTTCTCCTTTCATCTTAAAAGGATAATGCTTCACAATCAGCGTGTTTCGTATTCCTTTATCATCTCGACAGCTTTTTCAGGTTCCTCCACATCCTTCAGCATTAAATCCAGCTTGTATCTTGAAGTTAAATTCTTTTCTACGATATATGGCACTGTCTCCTGCCATGTGGCAAGAACGCCATGCTTATCTAAAAGCTCTATGGCTTCATCCGAAATTATCATGGCAAACACAACCCTAACCTTGCTGTATATGCACATTAGAGCCGCTGTCCGCCCGACGATTCTATCGCCGACAATAGCCCCTTCAAGCATTGCGGGATTACTTTCTATTAGGTCAAGAAGCGGTTCGATTCCACGCTTGTCGGTGTAATGAAGCAGTTTGCTTTCACCAACAACGACAAAACTTTTTTTACTGTGGGATAGAGACATTCGCGCGTGGTTTACCGCTTTGTATATTTTTTCGTCCATCATGTGGAAATCCTCCTGGCTGTGTCGATGATATACCGATAGGTATAATAGATGCATTGCGCAAAAAAATATGGGCGGCCATTGGCGTATTCCGGCCACTGGCCGCCCATTCCGTCTGAAATTTTAAAGTGTAAAGGTGGAGCCGATCAGCGCGCAAAAGAACTGGCTTTTGTTTGCAAAACTATCGATTTTAATATTCTCGCAATACTCCGCAAGGGTAACCGTCTTATCAAAATCGATCTGAATATTTTCATTTCCCGCTTTGTCCAGCAGCTCTTTTTTTGTAATAGGGAAACAAATCCTGTTTTTTTGAAACAGCCGGATAACATTGTGATTTGCTGCAAGGTAGAACTTTTGCATATCATAACCTCCTAATTTTTAAGTAGTTTAATTTAATAAATTACATTGCTGTTCATGCAATTACTTTTTGTAAGCTGTATATTTATCCAGACTTTCACCGACGCCGGCAAAATCAGGATGAGAAGCGCCTCGGTTCTTGTAGCTCCACGCAAAGTTGCTTGTAACGGCTTCCTTGTGGATTTGGTCAACAATCTGAGGATAAATGTCAGCCTTAATCATCCATGGCAGGCCCATTGGAGCCTCGCAGATAATAGTTCCGTCGGGACTAAGTATCATGCTGCGTCCAAAATAGGAATACCCTTCGTCAATACCCACTGAATTTGCTGTAACCACATATACCTGATTACAATAAGCGCCGGCCTTGTTTGTAATTTCCCAAGCGCGGTCCCACGGAGCCATGTAATGTGATACCCTGATAATAACGTTAGCTCCGTTAGAAGCGGCCTCACGCCAGACTTCAGGATAATCGCCGTCAGCACAGATAATCGTAGCAAGCTTAGAACCCTTAGGGCCATCAACAACCTTGCAATCCCACCCCGGATGAGTAGCTTCGCCAGGTATCCATGGATTCATCTTCACATATTCATGGATTATCTCGCCTTGGTCGTTTATTATAATTGCGGTGTTGCATCCTTTTCTGCCTTGTACATCACGTACTAATGGATTGAAAACTCCAAACACTCCTAAATCCTTGCACTTATCCTTGAGGCGTTGAATTTCCGGGCCATCCAGGTCAACCAATACTTCGTTCCAGATGGGGCCAAAACCCTGCAATCCGCATTCCATGCTAACAAATAAGTCAACCCCGGGGAAGCCGAATGCCGCTTTGTCCATCCAATCAAGTATCTGGTCAACATTCTTATTGACATCTTCCATTGTCTGCGCGCTGATTGGGGGCGCTTGGATACATACTACACTCATGGCTTCAACTTCGAACTTACCACTCATTGCGTGTGTGCTTCCGATGTTCATAAAAAATCCTCCTCGTATAGTAAAATAGATTATATGTAACGCTGCTTTAAGCCGCGAAAACACCAGAAGAAAATACAATAAAAAAGTGCCTGAACCATTAATGTTCAAGACACTCACGTTGTATCTTAATAATCATGCCGCTGCTTCATCGCCAGCTGACAATTAAGTGCTTTAAGTTTCAGTTTAATTATATAAACTCTTTGTTCTTTTGTCAATATATACTATAAGAAAAAAATAGGAAAAACAAATAAAATATAATTCTGTCAATTTTAAGCGCGAAAAAACAGTATTATTTATATTTTTTAAACAATATATTCTTTACGTTTTCCTTCTTCGGCAACTGTTTAATTTAACTACGAATTATGCTATAATCCAAAATCAAACTGACAATTGGAGAGGAGAGATCTGCTTGGCTGATAAGGATAAGATACGAGCAGCGGTTCGGATGCTGCTGGAAGCCATTGGAGAAGATCCTGACAGGGAAGGCTTGGCGGAAACTCCGGACCGCGTTGCAAGAATGTATGAAGAAATTTTCTCAGGGATGCGGGAAAATCCCAAAGAGATATTATCTAAAACCTTCCCCACCGGCCAGGATGACCTGGTTATAGAAAAGGATATTACATTTTATTCCATGTGCGAGCACCACATATTGCCATTCTTCGGGCAGGCGTTAGTGGCTTATATACCTAATGGAAAAATTGCGGGCTTAAGCAAGCTGGCCAGAACGGTAGAGTCTTTTGCCAAGAGATTGCAGCTGCAGGAGCATATGGCAGCACAAATAGCCGACGCTCTTATGGAGCACCTGGATGCTAAAGGGGTAATGGTCATATTGGAAGCGGAACATCTCTGCATGACCATGCGAGGCGTAAAAAAGCCCGGTACAAGAACTGTCGCGGTTGCCGCGAGAGGCTTGTTCAAGGAAAAGCCGGAGCTGGCCGACGCGGTTTACAAACTGAGAGATCAAAAATAATACAAGGATGATGATATTGGAAATAGGCGGCAGAATTTTCGACTACGATAAAAGAACTTACATTATGGGCATTTTAAACGTCACGCCAGATTCATTTTCCGACGGTGGAAAATACACTTCCATAGACAACGCTCTCAAGCAAGCTGAAAAAATGATACTGGAAGGCGCGGATATATTGGACATAGGAGGCGAATCCACCCGGCCCGGCCATATACCCGTCAGTGCTGAGGAAGAGCTTGAAAGAGTGATTCCGGTAATAGAAGCCCTGTGCCGGCGATTCGATATTCCTGTTTCCATCGATACTTATAAAAGCCGGATAGCGGAAGAAGCTGTTACATCGGGAGCAAATCTTATAAACGACATATGGGGCTTCAAAAAAGACCCGGATATGGCTGGAGTTGCGGCCCGTCATCAGATTCCCTGCTGTCTTATGCACAACAGGCAGGAAATGAACTATAATAATTTTCTGG
>Ga0153952_1000566_pt1 | contig 12881 bp, 14 predicted proteins | sample TSNJ036MetaG_FD_104746 | JGI IMG/M metagenome (GOLD analysis project Ga0153952, IMG submission 104746) | Attine ant fungus gardens microbial communities from New Jersey, USA - TSNJ036 MetaG | ecosystem: Host-associated > Fungi > Mycelium > Unclassified | place: USA: New Jersey, Wharton State... | reverse complement strand
CTTACACGTCGACTATTCCTCTTGTGAGCCTGTATTTGGGCTTTCTCCTTTCATGGCACGGTACAACTACGATGAAGGCGGGGGCATGGCCGCCTACTTTCTTGTCACAATTCTTGCCCTAATTCTTACACCCATGACTATCTCGTCGCTGAGGAAGAAATCTGCAAGTGCGTCATTGATTTTACTTTATGTCATATTTTCAATTCATTATATTTCACAGAAACACAATCAATTGAATGTCAATGTAAGCCTTGCATCGAACAACGTTCCAGAATTGTGAAGAGGGAGAGAGGCTCATTATTTGTCCTGAAGTTGGCCAAAAAGTGCGTCATCATCTTCCTCCGTCTACACGTCAGCACATTGACAAATGCCATAGAACATACTTCCTAATTGCTGGCTGGTCTCTCTTTGTTTTCCTTTGCTACAAAGCTAGTGGCGTCGTCGTTGAGACCAAGGTGTATAACCCATTCGACATACTCGGGATTAGTACTGTCAGTCCATTTTTCGCCGAGAAATTAGTTGATTCATTGATTTCATCCTAGAGTGCAACTGAGAAAGAGATTAAATCGCATTTCAAAAAGCTCTCTCGTCTATAGTGAGCATATCCTCATGTCGTCATTTCTCTTTCTAACATCTCTTGACAGTCACCCCGACAAGGTTAGGCCAACCGTGAACGAGACCATAGAAGCAATCCAGGACCGCTTCGTATCCCTCACAAAAGCATACAAGGCACTCACTGACGAGACAATCCGTATGAACTGGGAGCTGTACGGAAATCCCGATGGACGCCAAGAAATGTCCATGGGTATTGCTCTCCCTAAATGGATCGTTGAATCCCAGAACAATGTTTGGGTGCTGGGATTTTATGGCCTTGTCTTTGGTGGTGCTCTACCTGCGCTGGTTGGGAAGTGGTGGTTCGGTAATAGGCAGAAGACCAAAGATGGTGTGCACGCCATGGCCGCTGCCATTTTTTTCAAGAGCTTAAGGGAAGAAAGCCCAATGACAGAAATTGTTGGTACACTTGGCAAGGCGTTTCAATATGAGTTGTCGGATGCCAATGCCAAGAAGTCTGACGTCGCAATTGATAGACTGGAGAGTGAGATTGAAAAGAGGGCTGGTCTCAAGTGGAGTCAGGTCAGGAGAATCGCCAAAGACACCGGTGGGAAGCTCCATGTGAAGCGTCGGAGAGCCTTGGTCCTAATTTATGCACATCTTCTAAGGATTGAGATCCCTGACCCTAAACTTCAGGAGGGTAAGTAGTTCATATCACTGTCATATTGGTAATGACCTGGCGCGTTTTAGAACAAGCACAGATCCTTCTTCGTCTACCAGTTCTGCTCAGTGCTATGTTGAACATCTCAGTCTCTCGTAACTGGCTCTCTCCCACCCTTGAAATTATGCATCTCCATGCTTACCTCGCTCAGGCTCTCCCTCCTGTTAAAGATCAACGTAGCACCTTGACCCAGCTTCCCTCGATCCAGAACAAAGATGTTGAATCCCTTGGCGACGCCAAAACTTTGGCTGGTGTTGCTCAAGCCCTTCAGTTGAAGAAGGACAACCGTGTCGGTGATATTCAGAAAGCTCTCGAGAGATGGTGTGCACCTGAAATTGTAGATGTCTCATTTAAAGGTATAATCATCCCTCTTTCATGTTTGCAACAAGTTGACTACCCTCTGATCCAGTTATTGGGGAGCGCGTTGTGACACCATCATCTATTGTTTTCCTTGTGGTTAAACTTCGCCTTGTGCCACCAGGCAAGACGATCGAACGCAATGAGCTCACCGTTGACGAAACGAAAAAGGCAATTGAGTCTAATGAGGAGAAGGACGAGAAGTTCCTTATGTCACGCAGCGAAATGGAAGAACTCAACGAGGGGACAGTCACAGCTGCTCATGCACCTTATTGGCCAGATGTGCGTACTAGCCACTGTTACATATTTAAATCGGTGCAATTGATTTTTGTAGCAACGTAGACCCTCGTGGTGGATCGTGCTCGGTGACGATAAACTGAACCGTGTTGTCGTACCGCCATTCAAAATCACTGATGTCCCTTTCGCAAATCCCCACGCTGAACATCAGCGGGATTATAGATCATACAAAATTCAGTTTCAAGCTCCGCAAAATGTTGGTATGTTTACGTGGAAAATCTATCTGGTCTCGGACACATTTGTCGAGGAGGATATCACCAAGGATATCATTGTGAGTGTATTTATTTTCTGATGTTAGGCAATCTGGTGACGCGGATACACTTGTTCATCTTTGGCAGCTCAAGATAGAAGAACCGCAAGCTGTTGAGCAGCCCGATGAAGATGAGATTTCGGACCCTGATGAGGATACACTTGCGGGACAGATGGCTGCGATACGTGGTGGTAAGGTTAAGAAACGTGTTGAGCAGGGCGAGGACGAGGATGAAAGTAGTACGGATGATGATCGAGATGGTAATGACAGCAGTAGCGATAGTGATTAATTATTTCTCTGTAATGATGGGTGATACACCGGTTGTTTCGTGTGTAATATGATATACCTCTGGGCTATCTCGGTTTATACTTCTTTATTAGTTTCTGCAAATTACATTTCCTGGAAGAGTAGTTTGTTGCAAGCGCACTTGATGTCGAATGTGGAGGACAACTCTACAAGCCAGTACGGAATGTATGACCCGTTCCATCCTACCGTCATGAGTGAAGATACTGATAAGATTTATTGGTTGAGACATACATGACCATCAGATTAACATAATCATCCTTCAAAACTTTGCTTTCAGTATTCCTCATTTAATGAAAGAAACCGAACGAGCTCACAGGGAGTTTCAAGATGACTATGGTGTTGATAACTGAAAGGCCTGAAACCCTATTAGTTTGATCAGGAGCACCACTACGACCTACTGAACGCACTGAATAAATAGACGTAATATATGATACCTAGAGTAACTTGTTATTGGCCTGCTCAGAAACTGGGGCGGGCAGATCTAGCGCTTACCTTCCCCATAGATAACCCGTAAAAATTGTGAATCCTCTCTTGACCTTACTGTTGGTTCCCATATATTAATTGTCTAGTAGGCAACTTTGAATGGCTTCACTTACGAACTGAAAGTCCTCGAATGACCATAAGGCTCAGGATACCTAAAAGTTCATGTCAGCGTCATTATTGACGTGCAAAAGCGATTTTTTTTAATGCCCAGAGAAGACATTCCTCCAGCAAAGACTGAGAGACAGACTTACATGCATCATATACCGTGAGTAAAATATAGCACGCCGATAAGATTTGGCCAGCGTCCCGGACTAAGCAGCCGAATAGTCGAGGGAGAGGAGATATTTGACCTAGGGTATCAAAATGTAAATGAACGAGGGAAGGTGGATAGTTGGAGTCAGAAGACACCTCGTGCGTCTCGTAGGTAGATGCCTACGATGATAAAGCCAGTAATCCAAACCGCCGAGAAAAGTATAGGCAGGCCATAAGTTAAACGCCGGTCCTTCTCCCAGACTATCCATGTTCTGAGAGTCAAAATCACTGCCACATTTCTGAGCTTTAGTTTGAATGGGTTTTGGGGTGTCACTCACACTCTGCACAGGCCATCCCAATAATGAACATCCCTATATTTCCATTTTTTTAGGAATGGATGGATTGATGAGCTGAAGACAGCAACAGCTTACAGGCAGTATACTGATACGTCAGCCGACAAGCATTTGCAGAAAGTGCGAAGCCAAACTGATCTGAGACCCAGCCATTAGCGGTGGCAACGGTAGATGACAGACGCCAGGACAAAACTTACGATACATGACGATGGATGAATCAATAAATGGCAAATACCGTGTCAGGAAGTACAAGACTTTGGTCACATTCCATCTTGAGGTCCAGACGAGCGAAATCTCCATTTCCAAGGTTAACAGCCAGTCAAAGGCCTGAACTTTACTCAGCTCATGTCTTATTTGACGAAGACATTAATTTACCATGATTGTCATGCTTGCTACTGTTGATTGTTATCGCGGTATTCAACAACTTGCTCAAGAACATCGACAAAGGTGCGCACCATTGCAATACTAGAAGCTGATTTATCATTATTAATCTCTGCTCACAAATCAAAAGACGCACGTTGACTTGTCGGCTCCGCTCGGCAGCCAAATAAACTTCTTGAAGCAGCTGCAACGGGCCTACATCCATTGAGGTGTTGGGGTATAGTGAGGAAGGTTGTGTGAGGGGATAGGTGACAAGGATCGTCCTGTGTCCCGAGAACCATCAGTCCACACTGGTCAACTTAAAGGGCTATCAGAAGTTCCCAGAGGAGGTCTAAACAAGGATAAGATCGCCCCAATGATCCGTGTTTCGGGCTTTGCAGCATCAACTACGAGTTCTTTCGGCTCCGTATTAGTCCATGTTGGACATCAAACGACGCCATTCTGGAAAGAAGTTAATTAGACTTAAATTGTGATTGGAGATCAAGAAGGTATTTCGAAATTCGAATTCCGTCAAGAGTGGATCACTTCGGCTACCTTAAAGGATATCTGCCGGTCACAGGGTATTGTACAACCCAAAGTGATGGTACTTGAACAGGCTTCATCGATTGGTGATTATGTTAGAAGCAAAATCATTTCTCACAAGTTTACATTTCTTAGGAAGCTGTGAGAAATTGAAAAATATACAATAAATCCTAGTGCTTGAGCCATCAATAAATTAAGATGTATCTCACTTTAGACATCAACAGTTAGGTTGACAGCTGAGGGAGTTCTTAGTAGGCGAGCATAGGGCCCACCAAGGGTGACCCTAGGGTAAGTCAGTGATTACCTTACCCTGGCTTGCTACAATGAAGCAAGCCAGGAGACTTAGTAGCTACCTAGTTCAAAAATAGCAAGATAGTTCACTGATTACCATTTGATTCATTTCCTCCACATAAATTCAATAGAGGACCACTACATCAACGATAGCCAATCCCATATTCATGATCAACTGTTCAAGTTTTCAGTTCTAGGGTCAAGTAGCACGCAGTGGCCGTGACCCGTACATTGGCGCAATCCATAAGCAATCCGTCCAGACCGGTTCATTATGAACATCTAAAATATTCGGGGAGGACAAACGCCAACTTATCTCTATCTTCTTGCTTTTGTGCTGCAGACTGGGTCATGATGCTAGACTGCATTTTACCGATCTCCTCAAGAAAGATGTCACCGTTATTGGGATCAGTGATGGCCGTATGAAGGTCATCGAGGATTTTCTGGGCAACAACACGGGAGGTATCCGCATTCACCTCTAGCGTTTCCAGAACTTTGGCGGTTGTGACAGCCTCCTCTTGTTCCCTCCAGGAATCATAATCGGTTGCGGTGGCGATAAGAGCATAACTGGGTTCAACCTGATTAGCACTGAAAAATGATAATATGAAAGTCCCCTCTACCTCAGCTCGGCTTCCCTTGCTAATTTTGCCTCGGGCAATGCAGTCATGTTGATCAGGTCACCGCCCCATTGGCGATACATCTTACTTTCTGCACGGGTAGAAAACTGAGGTCCTTCCATCACAACGACACACTTGTCCGTAAACAGCCTGACTTGTCGATCTCCCTTGGCCAAAACATCAGCAACCCTTGGTGCAAGCCATTTCACGAGACGGTTGCTAAACGGGTCACCAAAGCCTGCGTGTGCGATAGTGGAGGTCCCTGAAAAGAAGCTGACCGGGCGTATTCCCTTGGTTCTGTCGATGAGCTGAGTCGGGAGGATGAATGATCCGGGTGCGATTTCTTCACGGAGGGATCCTACGGCGGAGAAGGCGAGGATGACGCGGACACCTAGCGACTTGAGTGCGGCGATGTTGGCGCGTGAAGGAACGTCGGAAGGTTGGATGATGTGACCGATACCATGCCTTGCAATGAAAGCAACGAGGGTTCCTGAGGGAAGGGAGGAGATAACGATTGGCGCTGACGGATAACCCCAAGGCTGCAGAGCTCAGCGATTCCGGATAGGGGTTGTATGTTACTCACTGTTTGAGGATTTACCTTTCTCCTGATTTGAAGGTCAGTCGGATTGATACCTAATGTCTTTTCGCTTACACAAAAGTGAGATTGTCCAGATGGTAAAGTCCACTACCACCGATGACGCCGATTAAGACTAAGATCGAGTGAGTGCCGCGAAAATCTGGCGTTGAAAAAAGATGGCGCCCACCGTTCTTTTCGCTCATTCTAAAACTCTGATCTCTGCACGGTGGGAGTTTGTTACGCGGCTATCTGATTCCTGTCTTTCCTTTTCTGATAAACAATCTCGATTAATTATTTTTGTCTACACATGGTACCACTTGAAAGTGAAAAGAATAAAACTGACATCAATGAAACGAATTGCTAGCATTGCACATGGATTCCCTGTCTCTTGATGAATCAATAACTGTTTGAATTCTTTTAATTCCTTCCATAGCCTCAGCCTGACGCTGATTCTAGCTCTGCCCATGCATGGCGAATGGCTAGAATATTCAAGAGAATTTCCAATTCAACACGCGTTCAGCACATGTGGGGAGTTACCAGTGTGTGACACAAGACTGTGACCCACGTCTATGACCTTTATCTTCTGTCGAAATCCTCATGATTACATGTCAATCTACATGTAAAGTACTGAAACCCTCTAGTATATGCTGAAGTCAACCTCTCGTTGCTTCGGTGAAATATGCATCTGGAAATTACTCTCAAAACCCTTTACCAAGACTTTCCTCACGTCCACCCGGCCAGTTTCCGCCCGCTCGCGGTTGCCGCTCCAAGAGTCTGTGCAAGAGGTGAATGAGGATATCCTAAACACCTTTGCCAAGGTGAAATCCGGAATCAAGAGGTCCCAGTACCGCCGAATGAATAGCTATGTAGCTCTAGAGTCGGCTATACTATCCCCCCAAGACCAAGCACCCCACAACCTCAATCAAGCCCATCATTGCATATACTCATATAAGACATACGAGGGTCTGATTCGCTCCCTCATTCGCCGTTCTCGCATAGCGGACGCTGTCAAAGTGTATGAGCGAATGGTTAGGGAAGGGTTCATTGTTTCGCTCTCTCTCGAAGCTCAAATCCTCGCAATTGCGATGTCCCAGGCAGAAAACCAGTCCAAGAACATTTTACTTTCTAGGTTCAAGTCAGTCATTCGAAGACAAGCCTTTTCCCCTAATGACTTGTTCGAGGTCCTTGGTGTGATGACCTACCTCGATTTGCCGCCCGAACTGCTCTTGGATGTCATGGCTGATTTCACCAAGACTCACAAACACGTAGAACCTATCGAATTTAACGTTTGCTTTCTCCAGGACCTTGCCAATGCAGCTGTGAAGGAGGGCGATATCCAAACCGCTCTGGACGTGTTATCTGCGCTTCCTCAGTCGGACGCCGACGAGACCCTCCTATCAAGGGTTTACGCTTCTTTCATAGCGGCTATTCGAAAATCAGCCTATCCTTCTCGAGACGCTGTATCCGCTGCTCTGAACCAGATGGAAAAGCAGGGCATTCCACCTAGCCTTCCTGTCTGGAACTCCCTCATTTCCTTCGAAGTTCGCGCCAACTCCCTTCATCGTCCATTCGCCATTTATGACGCACTCAAAATGCGACCGGAGTTTCTGCCTGATCATAATACGTTTGGAAGCTTATTTAAGGCACTCAATCGCTTCTATAATCCCAAACGAAGGAAATATCGTCATGGGAGACTCCTACCTGACAACATCCCATCACCACGAGCGCTTTATGGGGAGATGCTGGGTTATGTCGTCCGCCACCCACAGGAACCTCAGTTTCATCTCACGACATCGCTTCTTAATACCATACTGCGCTCATTCGTCTTCATCAAGGACTATGCTGGTGCTTACCTTATCCTGAGGTTTTTTCGTTCGCAACGCATCCCTGCCAATGTGAAGACCTACTTCATCGTCTTCCGCCATTTGATGAATCGTGTTACGTATGGAATCAAGGCGGCACGGAAGATGGGCTCGGTCGCATGGGCAGATCGTTTTTTGGGTCTGCCGATTCCTGTTTACGATCCCGAGTTCTTGAATGGTCTTCAGCTCAGCAATCCGCTGGCAAGCTACATCCTTGATGTGTGTAGACGTTCTTCTTTTGCGTCAGAGGAACCGCTATATATAGTGACTCGGCCCCTCAATGACGGTGACATCAGCCTCGCGAAATATCAAACACCGACGGTGGAAGGCATGTTGGCCAAAGTAGCTGTCCCTCTAGATCAAGCGTTTGACAGTGTGCCTCTTGAGCGTCTGTTGAAGAAAGCGCTTGTTGCAGAGATGGAGTTGGTACAGGAGCTTCCTTCTGGACGGGCTACGAGTTTAGCTTTGTCGAAGATGATTGTGAGTGTTAAGCGAGAGATGGTGCCGCCGGGTTTGCAGAAGCGAAGGAAGAAGATGAAGGAAGAAGTGTTATTTGATTCGACTCATTCAGCTGTGTAGGATTGTCCTGTTGAGTAGGGCCATGCGAAATGCTGCCTAGTGACGCGTTGGCATCCTGATTTTTTGTAGTTGAGCTTGTTGTGGGCTGTAGACCTTTCCCGAGTCGGTTGTGCCGATCACACTGACATTTACGGGTTCTGGTACTATAAAAGTATCCTTATTTATTCAAGTTTCAATATTGAGAATAAATTCATATCAAATCCTGAAAGTCCCTGGAGGAAGACTGGCCTATGCTACCTGTTATTCAGACCAATCCAGTTTCTCAACTCGTTTTATAAATCGTTCTGAGGCAACACTCATGTATCATGAGTATTTTACCTTGGAATTTTCTCAATGAAGACTGCAGATGCACAAGCATCTTAATCATTCAGGGCATCCGCCTCGTATCGACATATCAAGGACAAAGCCACACACAAAATACAACGAGCAGTTCATTCAACTATTTCCAATACATCAACTAATCCACAGCATTCAAATCCGCTGGATCCTCCTCCTGTTCCTCTTCAGATGAGCTTTCCTCCACTGCAGGCGCAGTCCTTCCCCAAAGCCTCCCCAAAATATTTCTTATTATTCTCGGCATCGGCTTGAAAATAAAAGTTGTCATAAACAAATCCCCAACTCGTTGCAAGACTCACCGCAAGCTCTTCTTCTTCGTCTTCGTCTTCATCTTCACTCTCATCCTCGTCTCTTTCTGCTTCAATCTGAATTGCATTGGCTCTATCTTCTTCTTCTCCAGCTACTCTCAGCCTTGCATCAACCAGATCATTCTCAAACTGTCCTAGTCCCTCATTCACTCCCTCTAACATATCTTCTTCTCCGGGCATCTGACCTGGCATCGCCCCAACCCCCCAAAACTCTGGATTACCAGGAGCATCCTGGCCGCCCATAGCTAGCATACCATTCAACATCAGATCCTCCAATTCTTGTGGTGCAAGTTGTGCCATCGCTTGAGCAAATTGAACTATTCCTCCTGGGAACCTCTGTTCAAGGCCTTGCGCTTCAAAGAAACCCTGAAATTTGCGCCCCACCCCAAACAAACACACTGTCATTCTCACTTTGCAAAAGAGAGATCCAGGGGGTTGGGAGGCAAAAGAGCCAAAACGCACCTCCAATTGTTGTCTGAACCCAGCATCCGGTATCATCTGCGCCAATCGCCTCCTATCCAACTCCCTCTCTCTCCTCGTTTTCGACCGACGCGCAAATATATCCTCTGTACCCTCAAAGAACGCTTCATCGTACCTCGTCACTGCATATCGCGGTGGTAACGGATCACACGAAAGCGTTTTCTCTTTGAGCACATCATGTGGTACGAACCCCACTATCTGTCGAAAACTAGCTTCAAGCACGAGAACATGCCGATAAACCGACCACGTCACGTCTTCTGACGAATTCACCAGATCGAAAAACGCTTTTCTCCGAGGGGTAGGTGAAAGTCGTACCGCTGTAGTATGCGTGTAACTGACGGACATGTTGAACGTTGAGATGACGGTCTCCGAGAACCATTTCGCGTGGTCTTTCCAGATTCCAGATGATCGTTGAGCATAGAGATGTGAAAGAAGATGAAGAACACCATCGACTTTTGACAGCGATCTTGCATCTACCTCGATTTTACACTCTGGATGACTGCGTATGGCAGTTGTGAGGCTGATATCGAGTTTGTCCGCTAGGAGGGGAACGATAGATGGAAAATCCTTGATTGCATCTGTCAATGCCGCCGTACTAGGGATATGATTATCATTTGTTTCAAGAAGGTGGAGAGCAAGAGCGTGGCTGTATCTCCAGCCTGGGAGAAGACTAGGATCCAGACGAGCGTCGTTTTCGGTTCCCTGTCGATTGCTGAAGGTGTCGTAAACATCCACTAACCACTGAGCCATGTTGGCTTTGATCGCCAATTGGTCAAGGTGGAGTAACGAGCCATGAGGATCAGTCCAAGGTTCCAGAGAATAAAGAAGCCGGGCAAATTCGAAGGCAGTCCGGATACATCCACGTCGTTGAAGGTCACTAGTAGAAGAAGGATCAAAATCGCAGAGATATAAGCATGAAGTGTGGATGCTCACACGACTTGGCGATGAAGAGCAAGGAAGAATGGTCGGTTCTCAACTCGATCAAAGTCGAGTCGATTCAGGCCACTCGTAAAGTTAAATGCACCGATAAAAGAACGCTCGTACGTAAAAAGCGCTCGATCTATAAAATCGACGGCTTGTGCATATTCTTCGTGAGAGAATTGAGCGAGATGACCACGTTGAGAAAAGGAAGGTACCAACACACCTTCTCGATGTCGGTAGACCTCCGAAAGTTGAAGCAGCGTATCCGCCTGCCACGGAAGTTTCTGTAAAAGATCGTAAAATCCTTGTGGGTCTAGGATCAAATTTTTCAGTTGATGACTTTTGGTGGTGATTGACCGTGCTAAAAAAAACCGCTCACCACCGGACAGAACTGTCTTGATAAACGCTTTCGTCATGCTTTTGTACTTCTTGCTGTACTCCACAGTCCACCACTTCTCGTTGATCGCATCCCACGATCGCCGTTGGAACTTTTCCTGGCATTCTTCTGGTGTAAGTGGTCTGATTGAAAGGCCTTCTCTTTGACTCGCGGTCCACCAATTAGGCTGTGGTCGGGTGAGATTAGATTTAAGTGGACCAACATTTCTCCGAGAAGAAGATGAGATCTTGGTCCTTGTTGCTTGTACGACACGGGACCCGAAAAACTTGCGCAACTCTGCTTCTGCGTTGAGATGCTGTAGCGAGACTCCGAGAAGATAGGAGAAGGACTGTCCCTTGCCCTGAGTCCTGCCCGACTCCTGTTGCGGTGGAAGTCTAGAATGAACGAGTTGGTACTGGATATTTGTAGGTAGAGGTTACATACTGGATCGCAAGTTCAGTCAGAGCTTTGTCGAGATCATCCACTTTTGTCTTCTTTTCCTTCTGCTTCGCTTTCTTCAAAGCTTTTCGTTCACTTGCAGTCAGGGCGTCCCTGACCTGGACTTGCTGAGCGGTCTGAGAGGCAAGTGGAGGAGACAAGGGTGAAATTGGCGCATCGACTCGGGGCTTGGGTGCCGGCTTCTTTTTCTTCTTCTTGGACTTTTTGGACTTCTTTGAGGGCCCACTGTCATCGTTATCATCGTCATCGTCGTCCTGGTCCGAATAAGGAGCCAAATCCTACCATGCAGGGTAAGGAAACAAAGAACGGGGAAACTGAGATGGGGACACGTACCGAAACGACTGAGAACACCCCTTTGTTTTTCACTATCGAGTTTTCGTCATCGGTTGAGTCTAAGCTTGCAGACTTGGCGAAAGCCTCGAGTTCTTCGAGTTCTCGTTGCTGACGTCTGTTGATACGAGCAGGCATCGCGCGGTGTTGGAGCGTAGTAGTAGGAAAACACCTATATTTATCTTATCAGCAGTTGATGCATTGATCTGCGATTACTATTGACGGCTTTGCAGCTGTTGAGAAAGTTTGAATACATTGTCACGTGCTTTTGAAAAGTGCCGCCCCCCTATCGGTTGTGTTTTAATTATTCCCCTATCCAGTGAACCAAGCAGTTGCTTCCATTCTTCTTTCTTCAACAAGTGACCAACCATCAAATCCCAAGAAACCGGAGTCTGCAGACTTTGCTGAATCCATCCATCTCGGTGAAAAGTGCAGGTACATCCTTCAAATGCTAGAAAGAATATACCAGACTAAGGTCCAGGTGGAAATAACTTTGATTGAGTACATACAAAAGAGCAGACACAGGTAATTCTTTTACAATCTATTTTTCTAATTCATCATCTACAAATATTGACACAATCTCATCAACACCACAAAACCAAAAGGTGGTGGTCTCTCAAGGAGAAAAGCCTTCAATTCTAATAATTCAACAGTAGGACTATACATACAGACAAAAAAAAAACATCGCCAAACATTTTTCACCAAAAAGCAAGAGAGACCATAGAAAGACTCGACCCACCAAGTCACTACAGACCCACTTTAAAAACAAACCCATCACAAGAAGGTCAAAAAAAAAATCAAAAAAAAAGAACAAAAAAAGAAAGAAAGAAAGAAACCTAATCCTAATTCAGGTTGATAGCCTCCAAATAACTCTCAGGCACAAGCGCATGTCTAATCCCAGGCGAAACCTCCACACCACCATCAGCACCCTCAGGCACCACCACCACCGCCCAACCCACACCTCCACCCCTTCCAACAACTTGTACAACCTGATCCTCAATCAACCTCATCTCAGCCGTCCCCTCCGGTTCAAACGCAAACACCGCCCGATACTCTCCCGGCACCAGTTCCTCTTCTTCACCACCACCACCACCACCACCCTGATGTTCCAAGTCGCCTCCAATTTCATCAGGGTCTGATATCCCTATATCTCGAGTGACAAGATCAGATGGGTTTTTTTTTTCAAAAGTATCATCCTCACCTCCAAAATTAAATTCCATTTCATCGCGAGAGGGATAAGATTCATTATCAGCTAACATCACAGCTTCTTTTCG
>Ga0153952_1000564_pt1 | contig 12887 bp, 12 predicted proteins | sample TSNJ036MetaG_FD_104746 | JGI IMG/M metagenome (GOLD analysis project Ga0153952, IMG submission 104746) | Attine ant fungus gardens microbial communities from New Jersey, USA - TSNJ036 MetaG | ecosystem: Host-associated > Fungi > Mycelium > Unclassified | place: USA: New Jersey, Wharton State... | reverse complement strand
TTCCTCTCTGCCGAGCTCGAAGGTTGGAGTCCCCTTGGCGGGAACCGTGCAGGAGGTGAGCGCTATCTTGCGATTATTGAGCGCAGGCTGGCGGCCTTGCTGGTTCTGCTGGATGAGCTCTTCGAGTATACCCGGCTGGAGACAGGGCAATCGATGCTCCAGCCCGAAAAGCTGAACCTGGGGGCGGCTTTGCTGGAGCAGCTGGCTCTCTATTATGAGGAGTTCGCAGGCCGGGGCATCACTCCCGATATCGCTGTAATCGAGGAACCCGTGACGGTATTCTGCGACCGGAAAAGCCTGGAGCGCATCTTCCAGAACCTGATCAAAAACGCTCTGCTCCACGGCGATGGCGGCTTTCAGGTAAAGATGGAGCGGGAGGAGAATGGGGTGTTGGTCCATTTTTCCAACGCCGCAAACGAGGGCGGGGCGGACCCCGACCGCCTCTTCGACCGCTTCTATACCGGGGACAAATCCCGTTCCGGAAAAAGCACCGGCCTGGGCCTTGCCATTGTCAAGCAGTTGGCAATCCAGGCGGGCGCAGGGGTGAGCGCGACCTACAGCCAGGGAATGCTGCGTATCACCGTTCATTTCCCCGGGGTATAAGCATAAGCGTCCACGCCACCATTTTTTCCGTCTGCTCATGAGATATGTTTCCGTCTGCTGCCTATCCACCGGAACGATCAGGTCATACAGAACAGAATAATGATGCGTTAACCACAACGAGCGCCAGATACCCAAGGGGTTGTCTGGCGCTTTTTGTGTCGTTTTTTAAGGTTTTATGCGGATCCCCTGGGGTGCCGTGGCTCGCCCTCCAATCTGGATTTCAAGAAAATTCAGATCAGCGAGTTGCTGGGAATGGAGCTGCCCATAGTCTCAGACGCGGCAAGCGGGGATGCTGCAAAGGCTACTGTAACGCTCTAGGTGTGTTCTTCTCTTGATAAATTGCCGAAAACTCTGACATCGACACGTTGTTTTTCAATGCCACGGCGAGTTTTTCTTCATATTCGACTGCCTTTTCACATTGATACTTTACTTGTTCGACGTTACAGGCTGCAAGTGCAATGACCCCATCACAGTCGCCTATGACATAATCTCCCGGTTCGACCCGGACGTGTCCGCACATAATTGGAACATTAAATGCAGTTATCTTAAAATCGTGGTTAGCAACGCCAATTGCGCGTCCAGCCGTGAATTGTGGGATTCCCAGTTTGGCGATTGCCAAACTGTCCCTGGTCCTGCCATCCAGCACCATGCCCCCCAATTTTTTGTTTTTCAGCGCCATCATCATATTATCGCCGACCATGGCCCTTGGGTTGTAGGAAGCGACGACGACAATATCACCGGGCTGGCACATGTCGAAAATATCGTACATGGAGTATTTCTTCTGCTCGGGGTTTCTGACTGTTTCGTATTGCACAGTGAACGCGCGACCACAGAGCCTCATCTCGGGATGCGTCGGATAAATGCCCTCCATCCATCCAACATGGACACCCGCTAAATTCATTGCATCGGTAATGCATCCTGTCTCTACGTTTTTAAAGTACTCAACATATTTGTCTGTCATGCCTGATCCTCCTCATTTCTTTTTTCTATAAGTTCTATTAAAGCTCCCTCCGGGCTGCTTAATCAATTCAATCACGGCATTGCCGCAACGCATATGTACAATTTCCATAATGCCTTCGGCCTTTTCGACCTTTGCAGTAGCGTACGATTCGTTTAGCATTTCAGTTTGCATCGAAACGTGCCCAATTCCCGTTACTCTGCACATGCTTTGTCCCCCTTTAGCGGCTTACCGTTATTTTCTCTGCGAGAGCGATTGTCTCATCCGTCAGCTCTTGCCCCAAGCCAGGCAGCGAAGGAATTTCAAAATAACCGCCAACTGGCTGGTAATCGTATTTGCACAGTGCCCTATTCTCTTTTAGCAAAGCGGCCGCGTGGTGTTCGTGTACCACGAAGTTCGGTATGACTGCTTCCAACTGGAGGGCTGCTGCTGTTGCTATTGGACCGCCGCACACATGAATCTGGACGCCGATGTCGTAGATGTGAGCCATATCACAAATCTTTTTTCCCTCTGTAATACCGCCTGTATTTCCCAAATCAGGCTGAATAATCGATAACGACCGATTTTCCAAAAATGGTCTGAATCCCCAGCGAGAGTATATACGTTCGCCGCTGGCCAGAGGAATACGCAACTTCTGCGCTATTTTATCCATCAGCATTGGATTCAGCGGTTGAGTAGGCTCTTCATAATAAAAGCAATGATATGGCTCAAGTGAATATCCAAGCTGAATTGCCGTATTCGTGTCAGTTAGGGAATGTAATTCTATGATAATGTCGATATTATCGCCCGCAACCTGGCGCATGGAAGACACTCTTTGAACTGCCATATCAATAACGCGCTGGCTGAGCAATCCATATGTATTCCCACCCATCCAAACCCCATGCTCGTCCTGCCCAATAGGATCAACCTTGACGCAGTCATAGCCATCCGCAATTGCTTTATGCATTGCGCGAGCGTAATCGTCGGGTGTTATCATGGGTCTGCTGACCTCGTCCCAATCGAATTGCAACTGGCTGGCGTACGAACGCAAACGCGAATTTGTTTTTCCGCCAAGCAGTTCATAGACCGGCACGCCTAGAGCCTTGCCCTTGATGTCCCAAAGCGCGATATCGATCGCGCTCATGCCGGAGGAAACGACTGCGCCATTCCCCATTCCCCAGAAAGTTTTTCTGTGAAACATGTTCCAAATGGCTTCATTGCGCATTGGATCTTGCCCGATAATGAGTTTGGCGAAATCCTCAAGGATGCCGTAAGCGGCATTAGAAGCATTGCCGTAAGCCAAACCCGCCTCGCCAAACCCGCAAATGCCCTCGTCGGTATTGACGCGGATACAAATCGGTTCCCACGGCACGGTAGCAATACACGATTTCCCATTCTTTAGTCGCATCACGTCTACGCTGGTTATTGTCATAAAGCCCTCACAATAATATAGTATAGTCTATCTGAAGAATTTCGATTTTGCTTCCATCGCTTTTAGCGCGGTACATGCAATGTTTTCCGCCGTCAATCCAAACCGGTTCGCGAGGTGCTCCACGGAACCCACTTCTCCAAACCGCTCGGCAATACCGATTTTAAATACGGGAACCGGGCACATTTGACCAACAGCTGGGTACCAGCCGCATCAGGCCGATATCCTCAAGTGGCATATGTGCGGCTCCGTTATAAGTTGCGGTGATTCCGGCATCTGAACGCGCCGGCTTCTTAATTGCCACATCATCCATAGCGTCCACCTCAATTCTTATTCACACAGATGATAGATCTCGATAATCTCGTTCATTTGAAAGAACATCGGCCCGAGCTCATGAATCTGCTGCGCCATGCGTTCTATGTCGGGACTGCCAATGCCCAACTCACCAAACGTCAAAGGAGCGCCGATCTCCCGAAACCATTGGCGCAAGCGGATAATCGTATTGTCAGCGGCTTGCGTCTCAGAATCGGATAGCCCGAAAACCGCCCGGCCAAAGCTTGCCAATCGGGGAATCATCTGCTGTTTTTTATATTCGAGCACCGCCGGAATAACAACGGACAGCCCCGCTCCATGCGCGACATCGTACATGCCGCTGATCGGATGCTCCAGCTTGTGCGCATAGAATGTCTGCCCATATAAACCGCTCATGGCGATCCCGTTGAAAGCGAGGGTGGCCAAGTACATGAACGAGGCGCGCGCGTCGTAATGGTCAGGCTGTGCAAATATCTTGCCAACCGTTTCAATAAGAGCGATCGACAAACCCTCGATATATCTGAAGTTAACCGGCGCAAATTCATTTTTGCAGGTAAAATACCCTTCGGTCATGTGAGATAATATGTCGACGGCGGCGTATGTGGTGTATTTCTTGGGAATTGAAAAAGTGAATTTCGGATTCAAAAAAACGGCTTTCGGACGGCACAAATCACTGTGCAATGCGATTTTAAAACGGCTTTGGGTATGTGTGAACACAAAAAAGGAGTTGCTTTCAGAAGAAGTGGCCGGAACTGTTACAACGGCGATTACCGGCAATGCGCGGCTAATTTTTTCCTTGCCCAGTTGCAGGTCCCAAACATCTCCGCTCTCGAGGCCGATACCGCACGCTATCCCTTTTGCCTCATCGATGACGCTTCCGCCGCCCACCGCTATGATAACGTCCACGTCATGTCGTTTTGCGAATTCTATCCCCTCGTTTAAATGATCGCTTTCAGGATTGGACTTAACGCCGCCGAATTCCAGCACTTGAAAGCCGCCGAGGTTTGATAAAACCTCATCGTAAATTCCATGCTTTTTTATGCTGTTCTGTCCATAAACCAGCATAATTTTACTGCCATAGGATAAAACCTCCCGGCTTAAATCCGCAAGACATTCATCGCCGAAAAAAAGCTTGGGCTGCACGCCCAGAATAAAATTATCCATTTGCATATCTCCCGTTAGGCATATTTTTTATTGGCCGGCAGTGTCGGTCAGCAGCAGGATGCGCGCAATGTCTTCCCTCATGCTTCCAATATGCTCATGCAGCAGCGAACACGCCATCGTTTCGTTTCCATCCTCGATCAGTTGCAGCAATTCCTTGTGAACATTAACCGAAAGGGCGATATTGTGCTTGGTCGAAAAGACGACATTCATGATCATTTGCGTATGATCCATCAAGGTGTTCCAAAAAGCGATCAAGCGGGAGTTCTTTGACCCCTCGACGATGGTCCGGTGAAACATCTTGTCATATAATGCAAACGAAAGGTAATCGTACCGTTTGACCATTTCTTCCTGCGCTTCAACGCTCTTTTTCAAGGTCTCCAAAACAAGTGAATCGGGTTTGCCGATACATAACTTTGCGGCATATGTCTCAATACCGATTCTTGCTTCGAGAATTTCAGAGGCATCGACGCTGCTCAATTTTGCAGCGCATACGCCTTTGTTGGGTGTCGAATGCACGAAATTTTCGGTTTCCAACAGACGCAAAGCTTCACGAATCGGCGTACGCGACAGGCCAAGCAGCTTCGAAAGTTCCATTTCTTTGATCGGCGCGCCTTGCTTGATATTGCCGGAGACAATCATAGCTTTAATCTGATCGTATGCAATCTCCGACTTGTTGATTTTCGCGCAATCTTCTGATTCAAGGTTAAGATTAATTTCCATTGCGCCCCCTCCTATTCCCAATTTTATTGTATACAAAATTATAATTCATGTCAATACTATTTTTAAAAAAATAACTATTATTACTAATATATATAAAATACTATAGAAAATTTAAGCAATAATTTTAAAAATATTCACTTGACAGACAAGATATAATTGTATACAATGTAATTAAAATTTTTATTATGAACGGGGGATGATTGTGTACGATGCATCGCTTCCACAGGTTTTTTGTACCGAGAAACTGCACCAAGAGGCGCTGGATTTTCTGGAAGGGAAAGTGATCCTAACCAACAGGTTCAATGGCCGTTTGGACCCGGCCGAGGATCTGGAAGACCACATCGGTGATTCCGAAGGCTTGATCAATATTGGGTATACTATTGATCAAGCTTTTTTAAAAAGAGCGCCACGTTTACGTGTGGTCAGTAACATTTCAGTAGGGTACAACAACCTAAACATTCCAGATCTTAAGAAAAGAGGTGTGATTGCGACTCATACTCCGGGGGTCATGAACGAGTCGGTCGCCGAGCTCATCATAGGCCATATGATTGCGGCCAGCCGAAGAAGTATGGAACTGGATAGGGCCGTGCGTCGGGGAGAATGGACAAATGACACTTTTTTGAGTTGGATGGGGATGGACGTAACGCGGGCAAAGCTGGGCATAATTGGGTGTGGACGCATTGGCCTGACGTTAGCCAGAAAAGTGATGCGTGGGTTCGATATGCAGGTAAGTTATTACAATATCAACAGAAATGAACAAGCAGAGCGGGAGCTTGGCATGCGCTATGAAGAAAAGGATGAGCTTCTGAAAACAGCTGACTTTGTCGTCCTGCTCATACCCCTAATACCGTCCACACGGCATATGTTCGGCAAAAAGGAATTTGCGCTGATGAAAAAGACCTCTGTTTTCATCAATGCGGCGCGCGGTCCGCTCGTAAACGAACCCGACTTGATCGAGGCGCTGAAAACAAGTCAAATCCGCGCCGCCGGACTCGACGTTTTCGAGCAGGAGCCCACAAATCCGTTCAATGAACTTCTGGAACTGGAAAACACTGTATTGACGCCGCACATCGGCTCATCGACATTTCTAACGAGAAATAAAATGATCATGCTCGCTTGCAAAGAAATGGTCGCAGCTTTATGCGGCGGCGAACCAGAATGTATTGTCCCGGAATTGCGATAGATTCTATCGTGCTCACCAAAGACCAAACAAGGAGGAAAGAATATGAGAAAACGTATAGTGTCAATCGTTTTAACAATGATCCTGCTGCTCGCGTTAACGGCGTGCAATCAAGCGCAGGCGCCTGCGCCAGACAGTCAGGCGGCGGCGGTTGATTTCCCCACAAAAGATATTACAATTATTTGCCCTTTCGGAGCGGGGGGCGGAACCGACGCAATGGGGAGAAAAATAGCTGAAATTGCGCAAGGGCTCTTTGACCAAAACGTACTGGTGGTAAACAAGACCGGGGGCTCGGGAGCGGTAGGTATGGGCGAAGGCAGCGCTGCGCGGCCCGACGGATATACGATTACCATGGCGACTGTGGAGATAAATCTCCTTCCGTTGGCGGAGCTGGCGACTTTTACCCTGGACGACTTTAAACCCGTAATCCTTTTTAACTATGACGCCGATGGGATTTTTGTCAGAGCCGACAGCAAATATCAGACGCTGGAGGAATTAATCGCCGACGCTAAGGCAAACCCTGGCAAGGTATCCTTGATGGTTTCCGGTTTCCCGTCTCATTTGTGGATGGTAGGTGCTATGCTGCAAGAGCAGGCAGACGTGGAGTTTAACCTCATCCCGGAAGCCGGCGGAGCAGCGGAGCAAATTCAAAGTCTGCTGGGTGGTCATGTGGACGCGACGATCGTTACCGTGCCGGAAGGCTTGAAATACGTAAACAGCGGCGATTTCAGGGCGCTTGTCACCTGTGAAGAAAATGCGATAGAAAGCGTCCCCACGTTCAAAGCGAAAAATTACGATATAGAAGTGGGTACGTGGCGCGGATTGGTTGTCCCTAAGGATACGCCCGACCATATTGTCAATCAATTATCCGAGGTGTTTACACAGGTGTATGAAGATCCCTCAATGCAGGAGTTTTTACAATCAATGAGCTTTGGTGCGCGCTATATGAACTCTACGGATTTCAGCGCGTTGATCCAGAAAGAAAACAAAGAATACGCCCCCATAATTGAAAAATACAAAGAATTATATTAGTAAGGGAGGGCCTGCGAAGTAGGGGCGCGTTTAATGCGTCCCACTTCGCGCAAGTATTATGAAAATAGGAAAGCGTTTGGTTAATGAAAAGAATGTCGTACTGTTCTTCTTTATTGGATTAGGTGCGTTTTGGATCGCTACGGCGCTTAGATTTCCGGCTAATCCTGCCGGTATGGATCCTGGCTTTTTCCCCATTTTGACAGCTTCCCTGTTAATCGCCTTATGCCTCATTGAACTTGTGCGTGGAATCGTTAAGGATGAAAAAGAAGCAGCTGCGCTGGACGCTCATAACATCGCGATGTTCTCATTTGTCTTTATCTTATTATTGGGCATGGTTCTCATCGCGCAATTTCTAAATATACATGTGGCTATTGGAGTTTTTTTGTTCCTATATCTGAGGTATGTAGGAAAAAACTCGCTAAAGCTGAGCTTAATCGTTGCGGCGTGCGGCGTACTTATTATGTTCATATTCATCAAATTCTTGAGAATATCTTTTTAGGAGCTACGTCATGAATGTATTTTCTGAAGCATTGTCACATATCGATGGCATATATATAGTAGCTTTGATTGCCGGCGTAGTGGCGGGGTATATTTTTGGTGCTCTGCCAGGCTTCAGCGCTACGATGGGAGTTGCAATATTCGTACCCTTTTCGTATAAGATGGATGTATATGCCGCGTTCGCGTTTTTGATCGCATTATACTGCGCCGCTGTTTACGCTGGATCAATCCCAGCGATTTTAATCCGCACCCCCGGCACCCCCGCTGCCTGTGCCACTGTTTACGACGGACACGAAATGGCAAAAAAGGGAGAAGCCGGCAAAGCCCTGGGGCTCGCATGCATAGGCTCTGTGATCGGTGGAATCTTTAGCGCTATTGTGCTCATTTGCTCTGCGGGGTACATTGCGAACATTGCTCTAAAATTTGGGCCGCACGAGTATTTTGCTTTGGCGCTCATGGGTCTTAGCATGGTTGTGGGCATGTCGAGTGAAAATCTTATCAAGGGGTTTGCCGCAGCATGCTTTGGTGTTCTTCTCACCACTGTAGGTATGGATGCGACAGTTGGGATCGCAAGGTTTGCGTTCGGCAATGTCAACTTAATGAGCGGCATACAGGAGCTTTCGGTTATGATTGGAGTATTTGCCATCTCGGAAGTGTTCTATGGAATAGGAACGCCTGAACGGGATCAGAAAATAAAGCAGAATGTCACTGGCTTGTTCTCGGGAGTGAAAGATATTCTTGAAAACTGGTTTCTCGTACTCAAGGCTTCGATTTTAGGTACATTTTTAGGCGCGCTGCCGGGCGTCGGCGGTACAACCGCCGCTGTGATGGGTTATAACGAAGCGCGCCGATCGTCCAAACATCCGGAATTAATGGGAACGGGCCAGCCGGAAGGGATTATCGGTCCAGAAACGGCCAATAACGCGGTTACAGGAGGAGCGCTTATCCCTATGCTTGCTCTTGGGATTCCCGGCGATCCGGTGACGGCCATATTACTTGGCGCGCTTATGATTCAAGGTTTGCAGCCCGGCCCGGAATTATTCAGCAAAAGCCCCGATGTAGTCACCGGAGTTTACATCAGCATCATTTTGGCATACATCGTCATTTTGCTGATGAGTACGTTTAGCATTAAACTGTTCGCGAGAATGCTCAATATAAAATCGTCGATTCTCTCGTCTTTTGTCCTCGTCTTTTGCGTTGTGGGCGTTTATGCGATGCAGAGTTCTTTTTTTGATGTATATGTCGCCATTGTGTTCGGAATCATAGGCTATTTTATGAGAAAGCATGGCTTCGACCTGGGTCCTTTTACGCTGGCCTTTGTGCTTGGTGGTATGGCTGAAAAGAAACTTGGCCTAGCGCTCAAGATATCACATAACAATTTACTGTCATTTTTTACGCGACCAATTTCCTGTGGACTGCTAATTGTAACATTTGTTTTCTTGGGTGCGTCAATTTATCGTATACTTAAGAAACCCAAACAAACTAATTGAGCATCGTCATTTATGTCAGGCCCTTTTCAAGATCGCGGATATCCGGTAAAATCAGATAAGCCGTGAAAGTTTCACAAAATAGAGCAGGCGGCACCCCCAAAGTGCCGCCTGCCTTTTTGCGTACTGTCCAACAAACGTTCAGAAAGCCGTAGTTTACTTCGTCAACGATAACCTACGGTGGTTACCCCCGACATCGCCCCCTGTCTCGATCCCTTGGAGGAGGAGCGCGGAGGCAGCTCCCATTCCCTTACCCCGGAGCTTTACGCAACGGTGGAAGTGAGAAAGCTGGAAACCGCATAACTAACGCGGTTTCCAGCTTTCTTTTTTGTGGGCGCCACCCGGATTTGAACCGGGAATAAAGGTAACATGTTGCTGAGCTCTTTCCCGGCGGTTGTCGTACCCTTTCATCCTGTTTCTTCCCAGCTGCTAAAATAGAACCTGCGGTGCTTGCTTGGGACGATGTCAAATACCGCCAACTGAAAAATATGCCTACTTTTTCAACCAGTTTGAGTTGTTATCCATGTGCCAGGTATAAAACCACCGTCTTCAGACGGTAGATGTTGAATGTTCAACGGATTCAGCTTTAGGATGCTTGGGGGCAAAGAGCTTCATGAGCAGCGTGTAGACAATCGCGGCGGTCAGCAAATTCACAACTGGCGGGATAAAGAAATTCGCGCGAAGTGCAATTGTGCCTGCCACACCGGCTATAACCCAGGTGATCAAGGCCAGAGAGTTCAGCTTGCGCTCGTGCTGGGGCGACTTGACAAAGACCATCTCGGCGATTATCATACCGGGCAGAGGGGGAAACAATACCGACAGCGCAGAGATAACAGGGCTCAGGTAGTTGTAAATACCCAGAAAGGCCCAAATAGCAGCCAGGATGGAGATACCGATGGCCAAGGGGGCGTGTTTGAATTTGCCCTTGAGCGTGGTTGTAGAGAGCAGGTTCTGCAGGGCAAGGCTTGCACCGTAGATGTTGTTTTGCTGTGTTGTCCAGAGACAGAAGATGGCGCATATAAAGGCAACATAGACCAGGCCAATGCCGGTCATGGCTACAACGAAGTCGCCGCTGCCAGTACACAGGGCGACCAGGGCGCCTGCAAACTGGAGACCAAAGCAGCCGATGATAAAGGCTACAATGCCACTAACGAACACGTGTGATTTCTTTTTGGCATACCGGCATACGTCAGGTGTGATGACTGCGCCAAAAATCCAGCCGCCAATAATCTGTGAGGTAGCCGAGGCAATGGTGATGGGCTCGGCGGGCACATAGGCTGTGATTCCGGAAAAGTTGTTGGAGTAGTTATAGACAGCGATTACGCCCCAAAGGGCCATAATAATAGCGGCGGGAACACCCAGAAAGCTGACCATCTCAAGCCCTTTAAAGCCGCGGATAGCCGAATACATCCAGAGCAGTATGACAAGTACCGCGGTGAAAGGAATGGGAATAGGCCACCAAGTAAAGGTCTGCTTGATTAACCGGGCAAATATGTCGCCGTTTGTTGCGACCCAGGTAACCGCCGATACCGCCAGCAGGATAGAAAAGACATTGCTTCCGTTTGAGCCAAATACACGCCGGGATAGAACTGACGTGGAAAGACCTGTCTGGAAAGCAAATAAACCGGTGATTATAACAATGGCGATCAGGATAACGTTCCCCAACAGAAAGGAAATCATTGCGTCGGTAAAGCTCAGGCCGACACCTACTCTGCCGCCGATGACAAAGTTGGACAACGCAATAGGGTATCCTGCCAATACAACTGTGAGTGACAACAGCTTTTTCCGCTTGTCCTGTGGCACAGCTGAATAGACATATTCACTGGACTGATCGTTGGCAGCGTCGTTTGTTGCGATGTTTTTGGTTTTTCCACTCATCATGATTACTCCTCCTGAGAATTATATAAAGTATTAACATACATCCAACTAGTCACAGGGACATTCCGCTATTCATTTGATTCAATTCCGGCTTCCTCCACAAGCACGATCCCAATGCGCTGCGCGGCCTCCAAGGCGGCCTTGAGGGATGGGGCCGCCGCTCTGAGCACCAGCCGCCCGCCGCCACGGTTGAGGGTATCTACAGAGCAGGTCATTTTATCCGTGAAAATCGTGATCCTCTGTACGGAGGGCTCGGAAATTTCTATAACCTCTACCTCGATGCCGGCATCTCTGACCATTTGAACGGATTTGCCGTACATCTCGTAATCGGCGGTGGATGCGCCGTACACCGCGCCCATAAGGATGCCAGGTATGTTTATGGATCGGCGGGCGAACAATTCCGGATACAGCTCCACCCGCACCTTCTTTATCTCGCCCACAGCAAGCTCGTGGCAGATGCGGGCGGCGTTGGTGGGACTTCCAACCGCCTGGCTGCTGCCGCCCACTACCGCGTCTCCCAAAGTATTTAAAATGCTCTCGGTGCCCCCGGCAAGCGCCTTGGCCTTTTCGCCGGCTTTGATAAGGGTTTTCTGCATCTTGATCGCATCGGCGGCTCTAACGTCCTCAGAAACAAGAGCTTCCACTGCGGGCTTGCTCATAAAGAAAGGCTCCATATATTTCACAACAGTGGGGACGATGGCGCGCCCGGATTCCACATGCGCTTCGGCCGCCATGGTCAGCATAACGTCAAAGGGAACATTTACGTCCATATCCACTCTCATGCAGAGCTTGCCGGCATAGATGCCTATAAGGACAGCCCCTCCGACATGGGTGGTACACAGGGCCGGAACCAGCACTCTGGGCGTACAGGGTACGCCTATGGTAGGCGACAGCGCCAGCACCATTGCCTTTTCCATCTGTTCAGGCGTTCCCCCTCCAATAGAGACTGTGGCGGCGGCGATACACGCCGCACCCGCGCCGAAACCCTCCATATTGCAGCCGGTCGTCACTTTTCCGACTCTGAACAGGCCGCCTATTTTCAAAAACAGCGCTGCTGTCTCGGCGACAGTTCTTTCGTCAAAGCCGTGTAGCATCATTGCCTTTATAAAGCCGGCATAGGGGCAGGAATCACCTGTACCGGCGCAGGGGCGAAGGCCGATGCAGTGGTTTCCCACCTGGGCGCCAAGCGTATAGAGCAGCGCATCGTCAAGGAAAGCGTCGGAAAAACACCTGGGGCCTTCCTGCGCGGCAAGCTGCGAGGCTACCGTACCTAAAAGTATACTCTCCCCATTCTTCACACCGATTTCCATGGCGCTGAGGTTGTGCGCGTATTCGGCCATTACCTGTGTTAAGATTTCCCCGCGGGGCAGACCGGTTCGCAGCTCGGCCTCAGTCAGCGCAACGTCTATGACGCGCGCATCGTGCTTCTTTGCAATTTCGATCATCTCGCTGACCGTCAGGGGCAGCGTTTCTTCTATGCCGGCTCGCATATCAGGCATACCAATACTCCTCCATTCACAATAAGAGTTCTCTCAGAAACTCCGAAAGCCGTACAATAAAAGCAATTGCGGCAGGCGGGGTTTTTGAATTTCCTCCAAGTTTTTGCATAAAAACACTTGACAAATGTATAAAAATTTGCGTGCAGCC
>Ga0153952_1000559_pt1 | contig 12905 bp, 20 predicted proteins | sample TSNJ036MetaG_FD_104746 | JGI IMG/M metagenome (GOLD analysis project Ga0153952, IMG submission 104746) | Attine ant fungus gardens microbial communities from New Jersey, USA - TSNJ036 MetaG | ecosystem: Host-associated > Fungi > Mycelium > Unclassified | place: USA: New Jersey, Wharton State... | reverse complement strand
GCGGCAAATTGGACCCTAGCTTTGGTGCAGGAGTTCTTTTGCCACATCTCTGTCTCTTGCTGTCGATGTGTAAGAGGGCACAGGACCTGGAACTGACCAAACAATCACAGCGAACGAAGGAATATGACAGGAGATACGCCATTTTTCCTCAGACAACATCAGGATAGGAAACTGACTTCTTGCACTACATTATGGTAAAACATGCCGGCTGAGTCACAAGTTGGGTGAATCAGAAGTAAAGCGATACAAAAGAAGATCAGATGGGGTCATTGCTGCGTGTAGGAACGAGATCTCAGTGGTTCTATTACGGTCATCAGTGGTCTTGTTGCTCAGCTCAGATCCCAGTGTTTCCAAAGAATACCTGGAGCGATTAGTTGCCAAACAAGGAGCAGTGAGTGCCTCAAGTCTGCGCCAACATTGTCTGATGATTTCCAGTGCAAGGCATCTCTTCTTCCCAATGATCGTCTGGCCATGATTACTATGTGCGCAATCAATATTTATGCTATCACTAACTCAAGCGACGAAAAATTCCCAGAATTACTGCTTTCTTATCGTGTTGCTGTAGAACTTCATCCGCGTGGCATTTCCCGTCCCTTAGTCGGCCATGATGGTATATTCATTTGTATCTGTGGCCGCGAAGCCAAACGCACCTTTATAAGTCATAATCCCACTATTCCTCCAACAACTGAAGTACTAGGGCCCCTGAAATCCTCATCTGGGTTGGAGACTAGTTATAGACAACTCGGGACAATGGCATTATTTTCTTTTAACAATCACCATGAAGTTGCAATGGCTACCTATGATCTGACTTCACATCTCTCTCATTACCGATGGCTGCAACTGAACATACTCCGCATCAGTCATAATAGGGCTATTGTAAAAGATTTAGCTGGACTTGATGACAATGTAGGCAGAGTAGTTGTAAGACGTTCTGGAAGTAATAATCATTTTCTCGTAATGGATGTGATTTAATATAATCTCCATTGCTTAGCATAGTTTTAAATATTTCTATAGCTGGCTACACTACTGTGAATAATTCTTGTAGTGATTCAGCTGGTGATAATGCCTATAAGAGTTATTAACCAGTGTGAGTGAAGACAAATTTGCTTTTATTTCCACCTTCATTCTTGTCATATGTTGATTTTTGACCGAAGAAAATGAAGTTAGCTGTAAAATATCAATAAATCAGTACATCAATGCCCAGATAAATTAAATCACTCACCAAGGCATCGTATTGACCCTGATTGATATACTCGAAGGCTTTTGAAGCCATATCTTTATCCTTGTGACCTAAGAATCTCTTAAATGCATTGATTGCATTCTTTTTTTGATCCTCAGTAGCAAGAAGAGGGTTAATCAATGCCTCCGTATGACCAAGGATATCTTTTGCAGCATGCTGGGCCTCCTTGGACTTCCCTTTGGACTTGGCAAGTTGCAGATACTTCTCAAACAGCCTCCGAAGCTCTGATATCAACATCAGTGGATGGACTGTATCTGGAGGTCTAAATGAGTACTCACTCTCAATTTCAGAAGATGTTGACAAGCCAGATTCAGAGGAGGCATCACTGGCAGGATAATCACTGGCAGAATTATTGCTAGAGGAGGAAGACATAGGGACAATTGAAAACAAGGTAATAATGTTGGAGATATTCTAGCAAAGTAGACTGCAGTAAATGTGTGCTTGTCATAGATTGATTCAGCACTATATATACTAAGTACAGCATAAGAGAACGAACTGTCCATTGTTTTAATACAAGCAAGTCTTTAAAGAGAATAAATGAAATCAATCATCCATGTGGCCAAGCATCGGTTTCAGTTGTCACAGAAAGTACAAGGACATTCTCTGATAGATTCTTTAATAGATAATGAATGATACACAGGTCTTTGTTAAAATCTGATAGCCAAGGGGGCGTGTTGATAACTTGCTGATGACTTGGCAGTGATGGGAAACTCAGCATCGTCAAGAACCTTATCAGTCGTCCGATGCGGTTTTTCACTGCAAGTGTGTTTGATGAAACCAATATTTTAACGTTCAGGAAATACCAGGAGCTGCCATGACCAAGAGTGTACCCTACAATCTTTCCGTACTTGATTTTATATTGGCAGTCTTATTCCCTCTACTCCTTACCCTAGTAGGCTGTCGACTACTTCCCCCTTTTCCTTGGTCTGACATTCGCCATCTTCTCACTGGACTTCGCATTCGACGTGCCCATCCGTTTTCTCTGAATAGGGCATACAATAGCTACTCACAATACGGTTCACTTGCCAGGCAGGAGGTCGCAATCATGGAACGTTCCTATAGCACCATAGAGAGGGCCCATAAGCATTTGGGATTTAGAATTGGATACCCACGCAAACTCGGGCGGTTGAGGGAAGCCATAGAGATGAACACAACTATCACGGAAGCTGTCGTTAAACTTGCATCTAGAGAACTCTCTCTTGAGGATGGTTCCTTTTGCGATACAAATCAAGTCGACCTCGGCCGTGTGCGCGAGTCACTGAAGCATTTTGTTCGTGATTGGAGTCAAGAGGGAGCAAGAGAACGTGAAAAGATTTTCCAGCCGATAATTCGCGTTCTTGAAAGGGTACCTGTAGCCGAGAGGGCGAAGATGAAAGTGCTCGTTCCTGGGTCTGGTCTCGGTCGGCTGGCCTGGGAGATTTCACAGCTGGGTAAGTCCTTAGTGTAGAACTTGTTGTTCATCCTTATGCTCGTAAAAGGGTTCATCACCAGGGCTGTCGAATTTTCGTACTTTATGATCCTTGCAATGCGTTTTCTCTTTTCACCTACCGCCACTACGAAAACAAACCAACACCAAATTTAGCCTTTTGCACATTGGTTCTCACACCAACGTTCGAACGAAGCCTTGTTTCGCACAATTTTCATTCCAGATGTTGTCCCCCGTTTTTCTCCATCCCTTGAATTGATAGAGGAAGATTTTCTGAAGTTACGCCCTTCTCGAGATACCTTCCATAATTCAGACAAAACTACCTCAGGCTATGACTTCATTGTGACGTTGTTCTTCATAGACACGTCTATCAATATCTTCTCGACCATTGAGAAAATTTATCATCTCCTACGACCTGGTGGTGTCTGGATCAACCTCGGTCCACTACTCTGGCCTGGCGGTGCACAAGCCAAAGTCGAACTTAGCCTTGACGAGCTTATGCACGTTATACAAGAAACTGGCTTTTCGGTTCACTCTGAGGTGGACATAGATGACGTCAAAGCCCCTCGTACCGTCGAGTGCGAGTATACTAGCGATCAGAATGCGATGATGCGATGGATCTACCATGCGGAATTCTGGGTGGCCACAAAGGGTCCTGATTCACATTGAATTCTGTTTCCTCCATGTCTGCTATATATGAGTGGTTGTGTAATATTCGGGTGTTACTGTGCACCAGTCTATGGCAGCAATAAAATAAGCTTTTACTCTTACAAACCTATCGTCCAAAATTAGCAGTGTTTGGATCCTCCCACCAACACCCATTATTGTACTGTTCTTCATCCTTCTTCAAATTAGCTGCTTGCTGCTATGCATACCAAGTCTATCGTGAGCCTGACTGTCCTTGCGCTTTCTCAATGCATATTTGCACATGAAGGTCCCGAACACAGTGGTCCAGCGGTTGGAGAAACTATGGAGGACTATGCACAAAGACACGTCAGCCAAAAGCTTCAGTCTCTTTGGCATGTCCAGAATACTAACTACATGTTATTAGATGTCCTCTGAGCATCATATGTAAGTTTTCAAAGAGCGGGCTTTATCGAAGTGGCTCAATTTGATATAGCGATTCTTTCGATGCCTCAAGTTTCTTCCTGTTACATGATTTAAATAGGTGAGGTCCTATATCGTTTTATTCGCATGATGACCGAATGTCATAGGGATGGACTATGGGACCGAAGCGAAATCGAAGCAGTCTATGGTGTCCATCACATCTACTCACAGCAAAAATCGAAAGTAATTGCTTGCTCGACTGTTGCTCTCAGGATCCTCAAGGTTGACGGAAACGATTATAGGATGACGAGGAACATCAAAAGAAGGCAGAATTGGTTGTAAATGCCGTTCTACAGGTCTTAGACAAGAACCGAGACGGGTACGTGGATATTTCCGAGCTTGAAAAAGTTGGTGTGGGTGCTCTACCAAGTTTTGAACATATGGGGGCAGAAGGGCACCACTATGACGTTGAAAGCGGTACGTTCGAACGCTAACTATCTATCTCTTTCCGCTGCTGATTGGGCCTTCCAGAGTTCTTCCTTCACCACGAAGGTACCTACACATAATCCGCCAATCCTGTCTGATATATGCACTTACTCTTCTTAGAGAAATATCATTCTACACCTGAAACACAGACAGATGACTCTTACAATCACCCAGAAGACGTTGAGCACTTCTCCCATCATGAACGAATCGAACGGCAAGAGACAGAGCGCGAATCTAAGTTTACAGGAGTGTCTGTCGAAGAACTTGAAGCAGCACAAGCAAAAGTAGAGGCGGAGGCGGAGGCAGCTAAGCAGATGAACGAGGCACCACAATCCGTCGAGTCGAATCAGCAAGATAGTACTGGTAAGCCTCCAGTAATTCGTGTCCCCCCTCCCGAGAAACAGGATCCAGCCGTGAGGTATGCTGGAGAGAAGCCTCATGATGAGGAATGGGGTGCTGGTGAGAGGGGTTACAAGACACCGAGAGATGCGAGCGATAGGATGAGGAGGAATGTACCGTACAAGGTGAGGTTATATTCCTCCATAAGGATAATTATGAATTGAACGCTGATTTAGTCTCGAATGCAGTACAAATTCAAGAAGAATTGGAGTGATTTCTGACGGATACTTGTCATCCTTTTTTCATCCAATGAATTTCATATCTACATCTGCTCCGAGTCCATCTACATATCGTATCATGGGTTGATCCTTTGGATAAAACGCTTTCTCTGTTTCAGCTCCCTGAGAAAATATCTAGGTGGCAAGGAGATAATTTGCAAATGCAAGAAGATACAGATCAGGCGTCGAATGGTCTATATCCGGGAGTACTGCAATTCTCAAGTCTGATGGGAGAACAAACTTGTTACGGAATGAGTCCTTTAAGCGAGTTCATCAACTCGACCCAGACACTGCGAAAGACGTGGGGTACCTGACTTACAATTATGGCAACTTTTGCCATACTCGCGCGTGTAACCTAGCAGTGAGCATTGATGAAATTTCAGTACCATCCTTATCTTGTCCAATTAGTAGATCAATATTATGTGACGAGGTAATTTTAACAAGCCGGGACCCAGAAAGGAAAACCATTGAAGTGTGAAGAGAACTATCGTCCGTCGAACATATCATCCATGATCCCTCTTTCTACTGCCTCCCAATCAATATTTCCCCCACTTGTGTACATGCTCTCGTAGGATGCAATGCTGACATTTGAGAAAAAGGAAACCAAGTCTCGTATGCTCTCAATCTGTTTGACTCCGTTCAGCTGAGGACGTCGTAGTTTTCGTGGTTCCTCATATGTAGTGGTTTCGTTAGGTACAGGTGATGATTTGCCTGAGTCCTGTCAAAGGCTGAGCATGAAAGGAGAGGTCAAGAGCCATTGGGCATACCACTACAGGAAGACTCCCTGTCGCGTCTGCAAGTCGGTCCATCATCGCTTCCGGAGAACAATCATCAGGTCGATAGATGGCATCTACAGTGTCTGTGATAAAGATCCATTGATGACTGAGCAGCAATGACTGTTAGGTATTTGATCGTGGCAGCGCAGGTAAAAGCTTACATTTGGAATTCTTCGGTCTGTAGAGTGACGAGAAGATCTAAGCATTTGCATGCAGCCAGAATGAGTTGCAGGTCTTCAGAACCGTCAGGAGGGAGATTCGTCGTGACTTGTTCAAAAATCCGGAACTGGAGAAAACAACGTCAGTCCCACAAAGTTTATCCAACTCAAACACATACCAACTCGGTAAGAAGAACGGGCCAAAAACTTGTCAAGTTGTGTTTCGATAGACGGCATAGCAGAACACGGACACAAAGAAAAACCTCACTTTGCACAATCGGTGCTGCCACGTTGCGAAGGATATCGACTAATTTTTCTTGGATGACAGGAAGTTGGGTCAAAAAGTGATTTTTCTCCCCGGTGAAGATAATAAAGGACAATCTTCGAACATTTAAAGAACGAAGCAGCATTTCGTATTCTCTATTGGTAAATATGTTGGCTGATGGAGCTGTTGCGACTTTGGCTATCAACATAAGAGACCTTTTGAGCTCAAAACAGGAGTGTATTATTTCACTCACACAAAAGTTCGGGAAAAGCAGTCTTATCGGAATCAAAGAGTGACTTGATCACCGGTTTCCAAGACTCAGCCTCGTCGGGAAGAGAGTTAAAAAAGCGATTGTCATTGAAGAGATCGGCGACTGGTGCTTTCCATGCCTTCAGAGCAGCCTGAATCTTGGTCATTTTTTGCAGCACTGTCAAGATAACACCATCAATATCCAATGGCCTGTTGATTTTGTAAACAAGGATCATCTTTCCGAGATAATGACCTACCTTGTCCTCCCTCGTAAGGCTGGTGTCACAATGTAGTAGATGATGTTAACACAAATGCTTGCCACTTTGTCAGGGTCCAACAAAAATTTGCGAAGATTAGGAAGTGAAGCTGAGGCAATGAACTGCGTGATCTGTGCTGGGTCAGAAAGCGGTCCACTTGTCACAATGCTAGTTCTCACCTGAGAAACATTCTCAAGGGAGCCGGTTTGCTTGGGTGCCTCAGGGGTAACCAAAGAAGACGCACTCTCACTGAGATCCGTTCTTTCATCCTTGCCAGGTGTCGTCGGAGAGTCCTGTCCACTCGTAACAAAGGAATCCTTAGTTGACCGTCGTATCCACGATCCCTGGTCTTGTGACCGACTAACAAGGGTGATACATGCATCCAAAAGTTTAGTATAGATATCCTTGGTCCTCTCAGTAAATGATAATTATTCGACAAAGCTCAATTTTACCTGAAATTCCTTTCGTATGCGTCGGTCCTCTAACGCAGTTGTTTGAGTGATCTTGTCCGCAAGGACAGAGAGACATCTCAGGGCGTAGAAACTCTGAATTTTATAATCCTTGACATTCCCTGCAATTTCCTTGGCCAATTGGATGTATCGACCCCATACTTGAATAACAATCGGACCTTCTAGGCGCGCCAGATATTGCTCAAGGAACTTGAATAGAACAGCATCGGATCTACGGGCAGCTTTAGTGGCGGCAACGGCTGTATCATTTCTCACCACTCACAAATCTGGATTGATAGCTTGCCTTTTACTCTTCTCCGAGATTCCCGATATACGACACCAGATGCTTTCACAGGTCATGTGTACTGTATTTTGGGCGTTCGCCATGAGAATATCCACAGCTTCAAATGCTGCTTCTGATGAAGTTTCTGGGTAAGACTTGGGATGAAATCAGAACATGCAGAATTCGGATGGCATGCATACCTACAGATTTGTCACGGTTCCAGCGCTCCACAACTGACTCGAATACTTCCGCGGAGTGCTTGCGGAAGAGATGCTCTAGTATACGACGGCACCGCAACCGGATTCGATTGAAAATCATGGATAGCGACTCATCCCTTGCTGTCTCTACGTCGCGTTTCTTCCACGCCAGCGAAGACCATATCGAATACAACACTCGAATACCTTCATCTAATGTACGATAGGCTGAAGAGCGTGCCTAGATATGTGTATGAGTTTCCGAAAGACTACGCGCAACTGGATTCAAAGTTTCACCGTAAGCTGTTCACCATTTGCTGTATGATTGGCCTCCGAACTGAACACATTAGACACGTATCCCAACAATCCTCCGCTTTCGTGTATAGGCTTTTCAACAATGGAATCTGCATCGCCGTCCTCCTCCTCCGTATAGGCTAGACTCAGCAGTACAAATTGCTCCAGGGCATTCAGCAGTATGATCATGTCCACGTCTGTAATAGTGGCATGGATATCTCTGCTATAATTATCCGGTTGCTTTGCTGCTACGAGAACATCTTTCAGTGAAAGGTATAATTGCTTGCAAATGCAATCATTAAGAGGGATGACAACGGATTGGAGTGCAGGCTGGAACTGCGGAATAGCCATCAGGATAAAGTCAAGCCAGTGTTGTAGAATGGACCGATTGCTCCGTGTGGAAATGCCATCGACGAGAGTTTGAACTAGTAAAGGATTCACGGAGTAAGCTCGGCTCGCACCACTCGTCACCTTATCTCCATCCGAAGTGATAGCAGCCGCGGAACTGTCCTCCTGTTTACCGGAAACAACCAATTGTGAGGCTTCAACCGTGGACACAGAAATCAATGAGTGGAGAAGGTGTAAAAGTCTGTTCTGGGGGTCGAGTCTCTTCGTGTGAACACAATAGTAAAGTTTGCCAATTACGGCGGCTTCCATGGTCGCTACAATAGTTCCTTCCATCTCTCCTCTCGAAAAAATGAGTTGCAGGACTTCCACTGCCGAGGACTGGATCAGCTCGTTTAAAGGTGACATGCTTGGTGCCCACTGGGTCTTTGGTTCAGATTGTAAAAATCTGGTGGTCTTTAGTCGTTTCATGGACATAGCTTTCAGAAGAATTACCTCATCAAGATCTCGATAAGCACATCCAGATAGGTACCGTCATTTTCGGATAATTTACCTTCTTAGCAGTCAGAATCTCGAATATCAATACATGATGAAAGACTCACTCGCATCCACTCGACTCACGATACCAGCATAGTGGTACGATCTTCGAATATAGGACGTCTTGACTACCTTGACGAACTCTTGACCTCCAAAACGTACCACGGAAAGCAGGATCTCAAGGATATAGTTGATGTATCGTTGATCGAACGGTTTCTCATACGTAAAGCCTTGTATTTCTTTTCCATGGACCTTGATCTGTGCTGGAACCCTCAGTATCGCTGGATCGAGGAGCTCGTACAGGATAAGATCCAAGATACTAGATCGTTTATTCAAACCCCAGAATAACGTTTGAATACCCGGCATACATACCCCAAGTAAGATCGTAGGTTACATCTCATCCATGTCTCTCCGATCCTCTTTAAATAGGGATCATCACTCTTCAGGGTATCGAGCACGATCATGAGCGGAACCTTGAATCTGAATCCCGGCAATAGCTTGTCCTCTGAAATCGGCGTAAGATAAGAAAACCACTATTTCTGACGTAGAATAGGTACCAGTCAGTCTCCACAAAACCCCAAACGCCTCGTACACCTCATTATCATGCCTCGGTTTGGGAGAAGTCAGACTCTGCGCCAGGATACTCTCCACGTACGGTTTCTTCATAGAAGATTCCAGTGACCAGATAAGGTTAACTGCGCGGACGTGATACATACTAAACTTGGGACGGAGATAATGCAGCAGCTTGCTGACCATTTTTGATATGATACTTCTGTCGTCAATGCTCAGCTTGGGTTTCACACAACTGGACTTGTACAGAGAAATGCTGAGGCTGATGATGCGATCCACAGTCGCAAAAATTGCAGACTAAGACAACGGGTCAATATACGAGCTGTCTGGATGGGAAAAGGCCAGATGTACCTCATAATTCATACTTTGCAACAAGATCTCAAGCCACTCCGTAGGTCGCCAACCCAGATCAACAGGTGTCGCAAGCTTGATCACCATTTCGTTGATCAATCCCAATATTCCACCAAACACCTCGCGCAAAACAGAGGCTTCCTTCATCTTCCCGAGCTCCTGTGCACATTTCGCTGAACATGAAACGAGACTTTCAAAGATTGACGCCTGCGGAACGGCAAAGATTCCTTCTGCCGGTGGAGTCAAAAGGATGTCCTGAATTCTGTAAAATGTGCAAGCGAATACATAAGGTCGTTGAGTTCGACAAGAACCTTCATTCTTATCTGTCACTTCGGGTCGTTCAAGGAGTGAAGTTTGAGGTATGTGCGAGTAGAGCTCTTGAATAAGGAAGGTGGCTTGCTGATATATCCTTGTTGATGCCTTGATCGGACTCGACTGAATTTGAAGCTGGATCGAGAAATTGAGTGATAATCTAATTTAATCAAACACGTGGCTCACATTCATAACATCTACAATCCCGGCCAAGATTACAGGGAAATGCAACGTCTGCAATTCTTCATCATGTGGAAATGACCTGAGAACAAACCGGACAAGGTGAATTGCCTGTGTTTATAATTGAGCTTTATAGGAACTTGGTCTCGAGTCCAACGCACCTCAGAAGTATCTCCATTCTCCGAAAGCTCCTTAAACACCGCAGCTATCAAACATTTCCACGTGAGCTGCGGCTCGACCGCTTCGTACAGTGTGCTTGCCGCAGTCGAAATCTATTTGACCTCGTGTGAATTTACATATAGAATGGCAGACTGGCTCACGAACGTCCTTACTACTGTCCACTGGGTGCTCCATTAAATGTTTTGCAGCCTTCAAGGCATCGTAAATCAACACCTCCGTCAGAGGAGTACCGATCTCCCACTTATCCAACAACGAGATGAATATTTTGAAAGGCCTGGACTCAGCATATTCCTCGGACGGTGAAATCATTTCAGCCTAAACATACGTCCCAAAATGTCAGTTTGATTGTTAAATATCAAGACCCCTCATACCTCAAGAGTTCTGCTCAGTAACTCAAGGGCATTCTCCCTCAGAAATCTGATCTGGCCCTCGCTTCCCTCTTCTGTGCCCAGGAGCCAAGTGTACAAACGTCTGTTAAGGGATAAGTCCCTACGCAACACAACACCAGTAGCCGCACGCATGAGAATAGTGCGATCTTCGACATGAGCTTTGCGAACTGCGAATCCATCCACGCGGATGGACTGACAGAGGATGTCAAGTGCGCTCCGGCGAACAAGGAGGTTTTCATCTTCTAGCGCCGCGGCAAAAGCGCGAATCATTAAACCTATGTCACGGCCAATGATTGTGGTTATGTCTTTGTGTCGAAGTATGAGATTATTGGAAACTGAGTGAATCAGTACTAAGCTGGGCAACACACCTTCATCTGCGTTCATATGGGGTAACCGCCTTGATAGAAGGCTTAGAGATGTCCCTCTCGCAGAAGGAGATGTCAACATGATCAGCCAGATATTCTGGAAGAAGAATGAAGGCGATACTGTTCCCGATAATTTGTCCAGCAGTTCTAACACCTTGTAAACCGTCAACTGGGTTATAGGGGATGGACGGATCACATAAACCATACCTTCTCAAAGTACTCCCCCGTTTCTTCCTCTAGTCCAGGTAACAGAGCCAGGATGAAGGATTTCATTACTGGTCGAAGATCGGCCTGCAGCGATAGGTAATACGTGTCATAGATGTTCAGAAGTGTCGGCTGCAAGCAAAATCAACATTGGAAGAAAATGGGTAAATCAAGATAGGGCATACTTTGACGGATGTAGCAGCGTATTCGAAGAATGGGAACAAACCAGCTGACCACAGTGCTAGATCCTGTCTCAAACCTTCCGACTAAGAGAAATGAAGATCATATTGAGGACTGTGATGGTGCTTATGCCTACCCCTCGAACAGCGAGAATATGCGAATATACATCCAATGCTCTTTGATGTACACCCGTCGGCAGTGCAGGATTCAGACACTGCGATAGTCTTTTGGACACAATCAGTTTCTTTGGAATTTCCTTGAACTGCATGTAGGACTGAAATGTCTATCTCGGAGAATTTCGTAAATCTCGATTTTCTGTACTACGGGATGTGATGAGGGCGTACCTTGAGCAACTGCTTCAAGAATGCAATACAATCCGCCCACTCATGAACATTATCAAACCCATTCAGGCATTTCTCCACTTGTTGGACATATTTCTTGTATTTCGGATCTGAGCCATAATTGTTGTGGCCTGCTATGCACCACGTCGCAGCCAGTTTAACACTCAGTCGACTTACAGAATAGATGAAACAGACACTCACTTATTCTGTTATCAAGAGGACTGCTCAAGTTCAATGGGCTTGGATTAACCCTGCTACCATCCTCAGAACCGGCCGGTTGTGCCATCGGTGTTCGTACACACAGTCGTGGTAGAGTACTGCGTCAGGTCCCGAGAAAGTGCAGATGAATCAAGATAACTGCCCCGATACTTCGGACGAAGATACTTGATCAAACTTCAACGACGTCAGAACTGGCGTCAAGACAGTGGGCGGATGTATAAACAGGAAAAAGACAACGATATTTGGTCAGATCAATCTTAGCTCAATGTGCTGAATGACAGCATCATCAAAGTCACATGCCAATGCGTGTGACCGAATATTCACGCCCATAGCAAGCACAACCGAACCGAACATACCCAAGCTTCTGATGTAAGCTTATTGCCACTGCTTATGTCTGATCAGACTAAGGCCTTCTGGATTGTTTTGATGACTTTCTTCATTAAAAAAGTAAGACTGGAATTGCTGTCAACGATGATCCTGCCTGAGACTGATCATGATCTTGAATTAAATAAACTACCTGGATTACCAAATAGTTCTTGTTCTTGCACCAGAAATTATCAGAACAATCAACAAACAATGCATAATCATTTTTTGAGATCCATCAATTTTGATAGCTCACTAATATTTGGAAATGTGATAATAATTTAATTGATTTATTGAAGTAGTGTTCTCAAGATCTTCAATCCAGGAATTGGTGGTATTAAGATATCAGCTATGATGACCAGATGGTTCAAGATTATGATAAGTATGTGTAATTATGCAGTAGGATGATTCACCAAAGTTCTCATCAAGCAGTCATCTTCATCATGTAGAAATATCTCTTCCATTCGCGACGATATGGACCAGTGCATTGCATAAATTCAGGACCTCACTGGCCCATCGAGGAAAATGGATATTTAGCAATTTCGACGTACAGTGTTGGCAAGTGGTCGGGAATTGACTGGTGTCTCTGGAAGTCCATATCCTATCTCTGCTTGTGCGCCCTCATGTT
>Ga0153952_1000552_pt1 | contig 12947 bp, 10 predicted proteins | sample TSNJ036MetaG_FD_104746 | JGI IMG/M metagenome (GOLD analysis project Ga0153952, IMG submission 104746) | Attine ant fungus gardens microbial communities from New Jersey, USA - TSNJ036 MetaG | ecosystem: Host-associated > Fungi > Mycelium > Unclassified | place: USA: New Jersey, Wharton State... | reverse complement strand
TCCAGATGGTTTAATGACTCGAAAACCCCTCATCTGGAGTCTTTTCACTAATGAGGACACCCTGCGCGAGAACGATTGTTTAGAAGATCCCTTAAAGACACTTATGACTCTGAAGAACTCCGACCCGAGCACCGATTGAAGGAGTATTGAGTACAGAGTGTAGGGGATGAGTAATCTGAGCGCAATAATCTTGCGAGAAAACTGCCTATTTCCATAAAGAAAGTGGCGGAGGATTGGTTATGTCAGGATCATGGCAAGTCCATATGGAAAAAAATCCCAGTATAGCTGATGCTATGTAGCTGCGGACTCTGCATGTATCTCTACAAGTGCACCAGACAAGTACTTACCATGTCTTCACAACCTAAGTTTGAATTAACTCTTCGATTATATAATCAATCATGTTTTCTCTCTCCTCCCTCCCAAGGTCTGTTTTCCGCGTCGTTCTTCCCTTCCCTACCCGTATATTTGCCCGCTTTCGTACTCAACTCGCACCTAAGAGAGTCAAATACGATAAAAGATTCAAAGGCCGTATTCCAATCCCTATTGGAGGTTCGACAAAAGGCACAACACTCGCATACGGAGAGTGGGGGATCAGGATTCAAGGAAATGGAGCGAGGCTAACTGCGAAGCAACTGTTGACAGCTGAGGAAGTGATTAAGAAGAGCCTGAAAGTAATCAAAGGGAGTAGAGTTTATCTGCGTGTGTTCCCGGACATTCCGGTTTGTGTCAAGGTCAGTGGTGTTTTGTGTGGATGATGGCTTGTGTGTCGTTGAGAATGTACTCGGAATATTAGGGTAATGAGACACGTATGGGTAAAGGTAAAGGTACATTTGAATATTGGGCTACTCGGTATGCAATCTATGTCATCCCTTACATTTCCCAAATTCTCACTAGTCGAAAAGAGTACCTATTGGCCGAGTAATCTTCGAGATCGGAGGAGTACCAATTCGTGAAGAACTAGCTAGGGAAGGTCTGTATACCCACTTCAATCCAATCACATTACACCTTGAATGAGTCGTATTCTGTCCATCTAACAGTGCTACGAAAAGCCTCCGACAAACTTCCTACTAAAATGGAATTTATCTCCCGCTCAACCCTACCACGACTTGGAAATCTACTCATTCATCCTCCACAACCACCAAAACTTGACACTACAATTAATATCGCAGCCAGAACTTTTCCTTCGTCACCCACATCCCATACAGTTTCAACATAGTATATACTTTTAGCGCCTCAGCGGACCTGGAATGTTGAGATAGGCTCCCCATAATAATGTTACTACCACCTTGATTCTCCTTGGGTTATTTTTCGGCGCCCGGGTTCCCGGCACACAAGACGGCCCAGACAAGACAGTCAGACAAGAAGGGGATAGAGTGAAAGGATTCTGTGTTTCTGAATATCCAGACCTATGCTCATTCATTAGATGCACGAATTGGAATGGGATAATGTATTGGGGACGAAGTAACGGGAGTGAAAGCGGAGTTTGACTTATCCAGCATAGTCTTTCAGAGAGAATTTACACACTGCCAAAATCGCAGAATAACTTCAAGGGGGTGCTGGTCATATATAAAATCAAGGTTTTGAGTGGTGTACTAATGTTAATGATGATCGAAAACCCCCAGGTCAGGAAATTAACTTATTGGGCAGAGTTTGAGCTCTATTGGAGTACCTAAAATCGATACATAAGATGATGGGGAGCCGACACTCAATAAAGTCAAAATCCTATAGAACATGATTATTGATAATAAAGTACCGAAGGGTTGACCCTAGGTCACGGGGGCGGGGGCCGTAAGCCACTAGCGACAGTCTCAGATCAAACATCAACATCCGCTTTTTTACCGACATCAAATTCGACACATCAAATTGTGATGTACCAGGAATAAATCTAACCCACCAATTGATCAAGGGATACTCCTCGTTGAATCTGAGAAGGGCGAGATCTCCATGGGAGAACTACGTGGATACACGCCGGATACACGCCGTACACGCCGCAACCCACCGGCGTGGGAAATATAAGGTTTGACCTAATGCAACATACTAGTTGAGAGAAGGGCTAGAGATAGGTTTCGACACCTCAAAATCAACTTCATTCAGAAATGAAAAAGGTATGGATTATCTCACAGAGTATCACAGAGTCGACTGAGGCTCTGATCTGCAGTTAGCTGAGTGCCAGTATTTTTAAACCGCCAGGTACAGAACATAGTAGCCGAAAACTACTATGTCAACCGATCATTAATACTAATCGATACCCGTGGTACATAATCGTTTCTATCGATCGTGGTGAAAAATTATCTCCTAATCTTGAAACAGTCTGGAATGGCATAGGCATCCAATATCATGAAAATCCAGAGTTTTGGGGAAGAGTCAGTGTTTTGAATCGTCAAGTCTCATGCCAAGTATTCTAGGACTCAAGCGGGAGGGGAGATGACATCCATTTATTTGATAAATCCGCCGCGATAGGCTTTTGATTTTCCCACAAGTCGGACTGATCGCATCGTCGGGATCAGTTTTGCCGTTCAGCCACTTGAGAGTGGCTCTTACTGTCCTTTTCACTGTCCTTTTGCTCTAATGTGAATTGCAAAATGTAAGCACTCGTTGAATATCGCTTTTCAATAATGTTCGCTGCTCCATTTGGCCCCAGCAACTATATTTATTACGAGGGCATACAGCTGTAATGTTGATTGCCCGACCCTGTGCATTCTTCGGCATAGATCAGTTTTTAGATCAGTTGTTCATCGTATCGACCCTGTATTTTTTTTAGAAGCTCCAGGTGGCATAAATACCGTAAAGCAGTCAATCTTCACCCTTCATTCTTCTCCGACGGATTCTGCCCCTACAGAGGATGGCGTCAAAAATCACTTCCCAAACGAACGTAAAAAGGACGCCGCGTCCCTCGCTATCCGCACCGTGCATTCGATCACCCAGCATTCCAGAAATATCCCATGCAAAATGTCCGCCACTGTGTATGTGGACTGTTTTGTTTGTTCTTTTATCTCATACTTACGCATGACGCAGTGTTCAAGTCGCCGTCTAACATCGATGTTTGTCATCCTGTGGCTCTCTCCCATATGGCTAGAGCAATAAACAAATACATCACATCTACCACTTCTTTGGGCAACCATTCAACATCACTTGAGTCTGTCTCCTCCGCCTCAGGTACTTGGGAAAGTCTTGAAAGCTATATTTCTCGCATCATCTTGGCGTGTCAAGTACCTAACATCGTGGCTTATACCTCTCTATACCTCCTCATGACCATCTCTCGCTCTTGCTCTTGTAAGTGCACCGAGGTTTCAGACGACTTCATTGAGTCCCCAAAACCGAAACCTCCGCCATTGTCCCATCAAATATCACAAGCCTTCTCCCGCAGTGCCATTTCTCGCGTTCAAAGACCTCACTGGGTCGGGCATCATTTCTTTATGGGACCATTCCTACTGGTGTTACGGTCGTACGAACGTATCTCGGGGAGGGACATCATTAGTCATGAACTGTTGTCTTTCGTATCGGGACTTTCTGCCAACGACTTGAAGGATCTCGAATCTTCGATTGATCGTGCCATGGGGACAAACACCAAATTGACAATTCAAGAGATGTTAAAGCAGAGAGACTTCCGAAGCTTGCGCGAGACCGAGTGTCCATATATAACTATCCGTCGCATGCGAGAGGCAAGGCGAAATTCTCTGGAAAGACGTCGCGCCGAGTTGCTGGATTCAACTAGGAGGGAAAATGAAAGGTCTGTCCCTATACTTTGTTTCTTTCCATGACGTATTAACGCTCTCGCTTTTTCAGGAATAAGTCCTCGACTACACCCAATGACAGCCAAGATGAAACGGAAGATGAAATGGAAGACGAAACAGAAGATGAATCAAATTGATGACCCATGACATTTTGCGTTTTGTTCGATACAAGCGCGTTGGAGCAAGCACCGTGTCAACCACCTTCACTGCCAAAACAGGCGTGTTTGCCAACACCACACACGTATTTATGTATACTCGACTGCCATGCTTTTTGCACATACGACACCTACTGCTTGTCAATATGCAAATCGAAAATCGAGCCTCCGATTCCCGACATCTGTTGTGGTAGCTAGGTATTCTGCTTTTTCCTATAGAGATCCATCGCGATACCGAGTAAGCTTTCGCGTGTCTATGAGAGAATGGTTCTACGTACTTCGTCAGTCATGGCCTTCCAAATCTTCTCTCTTTGTTTATTCCTGTGAATATAGTACAGCCTCGTGCCCGGATAAAGAATGATTAAGTTGAAAGCTGCGATCGCCATCAAGTATATATTTCCTCGTCGATCTATCAATGTTTTGTTGCATGGAATCTGATCTGGAGGATTGAAGAGGAGAAAGGAACGTACATCGGGGCGCGTCATTCGACCGATAGATATTCGACGAGATGACTGCTGAAGCTTGAACGAACATATTGTATAATGATGCACCGACGGTCCGAGAAGCTACTGCTCCCGAGTTTCGTGAACACCAACCAACTTGAATGGCATGCGAGTAGGGGTACATCAATAATAGCGATGATAAAACCTGGAAGAGACAACAATCATGAGTTTTGTCGGATGCTGGGTTGAAAAGGGACTAATGCACATAGAATACCCAATGATTAGGAAATTCCGGTAATAAGTACAGTGCAATGAGAAACGGCAATATCCACGCTGTTTCCGTCATAGAGAGATAAGTGCGTTCATGGAAAGCTTCAGAAAGAAGCGTTACCGCACAAAGCGTTATCATTCCTCCGACTATTGAGGGGATCGTCAACAAGTTAGTTTCGAGGGTCCCAAAGCCGATTTGACGTAACGAGAGAGTGAGGTATTGAGTAGGTGGTGTTGCTGGGATGCCGAATGTCAATCCACTGTAAATGATGTGTCAAGTCGATTCCCAAGTAAATGAAGCGACAGGTGCGACACACATGATGTAGAGCGGCCACAGATCATAATCTTTCAATGCGAGCCACATACGCTTCAAAGTCAGACCTTCACGATTGTGCATATCGCCCTTTGTTGGATCATCTCGTAAGATTCTAGTGGTAGCGATAACCTCTTCACGTTCAGTAAACCATCCGTTTGGCCGAAACCAGGATTTCGTTTGGGTTGGGGAGGGTGGCATCATGAAGAATGTGGCGAAGCCGATAACGAAAGTCATTAGGCCTTCGATTAAGAATAACCACCTATGTGTCCATGTAAATACATCAGCAGGTAATAAGTAGGTATTTGCAAGATAAGCAGGGAGGAGAGGAAACGTACCGCCAACCTGCGTGTCCGCCTACACCTCTCATCCGTAAAATTCCAAATGCGAGGAAACTCGCGATAATTTCGCACGCATCTGAAGAGAACCAGAACAAGGCAAGGCGGAATGGGAGTTCGTATTTATTGTAGAAATCTTATTTTATAATTATAAGATGCTTTGCATGGAAGGGATGGCGTACAGGAGAGATAGAGCACCAAGTCTGGAATGAAGCCACCCTGTACAAATCTGATGGGATGAAGTTGTTAAATGAATGATAAGGAGAATATTCGGGTAACGTACCCAAGTAATGCTCGACAGATCAGAAACCCCGTTCTGTTACGTAACCAGAATTGAGACATGGTGATGATTGACCAAACACACATCTGGATTGGGATCCAAACATCTGGCCCGAGCTTATATATGAATATGATGGTTGGGTCATGCAGAGAGCGATTAAAGCAGTAACAATATACCTTCTTGGATACGAGTTGAGAAGGTAACTCGGCGCAAAGGAAAGAGAGGCGGAATACTGCGTTACCCAAGTTGTAGTCTACATAAATGAACATCTTGATTGTGACTATCGAGTAGAAAAGAGGTCCTACCATCCGTGATCATACCCAAATCTGGTAGAAAATTATCCGTGTTTGCTTGAGCGATATTGCTTCTATCGAAATTGAGTGCTGAGAAGCTTATTGCAGCTATGAGAAAAAACACTCCATATCAATTTTCAAATACACCTTTATTTCAAAGTTGAACGTACTCCAGAGCATAACTCTCCAATCGATTTTCCGGACCAAAGCCTGCCATGTGCGTCATCTCGGACTATATCAACACAAGGAGTATGCAAGAACTCACCCTCTCTTCTCGAATGGTCCATCTCGCAGTCACATCAAACCTATGTAAGTTTTCGTAGTTTTCTTTAGGCCAATAATATTGTGCGAGATTAGGATCGTCATAGACACTGCGTTTCGTTGCTATTGCGTCCAGGTCTATCGGGCTAGCTGACTTGCCACACAAGAAAGGGACAAAGCGAAAGAGAGAGGAAGTTATAGAGATGGGGTTGGGTATGTCATCAGCAAGACTGTCATGGTCGGTTAAAGAGTTGTTAGTAAACTTGACTGGCAGGCTGGATGCAGAAGAGCGAGATTTAGTACCAGGCTCAGAGTTGGTACTGAAGAGACGAGAAAGGACTGGTTCTTCTGCAGGGAGATCTGGTCGGGTAGCACCTAGAGGCATCACTGTTCAAGTAAGAACATTTGAATCACTAATTCTCTCCAGGTTTTAATCTCGGCAATTGCTGAATCACGACATTCTAGGACATAGTAGCACAAACAATCGTATTGTTTCCCTGACCTAAACAAGAGTGGTAGAGACGCCGATGGTATTATTGGGCACGATCAGAATGGCGTGTGAGGAAGGAGATATGGCGCAAGAAGGAGTGATGATGTATCTTTATTAGCCGTGATCATGCGATATATCCACGCTTTATAGTTGCAGTCCGATTGAGCCAGATATTTGAGTTTCAGCGCTAGTTCTCAAGTCGACCAGTGTAAAGAAGATGTGATGATTGCCGAAAACGGCACGAGCCCACCACAACCGAAAACAACCGCCATCAACCACAATGCATTTCACGAAGCCAGCATGGGTCATCCACAAAGACTCTGCAAAGAGCGACTCAAACCCAAAGCGTCTGTCCATATTTTCTGTGCACGTCCACCCGGACGGTTCTCGTATAGCTACTGGTGGCCTTGACGCCAAAGTGCGAATATGGAGTACGAAACCAATACTCAGTCAAGCAAGTGAAGAGTCAGGCAAACCGCCAAAATCACTATGCACATTGTCAATGCACACGGGACCTGTACTTACAGTGCGCTGGGCCCACTCAGGACGGTGGCTGGCTAGCGGAAGTGATGATGAGATTGTCATGATTTGGGACCTTGACCCGTGTGTTGTTTCATTGGTTTAGGTACTGGGTTGAGGATGACATATGTCGTAGGAACGCTCGTGGGAAAGTCTGGGGCTCGGATGAGGTGAATGTGGAAGGCTGGAAGCCTCTGAAGCGACTCCCTGGCCACGAGAGCGGTATGTGGTGGTCCACTTTTCCAGACACGCTCTCATATTTTACCAGATGTCACCGATTTAGCATGGTCATCTGGAGACAGGTACTTGGCATCAGTCGGACTCGATTCTGCAGTAATAATCTGGTGTGGTTTCACTCTTGGTGAGCATTTCCTTTCGATTTCCTTCTTGTGCTCATGGGCGATAGAACGACTGCATAAGATCGACCAACACCAAGGATTTGTCAAAGGCGTGTGCTGGGACCCTGTCGGCGAGTTTCTCGCTACTCAGTCTGACGACAGGTCTGTCAAGATCTGGCGGACAACCGATTGGAACCTAGAAGCTGAAGTCACAAAGCCCTTCGAGGATTCTCCTGGAAGCACTTTTTTCAGACGTCTGAGGTGCGGTTCTCTTGTTTTCTGTCTTTTTTGCTGAAATTAATACTCTGTCTAGCTGGTCTCCTGATGGCGCACATATCACAGCTTCTAATGCAACTAACAACAAAGGTTTCGTCTTCATTGCTGCCGTTATTACACGTAGCACCTGGACCTCAGAAATTAGTCTTGTAGGACATGAGAACACTATCGAAGTAGCTGTAAGCTTCTTTCGTTGCTCCATCTCTGTTTCGATATACTTCTTCACGGCAGGCTTATAACCCCCACATCTTCCTTCGAAATCCAACTGCTCCTATCGCGACAGCAAACATATGTTCGGTAGTCGCACTCGGTGCAGATGACCGATCTGTATCAATCTGGCAAACTAAATCAGCGAGACCGCTCATCGTGGCCAAGCAAGTCTTTGAAAGGCAGATTATGGATCTGAGCTGGTGCGTCGTCCCTCAGCCCAGTTTGCCCCTTTCTTACTTCCTTGTTAACACAGGTCATGGGATGGTCTCACACTCTACGCAGCTTCTTCGGATGGTACGATAGGCGTTTTCAATTTCGACCCAGACGAACTAGAAGGAATAGCACCACACTCTGTTCAAGAGCAGTATCTCGCCAAATTCGGATTCAAGACACCACCTATACCCGAGGGTTTTTCTCATACCTCCACTGTGGCTACACCCGTGAATAATACTACTGCTACTGGTTCTTCGAATGATTTCTCCACCAGTGGAGGGCCGGAGGTCGTTAATGTTCTTATTGCGAAGAAAGGCAACAGAAACAAGAAACGTGCCAACCTTAACCTTGCTGGTTCTTCGGTGCCTTCCGCTTCGACAAATGGCCTCATCCCATCAGCATCTACTATGCAACAACGCGTGTCCTCTTCATCGCGTCCCTCATCGTCCACGAAGCAATGTCCATTCCCATCTCCAGCCGAACAATTGTTTAAGCCTTCACACTCCTCTCGGGACTGGAAGATGGACGTAGATACAGATACAGTGACGGACAGTGTTCCGATATCCTCCCTCGATGCAGCTAGTCGTGACCCGCAAATACGTAAGCAGAAGACTAAATCATCTGTGAGGAACTTGAGTAGGAATGTACAAGGGAGTGCGGGTGGTATGTGGAGAGAAGGGAGGGATGATTTGGATTTAGGGTTGGACGAACCCAAGCTTATGAAGTATCAAAGCATCAAAGTACAGGATGTTGCGAATGAGATTTTCAAAGTGTGGAATTACGAAGATGGTGGTGAGTTACACATGCTTGTAGATGCTGTGCGTCACTTATGGCTTGTTTCCGTGGACAGCGGAAACAAGAATTTCGCTAGTGAGAGGTGAAGAAATACAGTGGATAGATTATGTGCCTTCACCAGTGTTGTTAGCGGAAGCGACAAACGTTTTTAGTGCGGTTGCGATGCAAGATGGGAATGTTCATGTCTATTCTCCTGCTGGTCGGCGGTCGGTCTGAACTCTCTCAACCCTTGTATGGGGTTAACGATTTTGTGCGTTGTAGGCTATTGCCAACGTTGACACTGGGCTGTTCAGCAGCCTATATGGACGCCAATAAGCATTGTTTGATGATCGTCACTGTAGACGGGCAGCTTTACTCCTGGTAGGCTCTTTCTCCTATATCTTTAACCACCGCCGCTGATGAATAGTTCCTCTCCTCTCAATCAGGAATGTGCTAACTCAGAAAGCTAATTTTCCCCCGTTATCCGTCCTCTCTCTTCTCAACTCTTCACCCAATACGCGTCTCACGGGTGCTTCAACACGTTCTAATGGCATTTTGATGCTTTCATGCTCAAATGCTGTGGTATATACATACGATATCGCCCTAGGCTGTTTCACTAAATTGGCCGATAGCTGGTGGGCGAAGGGATCAGAGGCATGGGGATTGGATCGTCAACGCACTCTGGCGTCAAATTGCGGTTTGAGTGATGAGGAAGATGGGTTTCAGGAGGGGTTGGTCGCGTACGTGGAAGGCTATTGTGATAGGCATATGAAGCCGCTCGTGGCTACCACGAGTACGGTGGATGCGAAGAATAGCGGTAATAACAATAGCTCGGGAAATTCGAAAGGAGAAGAGAAACCGCAATGGTGGGCTGAGGTGCTTACACTTGGTCATCAGGAGATGTTGTTATATGCAGCGAAAACGTTAGAAAGTCCTTTTGAGTTCAAACAGGCACTGTATATGTACGCGAAGAAGATTGCAGATGAGGGATTTAGATGGAAGGCAGAAGAGTTGATTAAGGATTTGTTCGGGCCGATTTATTGGTGTGTATCGACGTTTTCCAGTTTTACTTTTTCTAAACTCGTTCAATTTCAATTTGGGGATAGGCGACCCGGAAGAGATGATGGATGGGTCCCACGTATTGCTGGGTGTGACAAGAGAACTGTGTTGATGGACGTACTAGTCATTTTTGGTGCGTGTCTGTTTGTCTTTATCTCTTGATTTTTTTCTCTAATCACTGCTGTGTATATAGCACGGAGTAAAGCACTATCGAAGTTGGGTCTTGATTGGCAGGATACTTTAAGGAAAGCTATTCTGGATGGTAGGTGCGACAGCTAAATTGGTTATATTACTTGCTGGTATTGTATGATAATCTAAAATGAGGTCTTCTGGTAAAGAGCTGTATATTGTCTGTTCTCGTGTGTTGTATAGATTCAGGTAATGATAGAGGAGATATTTTCGTTGTGACGACAGCACAAATATGTGATATGACCGGTAGACGCCGAGAACTCTCTGCCATCGACAACCATGCAGTTACCCAACCAGATGTCGCCTGCCTCCCGTTATCACTCCAATCTCAAGGTTCTCAGGCGCAGAGACCCCTCAATAGTCTCTATATTTGACCAGTTCAGCCATGTCTGTATCTACCACCACAACGGCCAAAAGTGGCAAAAACACGGTTTCGAAGGTTCCATGTTTCTCTATGAACGGTTGCGTTTTTTTCTTTTTCTCTTTCTCCTCTCTCCCTCACAGCTTCTCAGCGATTCGTATCCTCCATACGGATTTTATATCCTCAACCGCGTCGGTTCTGACGACTACATTCAGAGGCTCTATCCAGAGGACGATATCACCACCCACGGCGGTTATCTCATGCTTCGTTCCTACCCCAAACTCTCTGCTGCTCGACTGCGTGCACTTGCCTCTTCTGACACTGGAGATCAACCCAAGTTTTCAGAGTTGTATGCCTATGTCGGCGATGCAGCAACCGTCGCCTCCAAAAATCAAGAGGCTAGCCAGACCATAGGACTCTGGACGTTTACAACCGACGGGAGGGAGCCCTTGATGGATGTCATGTTGAGGTACGCCTTGAATTTTCTTGCTTGCAATCGCTCATTACTCGACAACTTAGACTCCATTCATATATCAAGAAAAATTTGCCTTATCCCGAGCAGTACCGCTATGGCCCAGATAGGCCTCCACCCTCAAATCCACATATTCGTGCTACCTCTTCTACCACCAATATCAATATAAGTGATATTGCTCAGGGTTGTATGTCTCTTCTCAATTTCCATTCTTTTTTGTTCACTCTAGTTGCAGATGATACGCAGCAAATCAGTAACAAAGGATTCATAGCATCGAGAGCACCTGGTACACCTGGAACCTCAGATGTCGACAAACTATTCGCAAAATTTTTACCCACAACGGCCACTGTGACCAACAACAACCATGGACATACCATGGCTGCCCCTGCCAGTATCGCCGTAGGCTTACCCGCTGTTAGCAATGATTCACGGTCAGCGGCGTCAATGTCTGTTCAATCTTTGTTCGCTTCGGTTACTGGATCCCAGGAATCTCAAACTTCATCTCAAATCCTACCGTACTTTGGTGGATCTCCTTCGCAGCTGCCACTGAATACTCAACAACAACAAGTATCTTCAACTACCGGGTTGAGTTTGCTGGATTCAATATTCGCTTCTGCCGCTCCTACATCTATCCCTCTATCACAGGAGGGGGCCCTACATAGCGGGCTTGGTCAACCGCAACGCCCCCACTACGAACTGGGGAATCATTCATGTTCATCATCATCGACGCCTGCTACACATTCTTTACCTAATAATTTCAATGCTTCTCGTTCTCTGTCACAAATTCCTATGTATACATCGACACCTAAATCGTTGCCTACGCCACAGGTGTTATGTCAGAATGTTATAGGTTCGCTTCTTAATCATGGTGGAGATCCTCTTAGCGATGACGATCCAAAGAGACAAAGAGATGGTGGTGTAGATTGGGAGTTGGGGTTGGGATCGCACGCGAATTCGGGGGATGAGGGCAATGGATTGGAAATTGAAGATGGGAGCTGGAGTGGTGGTACCAGTTCAGAAGGTGGAAGAGGGACATCGGTACAATTACAAAGACAGAAGAAAGGGAAGAAGGGGAAAAGTGGAAAAATCGTGACGACGGAGAATGTAGCTGCGGGTTTGAATACCACAAGCGGAGCGGTAAATGGTGCGGTTGAAGGGGACGTGACGCCCAGGCCAGGATCTTGTGTGGGAGACTATTTGAAAAATCTCATCGATTCATCTGGTGCTACGACGACAGCTATTCTTTCGTCCGCAACGACTGCCGATGCCTCCATTTCGGCTAGTGATGCTTCCTCATCTACACAAAGAGAGAAGAAAAAACGAAGACGGAAGAGTAAAGCTGGCCGTGGACGTCTACTCGTTCCAGTTGAACCGAGCTCGGAATTATGTCCTTATCCACCCTCTCAACAGCATAACAGAGACGACATGGGTGCTGTTGTCTCTGATGGAGGTCTTGATGCCAATGATGAACTGACGAGTGAAAGTGAGAGTTCGTCGATGGAATTGAGTGGAGGAGAAGCAGTGGCAGCAGGAGGGGATATTGTGGAACTGGATTGGGAGGATATATCAGCGCTGAGTGATTTGAAGGAGTTTGAGAGGGTACAGAGGGAGCAGCAGCAGCAGAAGCGACGACGACGACGAAGAAAGGGGAATAAGGGGAAGGGGAATATTGTCGATACTGTAAATGAACAAGAAGAGGGATAGGAGGCCTATTTGGGGTGCTGGAGTGACAAGACAAATTTTCATGATAATGCGAAAGAAACGATGAGCGATAGGAGAAAGACATGATATCAGTCCAGGCCTCCCTTCAGTATAGTGTAAAAGTATTTGAAGCATGAAGCCCTATGGTCGGAAGGGAATTTTTGAACGCGACGGTTGCCGGCAATCAAACTTAGTAGATTATGTTATCACTGTACACCTTCGCATACTATTTTTTCCTATCTCCGAGATGATGTGGGC
>Ga0153952_1000551_pt1 | contig 12949 bp, 11 predicted proteins | sample TSNJ036MetaG_FD_104746 | JGI IMG/M metagenome (GOLD analysis project Ga0153952, IMG submission 104746) | Attine ant fungus gardens microbial communities from New Jersey, USA - TSNJ036 MetaG | ecosystem: Host-associated > Fungi > Mycelium > Unclassified | place: USA: New Jersey, Wharton State... | reverse complement strand
TGATATCCGTGTCAGAATACCGCCCCTTTCCGACAAATCTTTTCGGCGCCCAGATTTCATACTCACTCTGAAGCCGGTCAAAGATTTTATTCACTTCTGCGAAGCTTACTTTGTATCCCATACATTCATATCCTCCTTAGGTTTTTACATCATCAAACCTGTCCGAGATCCCCTCTCCCGGACAGGTTTGCTTATTTTGTAAATCATTCAACTCATCAGATCATATTCGGTAATATTTACGCCGGTCTCATGCTTCATTACCCTTATCTTTACCGCATTCCCATATTTGAGAAAAAGATACTATTATTTAATAATGCAACACGTGTCAGAGTCCGAAGTTTCGATCTTATTATCGTCACCATAAAAACGAATTGTTGCAACCTTACGTTTTGTGAAAAACTCGACAGAATCCATTCCCTGTGCCTTTATTTGGCTTCCGAGCAGTGATCCTTTGGTTCCTCCAAACGGCAGATAAGGCATAGATGCAGGAACGCCGACGTTAACCCCTAACATACCGGAATTTGTATCCCGCAGAAAAATTTGTGCTGTCTTTCCACTTTCTGTAAATATAGCTCCGCCATTTCCATATTCAGAATTATTTATAATTTTTATACCTTCTCTGAAACAATCTGCTTTAATCAATGTAACAACAGGTCCAAATATTTCTTCCTTCACCACGCGCATATCTGCAGTTGCGCCCTCTAATATGGTTGGCCCCACAAAATACCCCTTCTTATTTTTTTCAGGAAGCTTTAGATGACGTCCATCCAAAAGAAGTGTACATCCTTCTTCCACACCAAGTTCTATATAGGAATGAATTCTCTTTATACTTTCTTCTGATATCACCGGTCCCATAAATACAGCTTCATCTAAAGCATCACCAACGTTTACATTTTTAGATGCTTTGAGCATACGTTCCTTTACTTTATCATAGATACCGGCTGTAACCACAACATTGGCACCGGCCATGCAACGCTGTCCAGCAGCACCATAACATGCATTAATAAAATTCTCTATAAAGGCATCAATATTAGCATCTTCCGCAACAATTAACGTATTTTTGGCTCCGGCAAGAACCATTGCCTTCTTTCCTGTTTTTGCACATCCTTCCGCTATTATTTTGCCGACCCTTGTTGATCCTACAAAAGTCATTGCCTGAATTTTTCTGCTGTCCAGCATAGTTTCAGCAACTGTTTTTGCACCATTCACCAGGTTGAATACTCCCTTGGGAAGTCCGATCTCGTCAAGAATTTCAGCAATTTTCTGCATAAACACCGGAGACTGTTCGGAAGCTTTAAACACCAATGTATTTCCGCATCCGATTGCAAACGGAACAAACCATCCGAAAACCAATGCCGGAAAATTAAACGGCGCCAGGCTCCCTATGACGCCAACCGGTTCACGTACTATTTCACCATCAACATCCTCATTGATAACAATTTTATCTCCTCTTACCAGCAACGGAAGGGCGCACGATGTCTCAACCAGCTGAATAGCTCTGGCAACTTCCCCTCTGGCATCCTTTATGTGCTTTGCTTGATCCAGCGCAATAACTTGAGCCAATTCTTCTTTTCTGGCTTCTAAAGCGCTGTGAAGTTTAAATAAGTATTCAACACGCTGACTCATGGATGTGCTTTTCCATGACTGAAAGGCAGCCGCAGCCGCATCAATTGCTTCTTCCACCCTTTTCCCCGATGTGACCGGTACTTTTGTCAGCAGCTCACCTGTGGATGGATTCATCACATCAAGATATTCCCCATCCTCTTCACACCATACTCCATTAATATAATTGCGTAGTTTAGCTTCCATAGAAATACATCCTCCTTTTTACGCTTACGTTTTATATCATTATGTATCAGCTTATAAAAGAGTTAATATATCATGATTTTTCTTACGGTTCCCAACAAGTCTTCGTAACCCTCAACAAACTTTTTTATAGTTGCCTGGAAAGCGCCATAACGAACGAACTCCTCCGGTTTAAGACCATCTTCTTCATACGCCTTGACAAACTCAGGAAGCTTAAATAATTCATCTAAATATTCTTTCTTTACCGGAATGTCTATCGTATCCGCAACTTCTATGGAAGATTCGTTGATTTTTACCTGCCAGCTATGCGGAATTGTCATAGAGCATTCACCGCCAATCAGAGCTGACCAATGGTAATGATTTCGATATGCAGCTGTTAATAAACGGGTATGATATCCTCTTTCCATAAAAATTTTGTATGCCTTTTTAAATACTGCCACACCGGCCCACTCCAGACATTCCGGATTTATTACGACATTGTTGTCATTGCAATATGTCTTAAGCCAGTCATCGGTTCGGCCAATCATAATTGTGCAGATCGGAGCCATTTTATCAATAGGAAGATTTTGTTTCTTCCTTCGGTTCAATCCATTCTCAACTGCCTGAGCCACTGCAATTGCTTGAGATAATGTAAAAGAAACTGTTGCATTAATACTTACACCACGATAGGTAATTTCTTCGATAGCCTTAATCCCCGCTTCGCAAACCGGAATTTTTACCTGGATGTTTGTTCCAAGAGTATTAAAATGAACTGCCTGTTCCACCATTGCTTCCGCATTACGGTAAAATTTCGGATTTGTCTGCATAGATAAACGTCCTTTTTTACCATTATATTTCTCGAAAATCGGAAGAAGCATCTTTGCACGCTCCTCTCCAATAATCTCAATCAACTTCCACGCAATATCATCTTCTGTTGCTGCAGGCATATCCTCTGTTAGCTTCTTAATTGTACCCACCCACAAATCCATTTCCTGACGGATAACAGCAGCGACGATAATCGGATTCGTCGTAGCTCCCACTGCGCCACGTTCCAAAGCATATTCCAACTCTTTCTTTGCGCATGAATCATTCCAGATATCTGTACCAGGAAATCGACAAACTGTTTCATGTAATTTACCCTTATAATTGCTCATGATTTTCCTCCTTATTTTATGCTCGGATTAATAGTTTCACAGCAAAGAGGCATATCCCAAATTCATTTTTCATATTTAGCTAACTGTGCTTGGAATGAGTACAAAGTATCTGTTAATTATCATCTAAATAGAATTTACTTACTGCGACTGCTATCGGTCCGAGAAAGTTATATCTGTCATCAAAATCAATTCGAATCAGGTCACTTTTTTTATAGTTAGGATTTATCGACAAAATATTATCTCTGGTGAATTCAAATAATTCATCCAATTCACAAAAACCCTGTCCATAAAACAGAATTTTCTCAACCCCAAAAGTACTAGCCATATTACTGATTGCAATTGAAAATTTGTGAAGTCTGTTTTTTATTTCTGCATCTATAAATGGTTCCTCTGTAATAATCCATTGTGCAAAATTCTCTTGGGTGATACATTCAGGGTTCCCGTTCAGCTTTACATATAAATTGAACGTTCCTTCCTCAGAAAAATGACTTTTTACCAGCCTGATAATCTCAAAAATGGACAGCATTGTTTCAAGACATCCACTATTTCCACAACGGCAGGGCCTGGGAGGATAATCTCCGACAACGTGGCCTAATTCGGCTGCGCGGTAGTTATAACCATTAAACACTTTTCCATCAAGAACCGCCGCTGCGCCTATCCCTGGCAGCCATTTTACGTAAAGTGCATTTCTGTAGTTGTGCTCTCTTCCATAAACAATTCCGGCCCTTGCAATTGCATTGGTATTGCTTTCTATCGCAACAGGAAATGAATAGTGGTTTCTAAATAAGTCTAAAAGCATTACCGGCATTTGCCAGATTCCATAAGCCTTCAGACTTATTCCTCTGGTAGTATCAACCGGGCCAATAATAGCAACTCCCGCTCCCAGAATCTGATCCAGCTTGATACCGTTCTCTTCTAATAGTACATCTATTCTATTGCACAGTAAATTTATAAACACATTTGGCGAAGTATCAAGCCTTGTGTTTATAGATTCATAAACAAGAGCATTGCCGCCGAGATCACAAATTGCCAGATATGTAAACTCCTGTTCAATATTTATTCCAATAACATATCTGTATGTCGGATTTATATCAATAAGAATTTTCCTTCGGCCGGGTCTGTTCTCGCCAATCACTTCACCTATTTCAACCAGCATCCCCTCCTTAAGCATAACACTCGTAATCTGTGTTAAAGCTGAATTTGACAAATTCACTTTTTCAGCGATGTCTTTACGAGACATCGATCCATGTAAGTATAGGCACCTTAAAACAACCGTCATGCTGTTATCATTTTTATAATATTGATTCATTGCTTCCTCCCGTTCAAATTTATAGTTTCTATTGAAATTCTCAATAGAATTATTTTAATAGAATTATTTATATTCTAAGTCGTAGCATTATAGAAAGCAATTAATAATTATAAAAATATTCTTCTTGTCTGATAAATACTGTATATTTACTAATTTGTTCCAATATGAATTCATTTTTTATACTTAGGTTTTTTTAAATCGTTACACATCTTAACAATATCCGCTTCCGTAACCCTGACTGGATTATTCAGCATGTTCGGATGCATGCACATCTTTGCAAACTCGGGTAAGTCCTTATCTTTAATACCAATTTCATCTAATTCTGTCTTCAGGCCCAGGCTTTCCTTTAATTCAATTATTTTATCAGCCATCTCTTCAGCATTCTTAAAACCGTTCTCCCGCGCAAAGTGGTTTAGTCTTCCTCCATCAGCTGCCGAATTAATTCGCAAAAACCAATCTAATGTAAATGCACACGCTTCTCCATGAGGGATTCCATACACAGCTGTCAGCGGATAGGAGCATGCATGTGGCCCTGATGTTTTGGGATATGCAAATGCTATTCCTGCCATGACAGAAGCCTCACACATTGCCGTCCGATGATCAATCGTACATTTTTCCTTATCACAGCACTGCACTATGTTAGAAAAGACCAATCTGCAGGCATGCAGAGCCATCGCGTCACAAATAGGCTGATGATGAATACTCCAGAATCCCTCTAATGCATGAGATAAAACATCCATACCTGTAGATGCAGTCATATAAGACGGAACCGACATGGTCAGCATAGGATCGATAATTGCCGCTTCAGGGTAGAAGTTATCAGATACCAATGGTTGTTTTACCTTTTTATGCTGATCTGTAATTACCGAAACTTTTGTAACTTCACTTCCGGTTCCCGCTGTCGTAGGTATCGCAATAAGCGGAATATAGCTTTTGGACAGGGTTTTAATTCCAGATAAATAATCTGAAACAGAATTTTCAGCCATGCATACACTGCAGGCAGCTTTTGCACAATCTAAAGCGCTCCCTCCTCCTAAAGCCACTACAAAATTAAATTTATTTGCTCTTATAAATTTTGCACAGTTATCAATTTGTTCTATCGTTGGATTAGGACTAAACTCTGTAAACACTCCAGTCAATCTTCCATTTGCATAAGTTTTTATTTTCTCTGATAAACCATTTGTGGAAAAGAAGGAATCGGCAATCAGCAACCCATTTTCATAGCTTTTATTTTCAATTAAATCACCCAGCCGCTTTGCTTGATCCACTCCGAAAATGATTTCAACCGGCTGTCTATGCGCCCACATAATATTCCCCATGTTATTACCACCATCTTATTTTTTCAGTTACATAGCTTCTGATATCAATGAATTCTTTTGAATATACATTTCTGGGACGGGGCAATTCAACAATAACCTCTTCCTTTATCTTAGACGGTTTATTATCCATAATTAAAATACGATTGGCTAAGTAAACAGCTTCCTCAATATTATGAGTAATGAATATAACCGTGCTGTGTAACTCTTTCCACAGGCGAACCACTTCATCTTCAAGATAAAACCGCATCTTAACATCCAATTGCGCATAAGGCTCGTCCATCAGCAATATATCCGGATTCATCGCAAATGAACGCCCAATAACTGTTTTCTGTGCGCATGATACAGACAACTGTGATGGGTAACAGTCTCTGTACTTTTCAAGTCCCATCATGGAAACAACTTTTTCAACCTGACTTTTGATAAAATCTTCCGGTTTCTTTTTTAGCTCTAACCCATAACGCAGATTTTGTCCAACAGTCTTCCATGGAAATAACGAAGGCTCCTGGAAAACGAATGCGATGTCATGTACTTTAGGGTTAGCCGGCTCGCCATCAATGAGGATTTGCCCTGATGTAGGTTCTATCAGACAGGTTAAAAGATTAAGGAACGTCGTCTTCCCGCACCCTGTAGGTCCAACAACACAGACAAAATCTCCTTCATTAACGTTAAAACTGCAATGATCAAGCACCACCAAATCGCCGAAACATTTACACAGATTTATTACCTCAACTTTACTTTTTACATCGCTCATCCAATGCCCTCCTATTCACGCAGCATATCTGTATTGCTTGATATTAAGTCGCGCATTTTCAAAAATTCTTCAGACATATTATCTCTGGGTTTCTTTAAACCACATAAATCATATACTTCCTTAACAGTCGCAGGAGCCTGACTGAATAGAATTATTCTGTCTCCCAAAGTTACTGCCTCTTCAATATTGTTGGTAACAAATACTACTGTTCGCTTGTCCTTTTCCCATATTTTAAGAATTTCTCCCTCCATCGAATATCTCGTCTGCGCATCTAATGCACCAAAGGGTTCATCCATTAATAATATTTCAGGATTTGCCGAATAAGCTCTGGCTATGCCTACACGCTGTTTCATACCACCGGATATCTGTCTTGGATAATGTTTCTCGAAACCATTAAGTCCAACTAAATCAATAAAATACTGCGCTGTTTTCCTCCGTTCTTCTCGTTTAATATCTGCGTATTTGGGAGCTATCTCAACATTCTCCATTACTGTCTTCCAAGGAAGGATGGAAGCCTGCTGAAAAACCATTGAAATTCTCTTATCAGTTCCAGAAATGGATTCGCCATCTAGTTTTATTTCTCCTACTGTTGGTTTTATAAGTCCGGCAATAAGATTTAGCAATACCGTTTTTCCACAATGTCCGGGACCTAATAATACAAGAAATTCATTCTCTCTTACATCAATATTAACATTCTCCAATACATGTGTTTTTTGTATATCTTTTTTATTAAATGTAACAAAATAATGGCTTACACCTTCGATGCTTAATTTAATTCTGTTTCCCATGGACACAATTTCCTTTCTAAGAATGTCAGCCCCAACGACATTAAACTACCAATCAAACCAATTAATATCATTGCTATCATTGAAAGAGCCAAATCATTACTATCCGACCCTCTGGTAATCAGGAAACCAAGCCCCGCTTTTGCAGAAATCATTTCAGATGACAATAATATCATCCATGCGCTACTCAAAGCGGCCTTTATACCCGCAATAATTGCCGGAATTGCTGATGGAAAAACAACGTCTCTAAGCCTATCCCATTTTCCCGCATGGAATACCTTACTAACATAATCAAATTCATCTGGTACCATGGATATACCGGTAAAGGTATTAATAGTAATCGGAACGGTACATCCGTAAACCACCAAAAAAATCTTGGGAAATTCCCCAACACCAAACCAGACTGTTACCAGCGGAATCCAGGCAATCGGCGGTATGGGCCGAAACATGTTAAACAATGGCATAAAGACTGAACGAAACGTAGGTATCAAAGCGAAAAGTGCGCCAAGAGCAATACCAATAATAACCGCGCTGCCCATGCCGATCAGAACACGGCACATGCTGACCCAGACATGCCTTTGAATTGATGTCTTACTGACGGGAGTTCTTAAAAACAGAATAAATCTATTAAAAACATCAACAGGGGTCGGAATAATAGCATTATCACCTGAAGCAACCCATAACCAGAGGCTAAGAAAAATCGCTATTGAAAAGAATGGCAAAACAGCCAGGCTGACATCTCTAATAAAACTTCGCTTTTTCACTTAATATACCTCCATTTCAAGGTCTTTCTCTCAATGAAATCCATTATTATGGACAGCATAATTCCCAATGCACCGATAATCAACATTCCAGCGATTACCAAATCTATTCTGGAAAAATTACGTCCCATTGATATCATATATCCCAGCCCCTTATTTGCCGCAAGCATCTCTGCTGCAACCAATGTTGACCACGCATTTCCCAAGGATAATTTAAATCCTGCAAATACCATGGGCATCGCGGAAGGAACACCTATTGTAAAAAATATTTTCATATTTGATGCTCCGCAAGTCTTACCTACGTTGACATGTACATGGTTTGTCATTTTAATGCCAGTATAGGAATTAATCAATGTTGGTATAAAGCCCGAAAAAAAGATGATAAATGCTTTTGCCTGGACACCAATTCCCAAAAATACAATAGCAATAGGAATCCAGGAAATTGGTGGTATGGGGCGAATGATTTCAAACAAAGGCCGTACAAATTTATCCACCGGTTTAAACCACCCCATGAATAATCCCAAAGGAGCGCCAATTATAATAGACAAGAAAAACCCTGTAAAGGATACCTGAAAACTTGCTAATACATGGTACATAAGTGTTGATCCATCGGGACTCTCATCAACAAACTTTTTTATAATCGCTTGGATAACCTGAATAGGCGATGCAAAATACTTTATATTTACTAATTCAAAACTAACAACAGCCTGCCATAACAGAAGAAAGCAAACAATTCCGGTCAAACCAAGTATGAATGATTTTTTCCCTACCTGTTTTTTCTTATTTATAATTTCGTCAAGTTTCTTATCAATAAGAGTATTGTTTGTTGTACTATTCATCCTACACTCCTTCTGAATCATCAACCATGCAGTTCAGATTATATACTTTAGGCAATAATCTGAACTGTCGATTAATTATTATCTGTTTGCTTCATTTTAGATGCTGTGTTTACAGGAACCTCTATGGCTTAGGCTATATCACTCAGCTTTTAATTCATTAAGGGCGCGCACCATAAGCTCCGAATTCAATTTATCAGCTGCCAATGCTTTATCTACCTGTTCCGGAGAATATTTACCCATTTTCACAAAATATCCCAACATTGTTGCAAGCTTTGTATAATATGGTGTTTCTCCAGTTGTGGTATCTTCCACATAATAGGAAAGCATCGTATCAATGCTTTCAGGCTTATAATTTTCAAGCAATTTGACACAGTTTTCTTTCGTTGTATCAACGCCTTCCTCCAGCATAAACTGGTAGTATAAATCAGCTGCTTCTTCCTGGTTGTCAATGATCCAATACCACGCCTTCATATATGTACTAATATATGCAACCACAGTATCAGGGTCACTGTTAATAATATCATCGGATCCATACAAGGTAAGGGGAACATCAACCCCTGCATCTGCACAGGAGGATACTTTTTTCCATCCATATGATTGTGCCGTCAGGGCAAAATTAATCCATTGCCCAACAGCGTCACCCTCACCAGTCCTAAATGCAGTCTGAGCCGCAGGAATCTCCATATGTACAATATTAACATCTTCTTCTGCCAGACCAAATGCATCCAGAGTTCCAAGAAGCGCTAAGTGAGCAGTGGTTCCCTGTGGAAGTAAAAATGTTTTTCCTTTCCAATTTTCGGCAGTGCCATAAATATTCGGATAATCTACTAAATGGCCGGTGCCTGCCTGGTAAATATCACTGTCTTCACGTACATAAATATCAATTGGACCATCCCATCCGACATAACCGAGTATCTGCAGATCATACCCGATTGTTCCTACAACACCTGCTGTAGCTCCACCACCACCTAACGACCAAGAACCACTTGGAAGAGCTTCCATTTGACTTGCGCCCGTAAGGTAAATGGTCATATCCACATCAAAACCGGCTTCTTCAAAAAAGCCCTTTTCAATTGCCACATAAGCTGGCAGACCATGTAATGCCGGATGATGTGAAATTGATAGTTTTTTTAATGCCTTTTCTGCCTCTTTCGTTGGCGCAGCGTTGGTCGCGTTTGTCGCGCTCGTTGACTCTGATGGTGTTTTCTCGGAAGCATTATTCCCTTTCGTTCCGCATGCACACAACAATAACATCGTTGACAAAACCATAATCATTACCATTGTTTTTTTCAATACATTACCTCCTCCTATAAGAATATTCTCTCGGAATCTTTAGCCCTTGATTTATATGGGGTTCAGGTTCCTTTTTTATTAAAATCCCCCACTTTTTCCGCCTGAAAAGCTTGATAAATCTCAAAAAATTTGCAGCGAAGCCGATTGAAAATACATTTTATTTCATCGACTGGAGGTGATTTTTATGTTACCTGAAAATTCTGACGGTCATTCCGCCTATCAAAGTCGAGTCCTTTCCTTTGGTTAATTAACTTTAAGTAAAATTTTAAAGTGATCTAAATTATTTAGCTGGAAATTATACGCCTCCTTAATATCCTTCAAATCAAATATATGGGTGATGAACTTCTCAAGATACTCATCTGCCTGTCCGCTCTGTATCATGTATAAAGCTTCTTCAAAAGCAACCTGGGAATGGATACGAATACCCCTTACCTGTATCTCTTTTGTCGTAAATGCCCTTGCACGTATAGGAACCATCTGTAAAGACAAACCAATTTCAACGATAATGCCGCCCCGTCTGACCGCTTCAGTCATCAGCTTAAACCCCTCATCAGTGGCTGTTACTTCATATACGGAATCAACACCTTTACCATCCGTCATCTTGAGAACTTTTTCGAGAACATCCTCCTTTCCTGCATGAATTACCGCAAAGCCCATTCCCCGTGCTAAAGCAATTCTATTCTCATTCAATTCACTAATTATAATCTTAGCCGCTCCGTGTAGTTTAGCAGCTATCGCTACGGTAATGCCTATGATGCCGCCTCCAATAACCAGGACAGAATCTCCAAATTTTACTCCGCCGGTATTAACAGCATGTACCCCAACCGCAAGCGGTTCAGTTAATGCTCCCCAGCCAGTCTTTAGATCATCATCCACCTTAAATACTTTCTTTGCAGGAACTTTTACATATTGGGCAAAAGAACCGTCAATGTGATTGCCTAAAACTTTTAAACCAAAACAAATATTATCTCTTCCCGTTGCACATAAGTCACATGTATTGCATGAATAATAAATTTGCGCAGTTACTTTATCCCCCCTTTCCGCTCGCATTTTACAAGTAGTATTATAATCTACTAAAATTCCTTCAAACTCATGCCCCGGTATACGCGGATACGTGTTCCCCATATGTCCGGTGTAAACTTTTACATCACCTCCGCATATGCCCGTATAAGTAACTTTGATTAGCGCCTCTTCTGGTCCAATTGCCGGTTTATCCACATCTTCATATCTCACATCACCCGGCTCATGGACAACACTGGCTTTCATCTTTTCCATAATGTTCACCTTTCTAAAATAATTTTTGATATTTTTATAAATGCTAAATACTAAGCATCAAATAAATAATTTTTATTTTATTTTATAAATCAAAACAGGTGATTATATTTAATTGATTACAATATCATGGATTATCCTTGCTATTATTATATAATTTTAACGATATTTAATTAATTCATTTTGTGAATCATCTAGTCACATTATATATCTAGTTTGCAGATAATGTCAATAGCAAAAATCAAGTTTACAAATTTTATTTATGCATTTATAATAAAATAACTGTTCTAAACGTCAAATTTTTATCAATTATTCCAATTTCACTCGTCATTGACTTATATGTCTAGGTATTGTATAATAATTTTGATTTACTTAGTGAATTAAACATCATATGGAATGCTCGCCCTTGAGGGATTGTATTCTATGAAAACAAACAAAAACGATTGGAGGTATTTAATTATGTATCACATTGCACCCTCGGTTTTTTGTGCAAACTCCCTGAATGTATTACCCGAAATTGAAATACTGGAGCAACTTGGAGTTGACTGGTATCATTTCGATATTATGGACGGCGTTTTTGTCCGTAATTTTGCACTGGGAATTGAATTTGCAAAAGAATTAAAGAAGAAGGTTTCTTATCCCCTGTACTTCCATATGATGACAATAAACCCGGAAAATCATATTGGACTTTTACAAGAAATCGGTGCGGATTATATGTGTTTTCACATTGAGACGGTAACAAACCCATTTAAAATCGCAAGCGATATTCGAAAAAATGGTATGAAGCCTTGTATTGCCATAAACCCTATCACACCAATCGAAACCTTAACCCCCATTCTAAATGAAATTGATGTTGTGACCATAATGTCAATGGAGCCGGGGTTCCTCGGTCAATCCTTCATGACCTCCGCTTATGAGCGGATATCAAAGCTACGTGAGATTATTGATTCCAAAAATTTAAAAACCATGATAGAAATTGATGGTGCGGTTAATCCTGAAATCGGCGCCAAATGTCTTGCCGCCGGTGCAGATATTTTAGTCGCCGGATTTGCATTTTTGTTTGACCGCAGTTCAACAATAGAAGAAGAATATCGCCTTTTTAATTCCTTAATAAAGTAGATGTGGTTAATAGTAATGTGTTCGAGAATACTTATAAAGAAGTATAGCAGGTTTCGCCATTGTATTAAATATTTAATATTTACCATTTATAAATTGCCAACTCTTCTTATCAAGACTAATTTACCCACTCAATAATCAGAAGACAGGTCTGCATCTTCATTAAGATACAGACCTGTCTTCATAAGTATTGTAAAACATTTAGAAATGTTATGATTTCTATCCTTCCAAAGCTTCCATCACATCACCAATAATCTGTTCAAATGTACCCTCAAAAATCTTCATCGAGCAGGCAAACATAAGATTGACCGGATAATCAAAATCCTCCACATTACTTCCGGTCTGATCACGGTATTCTTTATCTTCTCCCAGATGCGGTATTCTATCAATCATCCTGCCTGTATCATCCATATATCCGTATAACCGTTTGCCTAATTGAAATCCCATACCACATTCAAATCCCACATCATTATTCACTTCATATCCCCGATAATGATTCAAATTCGCGATGATAATATCCGTATCCCTGACATGCTGCTGATAATTTTGAAATAATCGGCCCGCT
>Ga0153952_1000550_pt1 | contig 12957 bp, 22 predicted proteins | sample TSNJ036MetaG_FD_104746 | JGI IMG/M metagenome (GOLD analysis project Ga0153952, IMG submission 104746) | Attine ant fungus gardens microbial communities from New Jersey, USA - TSNJ036 MetaG | ecosystem: Host-associated > Fungi > Mycelium > Unclassified | place: USA: New Jersey, Wharton State... | reverse complement strand
TTGAATATACACATTATGACGATTTTGGAGCAGGAAGAAGCTATGGGTATGATAGAAAACACCTGGGGCATGATATGATGGGGCAGACGGGAACACCAATAACAATAAAAAATTGAATTGAAAATATACGCTATATGGTATATGATAAGAATAATACGATCAAGCTAAAATAGCAACCCCATACAGTAGGAAAGGATCAAAAATGAATATTGGTATATATCCTAGAAAATCCGTTTACCGGGATAATAGTGATTCTATTGATGTCCAGGTTAATTTATGCAAGGAATATGCGGAACTGGTTTACCGTGGACAAGAATTGAATTTTATTATTTATGACGGTGATGAAGGTTTTTCCGGCAAGAATACAAACCGGCCAGCATTTACCCGTATGATGAAAGATGTCAGGCAAGGTCTGTTGAATGCTGTGATTGTGTACAAGCTGGATCGGATCAGCCGTAATGTGCAGGATTTTTCAGCTACTTTCTCTATTCTTCAGGAGTATGATGTGGCATTTGTTTCCGTGAAGGAGTCTTTTGATACATCGACACCTATAGGACGAACCGTAATGTACATACTGGCGGCGTTTGCCCAGTTGGAGCGTGAGCAGATTTCTATACGTGTGGCTGATAACATGCAGGCTTTGGGTGCAGCAGGGAAATGGACCGGTGGGATGTTGCCGGCAGGAATGACTTCCATTAAAAAAACTATGAACGGAAAGCAGCATTCCTACCTGATGGTTGATCCGGTGAAAATAAAGCCGGTGAAGAAGATATATGAATTATTTTTATCGGGTTATACCCTGACTGGTCTGGAACGGTATTGCCGTGATAATGGAATACATACCCAGGCAGGCAAGTTTATGAGTGCAACACAAATCTATGCATTGCTGACAAATCCTATATATGCTCAAAACTCGGAAGAAATGTATGATTATCTTCAGGAAAAAGGATGCTCATTACCAGAAAGAGGATTATTTGATGGGGATAAAGGGCTTATTGCCTATGGAAGAACCAGAAACAATGCAACAACACAGAAAAGACAAAAAGAAAATAAATGGATTATTGCAGTAGGTATTCATGAATATGTTATTGATAGTCAGAAGTGGATTGCAGTTCAAAAGCGTATGGGTATTAATAAACAGGTTCGCAGCAATAAGTACCAGGTAGGTCTTTTAAAGGGGGTGCTTAAGTGTAAATGCGGCGGAAGCATGATTAACAGGGTCTATCAGAAAAATGGGCTGCAATTTGAGTATTATGTGTGTACGAACCGTGATCGGAGGGGCAGTGGATTCTGCAATGCCGCAAATGTGCGTATTAACAATATTGATGAGCTGTTTTTGAAGCAGTTAAAAATACTGTCTTTGGATAAGGAGCATATCAGGCTGGATTCTCAAATTTATGCTGAAGAAGAGAATGATATAGAACGGATCCGGGAGGACATGCAGAGTTTACAGTCTAAAATAAAGAATTTGACCATTGCCCTGCAGGAAAATATGCAGTCAGTAGCTTCCCGGTATTTGGTTGAACAAATAGAGGTGCTGGATAAGCAATATTCCTCTTTAAGCAGGAAGCTTCTAAATGCCAATAGAGTGAATGCGGCAAAGGCTGCCTACCAGAATAATGTGGATAATGTTTATCAGGGTATTTGTTACCTGATTCATAATTTTGATATACTTTCCTATGAAGAGAAAAATGAGTTGATCAGGCGGACAGTAAAAAAGTGTGTATTGGATGAGGGGAATTTACAGATTATTTTTTAAGAGAAACAGGCAAAAAAACTTGAACATTTAAATGGTTTATACTATATTAAATATACAGAAAGCACCCACTCCAATAGTGGATGCCTTCCGAATGGTTTATTTACCTCTCAGTGAGAGGCGCCTACCTCCGTATGGCGACGGGGTAGGCATTATTTTTTTCTCTCACTGTATCGGGATATTTTATCATATATCTGGTTCCCTCAAAAAGAAGTGTAGTCTTTTTCTCGGAACCCATGAACCGATTCAACAATTCCTTCCCTGAAGAAAAATCAATAAATGTCATTGTACAGTCCTCCAAAATAGACGCGTAATTCCTCTGCTTGCTCCAAAGATAAAGTTCGCTCTACCACGCGATGCTTTATTGAAAAAAACAAATCATTTTTTGCTTTATCAAGAAAAAGAATATTCACTTCTTTTCTTCTGCACTTTTCCAACAAATTATAGAAATCTGCCATTGCCTCACCCAATGTTAGATATTTTTCAGGTGGAAAATCCTGCGGCATATACTTATACATAATTTAATCTCCTTTCGGTTGGGAAAGCATTCTTTTACATAATTTAGGATGTCTCTAAGTTTATTAAGTTATAAAAAAAACATCATTCGATCAGTTTCCTTTATGAGGCTATTATATATTAATGATAACTCTTTTTCAATGAAATGTATAAATCTGAAAAAATATTAGTAAATACAAATATGGACAACTTTAACAGGCATATAATTATTCAGGAGGATGAGTTATGCCCAAAAAGGAGATTGAATATAACTGTACTGTAATATTTACAGAAGGTTGGCAAGAGCGGATGACACAAGCATTCGTTGAATTGTACTATGACAGGTTAAGGCGGGGAGAGCCTGTTTCGAAAGAGGAAAAAGAGGAAAAGCCAGTATGATATAATTATTTTCTTTTACAACGGGTGTTTTGTCATATAATTTTATAGTTACCGGCTTTTCCATAGGACCAACTGTGTAAACACTGGCTTTTCCTGTTCTTTTTCAACAATATGTAAGTTATGTTTTATCCAATGGTGCTTGACCGCTATACAACAAAATGGTAGTATGGTACTACAATAGACCAATGCAAACGACATTATGCTATGCTTTTAGCTGAGAATGCTTGTGCTTTTTAAGTTTTGTGTAAGCACCATAATTGCCTTTTACACAATGTTAGGTGCGTAGTGATCTTCCCCTTTCGCTGCGCACCATGTAAAGGAAATAAGAAAAGTCGATAGAAAATACAGGCTTATCTTACTTATTATGATTTTTTGCACGTTGAATAACTAAGAGTTGGTCAATATGTTTAAGGTTATATTCTTGGTATTCTGACTTCATTTCTGTAAAGATAGCAGAAGACACTTTCATTAACTGATTAGGTTGTGCCACGAATATGTTACCTTCACCAGTTCTTAACTACTCTCCTCTTGCATTGAAATAAGAAATAAACAGTGTAAGAAAAAATTAAAAAATGTATAAAAATCTATAATAGTCACCGGCATTGTACCAAATAAGCTACCATAAAATAGTAATTCGAAACAAATACTGATTTACAAAAGTATTTTATTGATTCGGGTGTGTTGCACGATTTGTAGAATATATAACGGCAAAAAGTAGTATGTTAAGCCTGACAGGTGGTGTAATATCTGGCAAAACTTTATGCTGTAATATACTAAGATATTGGGTTTTGATTATTATACTTAAGATGAAAGGGGTCATTATGAGTAGGGAAAATCAACAACAAGAAAAGCATTTACAGGATGAAGAAAGTAAACATATGTTGGATGCATATATGAGAGGGATATTTACTCTTATTGAAAAATGTGAAGACATTGACTACTTAATCGCGGTTTATACTTTTGCCAGTACATATCCTGACAAAACAAAGAAATGATAATGCTTCTCGCCCTTTATATAGAGGGCGAGAAGCATTATTTTTTCCATGGTTAAATAATCAGCAAATCATTCTTTTTTTTTATGTGATTCTAAAAGTCCTGATCCAATTCTAATCAATATTTCACGATCATCCTTATCTAATTCACTATAAATATTTATTAGTGCTTCAAAATTTGGATCCCTATAACTTAATAGTGAAGCTGCTTTTTCAACCATTTCATTTTTCGGAAGCATTGTGTAAGGTTGTCCGTTACCTGTGCGCAACCATTCGTCATTAATGTTAAACTCTCGGCAAATTAGCGAAAGAACTGCATCGATCGGAGTACTTCGTCCCATTTCATATGTTGCAACGGTATTTCTCTTAACGCCAAGTCGCTTGGCAAACTCTTCTTGAGTTAATTTTGCTTCGTTTCTGATTTGTTTAATTCTTTTATGGATCATTATTCAAATTCTCCTTATTAGGTTATGATTTCATCAATATATATTTAGTTATTTTATAGATAGAAGAATTATTTATAATCTTTGTACCAATATGGTACTTCATCTTGTACATGTAATATTATGCAAAATAATTATAAATTCAGAATAGGATATTTAGAGTTATATAAGAAGATAATATTAAGATACCACATAAAGATGATATAGTCAAATTGAAAAGTTGATGGAATCAACAAAAATATGTTGACAAATGTTTTAACTAGACATATAATTGTTTTAATGTCAACAGAGTGAGGTGAATATTATGGAACCAGGAGATATTGAGGAAAAAGAACTTAGAAAGGTTATGGACATTTACTGTCAACTGTCAGAAGAGGGACGTTTCCTTTGGATGCGAGATGCGGTGACTTTACTTTTAAGTGACAAATTACATAATAACAAGCATAAAGTTTATTTAGAAAATGAATAAGGTGTCTGTGGTGTTATGCCTTTTACGTGGTGTAAGCACCTCATAATTCTCTTACACAATCTGGTACATAGCGTTATACCCCTTTCGCTGCGCATCACGTAAAAGGCATAAAAATGGATGATAAATGTAGTCTTATCACCGTGATAAAGAAAAAGCATAAAATACAGGAGGAAGCCTTATGGCAAAAAAAATACCGGAATATACCTGTACAGTAACTTTTACAGAAGACTGGCAGGAGCGTTTAACAAAGAGATTTGTGGAATTATATTGTGACAGGCTTAAAGTGCAAGAACCAGTTAAGGAAGAACAGACATGGGAACAATGAACAAAAAGAAAAAAGGTATTGGCTAATCTGACTTGCAAAATATCCGTATAGTTTTTAATAATTCATTCACTTCTATTTTTTCAAAAATATTATTTAAAAAAATTATTTTCTTATCGTTAGTCAAATTATATGCCATCTCTTTCATTTTTTCGTTGCCTATTTCTATACCTGTCATTGCATCATAAAGTTGATAATTTTCAGAAGATTCAATTAGCATTTCAACCGCTTTATCAAATACTATATTAAAGTATTCAGGATATTTTTTAATGTTTTCTTCTGTAACACTTATTGCTTTGAAACCAAATTTTTCAGATTGAATTTCAATATTACTATTGATGTTGAGTTCGTTAAAATGATCTTTTTCAGTTTTAGAATTAATCAAATAATCAACAGAGACTTGAAAAAATTCGGCCAACTTTATTAATACTTCCAAAGAAGGTTCTCTTTTACCGTTCTCCCAATAGTTTATAGCTGTTTGCGTAACATTAAGTTTTTCTGCTAGGTTTTTTTGCGTCATATTATTTTTAATTCGTAATTCCTTCAAACGCTCTGTAAAATTTGGCATAGAAACACCGTCCTCTCACAAAAAACAATAACATATTGGTATTAAAATTTCAACTCCCAAAAACCAAATATATCATCATGGTATTGACAATATACCACAATGGTGTTATTATTTCGATATAAAATACCATATCGGTATAAAAAAGGAGGGCGACAATATACGTATTGACAGAATCAAATTAGTGACTGAAATGCTAAGGCAGAATATTAACCAAAAAATGCTTTCAGAGCGTACAGGAATTTCAAGATCAACAGTCAATTACATTGTAGGCGGTAAAAGCTGCTCTTATGATTCGGGAAAGGCTATTGCAAAAGCACTTGGAGTTGATGTAACAGAGATAATTGAGGATTAAGAGATATTTAAAAATGAATAATAATGTCAGTAGAAACAGTTTTAGCTTATCACCGTGATAACGAAAATACCACGCAATTTGGAGGTTTTATGTCCAGAAAGAAAACAGAATATACTTGTACAGTAACCTTTACAGAAGGCTGGCAGGAGCGTCTGACGCAGGGGTTCGTGGATTTATATTATAACCGGCTGAAAAGAGGCGAACCGGTTACAGAAGAGCAGGATCAGGAACAAAAAAAGGGAAAGGCTGTAAGCATATAATAGCGAGTCAACTATATGAATGTATTGTAACAGAAGAGCACAAAGGAAAGGAGAGGTAGTAAATTGTCAATGGAATTACTGGAGCAACTAAAATAAGATCTCCAGAGGGAAGCGGATGGGAGAGGAGCTAATCCTTATGTGATTTTGTGTCAGATTTACTTTTTTGCGCTTTTTCCTGCTTTAGTACTTCAAGCCCCATTTTAATAATCTTTAAAGTGGCTTGTGATCGGCTGTTGTAGCGATTTTCAAACCTAAAATCATCAATTTCTTTTAATGTTTCATCGTCGACAGTAATGGAATACCGCGGTTTATCTGTTGGCATAGTAATCACCTCAATAGTTATTATACATACACAGATTATCAATGTAAAGTAATATATAAATTATCAAATATATAAACTTATCGACAAGTGACAGTTACTATTCCACATGATGTCGAAGAAGAAATAGAAGCACTTAAGCAAACGCAATTTTAAGTAAGTGCACAGTCTGGGTTTAGTATTACTACTCTGATTCTTTTGTCAGTTTGGAATAATATTGCAGAATCTTAATTGACGAATAGGCAAGCAGATTATTAAATGATAAGGAAAATTTTTTGGATTGCTTTTCTAAAATATCATAAGTGTATGAGTTGATATTTAGAACAATACGGTGTTTTTCTGTTCTATACACAGGAAGAATATTGAAATCAGAAATTTTTATTTCAGGTACATCTAAATAATCATATATTGATTGCCTGAGTAAATTAGTTTTAGTTATACCTGTTGCCTTAGCGATTCTATTTAGCTGTTCGTTTAAATCTGCTGGAAGCCTGAGAGTTAATGGGATATTGTTTGCCATACTTTACCTCCTTTTTGACATCAAAATTATATCACATTATCGATAAAAAGAAAAGAATGGAATATGACACATAAAATATGTCACACAATAAGGAATGGAAATATGGAGGAAAGGGCATGGAATTTTGTATTGGAGCGGGAAAAAACATATCATAACGCAACTAAGAATTAGCCAGAGTTGTATCGACAAGCACTGCGGCTATGGAATAGATATTTTTAAAACCAAAAAGCAAATAGAGAATGGGAATGTAAATGTAAATGTGATCTTATCACCGTGATAACGAAAAGAGACAGCATAAAATGCAGGAGGAAGCCTTATGAAAAAAAGAACTGGAATATGCCTGTACAATGGGAGGAAGTGCTGGATAAATTATAGAAACAAGTGTACTGGTACTATGTAAATATTAGGGGTTAGGAGGTGGTATGGACGAAAGAAAAGAACCCAAACAGGAATCTGTATGAGCAGCTATAGGAATATTGGATGAAATGTATGAGGACAGAAAATAATTCACCTATCTGCAGAGTTTAGAGATAAACTCCTGAGGAAAGCGAATAAGTGGCGATATACTGTGAGAGACTATAGGGATTTCATTCTTTGGGATTATTTTCCTTATCATGATTTTCTTTACGCTGTATATCCAAGAGTTGGTCAATTTGCTTAAGGATATATTCTTGATATTCAGGTTTCAATTCTGTAAAGTTTGCAGAAGCCACTTTCGATAACTGATTAGGTTGTTCCTCGAACATGCTACCTACGCCAGTTCTAAGCCATTCTCCCCTTACATTGAATGTGACGCACACAAGCTTAATTAGACGATCATTAACGCTACGGTTCTCTAGTTCAATTCCTGCGATGTAACCGTTTGATATAGATATTGCCTTTGCAAATTTGGCTTGTGATAGATTCAACGCTTGGCGTACATGCTTAATTCGTTGATTGATAGTCATTTGTTTACCTCGCTCCTTAGTTATGTAGTTATGTAGAAAAAGCCCAGACCATGCGCCTAGACTTTTTTACTTCGCTGTAATTCTAGTAATGATTTTGCTTGATTAAGCATGTAATCCTGAAGCTCTGGAGAAAGGTCTTTAACAATTGACATAAATTCTTTGAAATTTTGAGTTGTCGAATTTACAAACATTTCTCCATCACCTGTTCGCAGCCAAGACTCATTTATACCGAATTCTCTACAGATATCATTTAAAGTTCGGCTGGAAGCATTCCTTTTACCATTTTCAATTAATGATATTGAGTTTCGTTGCAATCCAAGGCGTTCTGCAAAATCATTTTGACTTAATTCCAGCGCTTCACGTGCTTCTTTGATGCGTGTGTTCATTTTAATCACCATCCTTTGAACATAATATAATATAAAAACTATAACATGTCAACAAAAGTACAGTAAGAATACGTTTAAAAGGTTGACATGTTATCCACAAGGCGATATAATGTGCTTACAAGTTATCAATTAATGGAAGGAGTTGAATTGTGTGACAAACAAAACAATGAATGTTGATTTAGAAAAAGAAATGCAAGTTATATTCTCAGAGTTAGATGTTGATTTGCAAAAGTATTTAATGGATATCGGACGTGTGGCGCATTTCGCAGAACAAGCTGCAAAAAAGAAGTATACCCTGTCCGAACAGATGACGTGAAATTGAGAATGTAAGGTGATAGCTTGTGCCTTTACGTGTTGTGAGAGCATCACATAATTCCACTTTCATAGGTGCGTAGCATTCTACCCCTTTCGTTTCGCATCACGTAAAGGCATAAGAAAGATGGAGGATAAATGTGACCTTATCACTGTGATAACGAAAAGAGACAGTATAAATTTACGGTCTGCTTTATGCAGAAAGAAGCCGGGTACTACATAAATATTTAGGGAAGGGTGCAGGAATGGACGAGAAAAAAGTGCTCAGACAGGAACCGGTACGAATAGCTATAAGAATATCGGATGACTTACATAAAAGGATTAAATACCAGACCGAAAGGATAGGTGGCAGCCAGAATACGGTTATGGCCATGCTGATTGATTTAGGACTTAAGATTTACGAATCTGAAGGAGGTTTTATGGCAAGAAAAAAAACAGAATATACCTGTACTGTTACATTTACAGAAGGTGGGCAGGAGCGTCTGACGCAGGGGTTCGTGGATTTATATTATAGCCGGATGAAAAGGGGAGAGCCGGTTACAGAGGAGCAGGCGCAGGAACAAAAAAAAGAAAAAATCTGGCTGCTAAAGGAAGATACAGGATAAGCATCATGAGCTGACGCAGGTAATAGTTCGGTTATGTAAATACCTGTTTTTCACTGAGAATGAGCAGGAGAAAATACGAGCAAAACCTTCAGTACATAAACAGAAAAACACTCAGGAAAGGAGAGATTAAAATGTCAATGGAATTAATGGAGCCGAAAGGACTTTATAACAGAGTGACGGCATCGAACGGTGTGAACTGGGCAGATGAAGTGAATGAGTCAAATGGAGTGAATGAATCGGGCAGTGTTAATTGGGCGAACGGTGTAAATTGGTCCGATAATGTGAGTGCATCAAACGGTGTGAATGGTTCGGATTATGTGAATGGTTCTAATGGTGTAAATGAGTCGTGTAGTGTTAACGAATCAAATGGCGTAAATTGGTCAGATGGTGTGATTGCATCAAATGGTGTGAATGAATCATTTGGCATAATAAATTCATACGGTGTCGATCGAGCGATTTTTTTAAGCAACAAGCCGCGTCAGTGCAGTATTTTTGGCAAAATCGTAACAGAAGAACGATTTGAGGAAGTATATAGAAACATGAACAAGTTATTTAACGGATGGCTTCCTGCCTTTAATAATGGTGATTCCCGAAAGCATGTTTCCCGGGGGGAAGCAGCTTACATCACCCGGTACATGAGTGACTTCGTATATGACCAGGATGGCGTCTCAGAAGGAGAAACAGCTGTTGATTCTGGAAAAGAAGAGGCATGGGAGGATATGCCAAAACCCGTAATTGAATATATTACATCCTTGCCGGAATTTGATGCAAAAATATTTTTAGACGTTACAGGTATTGATATAAATTGCTATTCTTATGAAAATATATAACTCAGATAAGGAGAAACATCATGATTAGATTATACGAGTTCGGAGCAGCATGGAGAGATTACTTATATGCAAACCATGAAGGAAAACACAACGATATAGAAGGTTTTTTGATAATAATAGAACTAATTCATGAAATCCAGGAAGGGATACTGGAGATTATGTTAAGGGATGAGCAAGATATGGAGCTGGTAAAGTTGAACATAAAGGATATTATGTTCTATAAAGAACATATCAAATATTTAGTAAATGAGTTCGCTGACTATTATACAGAAAAGTGTAATATTCCTGCCAGGCAAGATCCTAAAGCCATAGCAGATGATATCCTTAATGACCTCGGATTGGCGACAACTGACAGTTACCTCTATAAGATAGCAAAAGACTGGAAGGAATGGGGAGCGAAAGCCAAAAGGGTATGTAATAAGCTGAATGACAGCTATGGAAACGGACTTTATTATCTGCATAATGATCTATGCAGGTTAATTATGGAAGAGGTGTATGGAAATCATGATAAGAGGAATGAAGACGATCGGGCAGTATGAAATAATGAAACATATCCAACAGCATTTTCATATGACTCATATTGACTGCCAGTTGCTGGATGATAATAGCATAAAGATAACTGATAAGGATAATAACAGTATGGTCTTTACCTATGAAGATGGAGAAATCAGAGAAAATAAGGTATAGACGTGAACGGAGTCATATGGGATATATTGTTGCAGAAAACAAAGCAGAAGCGATGCTACTGGCTGAGCTTATACAGATGTCAGCTTCCTATGTGAATGATGATGAGAAATTACATCTGGTGGAACAGCTGAGGATATATGATATGTACTGTAAACTTAGGGACAGCATACGCATTATTCCCGCTGAATCCGGAATGATTATAGATGGATCACTTGGAGGATGAAATGAAGCATAATAGAAACCGCCGAAAGAGCAGAAAGTATTATGTTGAATTGGTTATTATACTCGGTGCAATTTTATATGCGGGTAAATATTAAATCAATATGTAAAGGAAAAAAAGGTAATGAATAATTTGCTATGCATTTTTTTTACGTGATATATGGTTGTGGATGTTTAAAAAAGAAATACAAATGAGGAGATGTATATGAAAAATAATCTTATTGAAAATAATCAGGTAACAATAACGGGAGAAATAATAAGCGAGTTTACTTATAGCCATGAAATTTATGGTGTGGATCTTTATATGATGGATGTAAGCGTACAGAGGATTAGCGGAAATTTAGATATAATACCGGTCATGATATCAGAACACTTAATTGATATATCTGCTGACTATAAAGATATGATTATCAAGGTGAATGGTCAATTCCGGTCCTGGAACCAGCGCGATGAAGGTAAAAGCAGATTAATATTATATGTTTATGCCAGAGAAATTGAGTTTATTGAGAATATACCCTATGGTGCCATATCAAATCAGATTTATCTGGATGGATATCTATGTAAGGAACCGGTATATAGAAAAACACCTTTAGACAGGGAAATTACAGATTTATTGCTTGCAGTTAATAAATCATATGGAAAATCAGATTACATTCCATGTATTTGCTGGGGAAAAAGCGCCAGATATGCCAGCAATTTAAGCGTAGGGGAACGCTGTATTATCCTTGGACGTATCCAGAGCCGTAATTATATTAAGAAGACTGATGATGAAAATATGGAGCCCAGGATAGCATTTGAGGTATCGGCCAGTAGAATTAACAGCTGACATAATAAATTAGCCAGGACAGTAGATAGCTGACTGGCATAGAGAGCATCTACGTAGAGGAAAGGTATTATAAAATCAGTTGTTGGATTAACTAATAATTTAAAGTAGGAGAGTAGTATGGCAAAGAAAGAATATGATAATGGACTTCCGAAAACCGAATTATCAGAGGATGGAAAGGTTATAAACTTTTCCATTAAGGTATCTGACTTAGCATTGTTAATTAAAAATAGTCCAGAATATTGTGAGCAATATGTAAAACGAGGAGAAGAGGCAGAATTTGTTGACTATATTCTTGGCAGACTAAGCGAACCGAGTGGACATGATGATACAGAAAAATGGTCTATTTCGTTTGAGGATATATTTTTGTCGATCTTAGAGGGGGCATTCAAAAAGCAGATACCAGTACTGCCGGGTGAGAATGATTGTTGTATCTTCTGTAATACATATCTGAAAGATGACAATGACGTAGAGGCAGAATATTGCTTCATTTGTGGGCAAAGCATAAGTTGGTAAGTAATAATTTACCAGCGGTGTGTGGTTTACAAGCGAGGTTTAAATCCCAGTCAGCCTATTATGGTGGTGTCCCTGGGAGGCTAGATTGCCAGTTAACTCAGCAGAATTAGCGGGTTAATCAATTTAACAATTGCTTATATTGAAACTTTATAAGGAGAGAATACAAATTGCAAAATAACAAAGGAAGTAGAAAAATAACTTTTATACTTAAAATGATAATACTGTCTTTATCAGGTTTATTGTGTCTTGGCGTGGTAGGGTATTGTTTACATAAAGGTCTCAAGGCAAAAAGTTACGAAGTATCTCAAAATAGCGAGCTGGAATCACAGTTCATAGATTCAATAGAAAGATATAAAGAAACGAATTATGCAAATAGTACAGATGATGAAACCGATTCATTCAAGGTTGAATCTACAGATGCAGATGAGTTTTATGAACAAAATTCGCATATCATATCAACAGTTGATGTAAATAATTCTGATGTTGTACAAACAGAAACAGAACTTTGTGAAAATCTTGCTGTAAGAGGTTTTGAGGATTATCCTGTTACAACAGAATATTCTATGAATGGAGAGTATTTTGATGCAACAACTATTTCTGAAGCATCATCAGAAAAGCATCCTATTTACCAAACGTATTACGTCACTGCTAATGGGGAGGTGTGGACAATATTTATTATTAATGGTTCTGTAATGGCTAACCCAGTGTCCTATAATATGCAATCTGGTTTAGGTGTT
>Ga0153952_1000549_pt1 | contig 12964 bp, 16 predicted proteins | sample TSNJ036MetaG_FD_104746 | JGI IMG/M metagenome (GOLD analysis project Ga0153952, IMG submission 104746) | Attine ant fungus gardens microbial communities from New Jersey, USA - TSNJ036 MetaG | ecosystem: Host-associated > Fungi > Mycelium > Unclassified | place: USA: New Jersey, Wharton State... | reverse complement strand
GCTATACCACAGAGATTAAACCGGGTCGTTCTTCTCCCCGCAAAATACCTCGCAATATGCGCTTCCATGACCGCAGAAAAGCTGTGCTTTAAGGCTTTTTGCTCACTAAGTTGACGACATTGGGTGACAATCAAGAAAATGGTGGGCAATTTCGTCTTAAAGCAATTCATCATCTACGATATGCGGAACTTCTCCCACTGCAACGAACTGATACTCGACCGTCCGGCCTTTGGTGACAGCGATACCGAATTTGCCGAGGCCATTGAGGAATTTCTGACTATGTACAGCGCCCGGATAACGGTCATATACGAGGGGCTGGAACAGGCCGACCCCTTGTTTGCCGCTCTGCTGAATATCGGCGTGGGAAATATCGTAACAGGCATTGAGATAGACGCCATTCAGACGAAAATCAGGGAATGTCTGAGCGATAAGGGCATGACCCGGTACAACCCGAAAGAAAGGGCGAAGCCTAAAAGCGGTAAGGAAAGCTATCATTTCGACTGTGAAAATATCCGCGTCGCTGTCCTGTCCTCCCAATCGAGGATGGGCGCTACCACCGCCGCCGTGGGGCTGGCAGTATGGCTTAACAGCGTCGGCGGCAAAGCCTGTTATATCGAGTCCAATCAAAGCGGCTGCCTTGGCTTGCTGTCGAGAGCTTACGAGATGGAGCGGACAGAAAGCGGCTTTACCATTGACGGCGTGGAGTACCTTAACGGTGAGCCTGTAAGCCCATACAATTTTATCATCCACGACATAGGCAGGGATTACACAGAGAACGCACGGCTTGTCGAAACAGCCGATATTCTCCTTTTGTGCTGCGGTGTAAAGCCATATGAAATGCAGTATACCGTGAAGCTCCTGCGGCAGTTTGAAACCGCACACGCCTTTGTGATATGCCCTTTCGTGGACGGTAGCCTAAAGGAAAGCTATGCGCCTGTACTGCAATCGGATTATCACAAGGTTGTTTTTATGGAGTACCAGCCGGACATGATGAATACCGGCCCAAACAGCAAGAATTATAAGGGAATAGCACAAAAATATATCGCCGGGGCATAATGCTCCGGCGATTTTGGAGGTTATGAGGATGACAAAACAATATGAATTGAAACAGCGCGCCTATGCGTCCAATTTGAAAAGTCGGGCACTCTCCATACTTATCTATTTGATTGACCGTTCCAATAAGGAATTGACCTGTTTTCCCGCGATCCCCACAATGGCAAGGGAACTGCATATCAGCGTTTCCACGGTAAAGCGCGCCCTGCATGAGCTTGTGGCGGCAGGCTTTGTGGCAAAGGAGAGCCGTTTCCGTGAAAAGAACCACAGACAGACCTCCAATCTCTACACCCTGCAATTTTCGGACGGTGCACCGAATAATGACAACGATAACAACCAGCCAACGGCTGATGAAATAGAGAATACCCCCAGCGAACCGGCACAGTATGCGGCCGAGCAGATCACATTTGAAACCATAGCCCAAGAGGACGCCGCAGAAATGTCGGCGCGTGAGGATATAAGCAAAGTATCAGCACCGGCTCCAATATGCGACAGTACAGCAGATACCCCCGTTCAGTCCGGCGTTCTTTTGCATGGCCTACCGGGAATGATTATTCCCGCCTGCCGTTCCATTCTGGAAAAAGCCGCACCCTTTTTTAACTGGACGGGGGCGGGGTACAATTTGATACCTCCTTGAACTTATCAGCTTAACAGGGAGATAAAAAGCGGAAAAGAAGTTTATTATCCAGCCGTTTATGTGTATGGGGTACATTGGTTTAGCGTCATTTAGCTTATTGCTGGCTGTAAATGCTGGTGTTCGCCGTATCGGGATGAATAAAAGTGATATGCAGCCCTTTTTTAATTGCGTAGTTGACAGTCTGCCCTGTTCCGCTTCTTTCGCTTCTATCCTGGTCATAGACGGCAATGAGGTACTGCGAATTATCAATCATAAAATAATTGCACCGCTTATAGGCTACAGGAGAATATTTGTAATTTATCGTTTTCTTATCCGTGCAGCCGTTAAGTATTTTTTCATATCGCTTTTTCTGTCCGGCTGTGAACCTCTCAGTGTGTTCGGGGAAAGGGATGGCACAGAAAAGCTCAATTTCCGAATACTCCTTTTGCCGCATTAAATCCAGTATGATTTCAGCCGCCCAAGTATCAACGCCGACCGCGCAGCCGACATAATATACCCTCACGCCTTTTTCATAAAGCGTCCTTATCTGTTCGGCAAGGATTGTTTTTATTTTTTGGCAGAGCGGCGCCTGTTCGTTGTATTTGAACTTGAAACGTGGCGGCCTGTGGCCGGTGATGGTACACGATTGCTTGTCCAAAAAATCCACTCCTTACTTGTCGTATTTAGTCCATTTGCATTTTAATGTCATTATAACATGGTCTATTTGCACATACAATACATATTGTACGGAAAACGAGGTGAATATATGCAGATAGACTATTTAGAAATTGGCGGCCGGATCAGAGCCGAACGCAAAAAACAAGGCATTTCGCAAGAAAAACTGGCTGAAATGGTTGACGTAGGTACAACGCATATCAGCCATATTGAAACTGGAAACACCATCCCCAGCTTAAAAACCTTTATCGCTATTGTCAACGTGCTGAACCTTTCCGCAGACGAATTGCTCCGGGGGCATATAGCAAAGGCGAAGCATGTGTATGAGGGTGAGATTACAGAAGCCTTAAAGGATTGTAGTGAGGGTGAAGTGCGGATCGCCGCCGATATGGTCAAGGCTCTTATATCAAGTTTACGCAACAACAGCGGAAAATAATGTAGGATTGACGAAAAAAAGCGCATCGGTATATTAAAACAGGGAGCATAACGGCCATTCGTGGCCATTACGCTCCCGTTTTTCATTCTGCGCTGTTATATGAATTTAGGCAAATTTTAATACCTTCGGCAAGTGCGGCAGTGTTCTAATCATCGCTATCATCTCGGCCACTTACTTTCTTGATGGCCGCTACAACCAATGTGCAGAGGAGCCCGGCAGCGGATACAATAAACACTATCATTACGAAATAGTTGGTGTTTCCTTTTCATTTGGTTTGCATATACCAATTTTTGCGAAATAATTATCTGTAATATATTGTAAGGTATACGCCTGCATTGTGTTTTTTACCGAATAAGTTACTTCGGTATAAGGTTCTTCTAACAAATCTTTCATATATTTCCCTACTGGACAACTGGGGCTAGGAGACGGATGCACGCCAATTATTTCTTCCAACGGCGTGTCATCAACCGCTTGGTACACCATCCATATTGTAATGTCTGTTGGGGCTAGGAGTAGTGAAGCCCCACCTGTTCCACGTTGCACCTTAATAATTCCTGCTTTTTTTAATTTACCTAGAATGTTCCGTATTACCACGGAATTACTTCCGGTACTCTGCGCCAACACGTCGCTAGTCATTTTCTGGTCTTTCGTTACAATAGGACTACTATTGACACTCCGCGCCAGCATCTCGTTGGTAAGCCTTTCGTCATTTACCACGGCAAGCGCAACCAATATGTGAAGTGCGACTGAGGTTTTCGTGCTAATCCGCATATCATCCCCTCCCTTGTATCTATTTTACTACAGATCAAATTTGATGTAAATATTAATATTACAACTTGACAAATTCATCGGTTGTAGTTACAATTATTACAATATGTGCGTATGAGCATTTCCACACTATGAACGAGGAGGATTTCACATGGAAAAGACATATATTGTTTCTGCCAGACGAACCGCTATCGGTAGTTTCAATGGTACGCTTTCAAGCGTGCAAGCCCCCGAATTTGGGGCAAAAGTAGTAAAGCAGATACTAGCGGAAACGACCATTCCCAGCGAAAATGTTGATGAACTGATTGCGGGAACAGTACTTACTGCCGGTTTGGGTCAGGGCCCTGCCCGACAAGTAGCTTTAAATGCGGGTCTACCGATTACCGTTCCCGCTTATGGCATTGGAATGGTGTGCGGTAGTGGTATGAGAGCGGTCATGACTGCAAGTGCTTCTATTAAAGCAGGTGAGGACAACGTGGTGATTGCAGGCGGTATGGAAAACATGAGCATCGCGCCATATCTAATTCCAAGCGCACGTCAAGGCTTGCGCATGGGAGATAAAACCATCATTGACCACATGACCTATGAAGCGTTGACAGATGCCTATGAAGGATACCGCATGGGGATTACCGCAGAAAATGTAGCCGCCCAATTTGACATAACCCGTGAAATGCAGGATGAATTTGCTTATTCCTCTCAGCAGAAAGCAATAGCCGCTGTGGATAGTGGGGCGTTCAAAGATGAAATTGTCCCAGTTACAGTGAAAATGCGAAAGGACGAGAAGGTTTTTGCACAAGATGAAGATTTTAAGCGCGAATCCACACTTGAAAAGCTGGCTACCCTACGCACCAGTTTCAAACCAGATGGCACAGTTACCGCAGGCAACGCTTCCGGCATTAATGACGGTGCAGCATTTGTTATGCTGGCATCAGAAAAGGCTGTGAACCAATACGGCTTGACACCGCTGGTAGAGATTATCGCCACGGGACAGGGTGGCGTTGATCCTTCGGTTATGGGACTCGGCCCCGTTCCTGCTATCGGCAGCGCACTTGAACGAGTCGGTCTTACTCTGGGAGATATTGACATTCTTGAACTTAATGAGGCATTTGCCGCACAATCTCTTGGCGTTATTAAGCAGTTATCCATGCAACATGGCATATCACAACAAGAACTGTTGTCCCGTTCCAACTTAAATGGTGGGGCAATAGCTCTAGGCCATCCTGTCGGCGCTTCTGGATGCCGCATCTTGGTTACTCTTGTCCACCTAATGAAAAAGCGCGATGCCCAATACGGCTTGGCTTCACTCTGTATTGGGGGCGGGATGGGTACTTGCATCGTTTTGAGGAATGTTAGGTAATTTCCCGTTCAGTAACATCGTTAATCCAACTCATCATCCTTGCGGAAGAGGATATTTCGGATGATGAAATCCGCGAGGAAATTGCTATGATTTTTGATGTGGCAACACATTCAAAAATAAAAATATAAAACGAAAGGATTCTGAGTTATGAGCGATTTAATGGTAAAATTACAGTCAATTGACGACAAGGCGATGTTAAGCATCACGGCCCGCGACAATCCGGCCATTGTGTGCGACTACTTCCCCCCGATCGGCACTGGTAAAGGCTATACATCACTGGAACTGATGATGGCAAGTTTCGGCTCCTGCGTAAGCACAACGCTTCTGACCGTGCTGCGCCACAGGAAGAAAAAAGTCGTGGATGGCATATCGACGGAAGTTGAAGGCACTGTGCGGGAGGTGCATCCAAAGGCGCTTGAGCACATATTATTGCGCTTGAATATCAAGGCAAAAGATTTAACGGAAGCGGAAGTACGGGAAATGCTGTTGGTTTTGGAAGATGAACTGTGTCCTGTATGGGCGATGATCAAGGGGAATGTAGCCGTATCTGTTGAGGTAGAAATAAACTAATCATATCACATGCCACTTGTGGATATTTTGTCCACAAGTGGCTTATCAGCACAAAGAACAGTACCGGGCGATTAGGTACACTAATTAATTCAATTATGTGCGGAATCACCCATAGCGAAAAAATGAAAGACGACGATACTTAATATGGAAAATATTGTTAATATTATAACAAGGAGTGCTGCCATGCAAAATATAACTATCATAATTAACGGTATGCCGCTATCAGTACCGCCCACCATGACTATCCTTGAAGCGGCTCAACAAGTGGGAATTGAAATACCTACCCTATGCTATCTCAAAGACATCAACGCAATAGGTGTTTGCCGCATTTGTATGGTAGAGGTCAAGAGAACTAAAGGGCTGGTTGCCGCCTGTACGCAAATAGTATCCGAGGGTATGGAGATTATGACCAACACTGAAAGAGTAAATAAGGCTCGCCGTTCTACATTGGAGTTAATACTTTCCACCCATGACCGTAAGTGTCTCTCTTGTATCCGCAACAGCAATTGTGAATTACAAAGATTGTGCCGACAGTTTGGCGTGGAGAACGAGCTGGCTTTTGAGGGTGAGAAAAATCAATATGAAATTGACGATTCTGCCGTCCATATGATTCGTGATAACAACAAGTGTATATTATGCCGCCGCTGTGTGGCTGCCTGCTCCAATTTGCAATCAGTGAATGTTATAGGTGTCAATGATCGTGGTTTCGATACCCACATAGGATGCGCCTTTGACAGAGATTTGGGCGAAGTGGCTTGCGTATCCTGCGGACAGTGTATCGTTGTCTGCCCCACCGGTGCTATCCATGAAAAAGACGAGACTCAAAAAGTATGGGACGCTTTGGCAGACCCATCCAAACATGTTGTAGTACAAACCGCGCCATCCATCCGCGCTACTATCGGTGAAGATTTCGCTATGCCCATTGGTACTGACGCGACAGGCAAAATGGTTGCCGCTCTACGCCGTTTAGGTTTTGATGGGGTGTATGATACTGATTTTGCCGCTGATGTTACCGTCGTAGAGGAAGCAAACGAATTGGTTGAACGTATCAAGAACGGCGGCCCATTGCCTTTGCTCTCTTCCTGCTCTCCCGGTTGGGTTAAATATTGTGAACACTATTATCCAGAATTTATACCCAATCTTTCATCCTGCAAATCGCCCCAACAGATTTTTGGTGCTATAACCAAAACTTGGTATGCAGAAAAGATGGGGCTAAATCCTAAAGATATATTTGTTGTTAGCGTCATGCCCTGTACAGCTAAAAAGTTTGAAGTTACCCGTGACCATGAAAATGCGGCCGGAGTACCGGATGTTGATGTAGCTCTAACTACCCGTGAGGTTAGCCGTATGATAAAGCGGGCTGGCCTTGACTTTGTAAATCTACCGGATGAAGATTTCGACCCATCTTTAGGTCAATCCACTGGCGCCGGTGTAATATTCGGCGTGACTGGTGGCTTGACGGAATCCGCATTGCGTACTGCCGTGGAATGGTTGGAAGGTGAAAAACTACAAAAACTGGATTTTTACGATGTTCGAGGTTTTGATGGCATAAAGGAAGCTGTTTATCAAGTGGCTGGAATGGATATAAATGTGGCTATTGCTTCAGGACTTGCGAATGCCCGACGTCTGCTTGAAATGGTAAAATCCGGTGAAAAGCAATATCATTTTATAGAGATTATGGCGTGTCCCGGCGGTTGCATTAACGGGGGCGGGCAACCTGTTCAATTTGCCCATGTGCGTAACTTCGTTGATTTGCGTTCCCTGCGTGCTTCTGTCCTATATAACCAAGATAAGAACAAAGAAGTACGTCAATCCCACGAAAACCCGCTTGTGAAAATGCTCTATAATGAAGATTACGAAAAGCCCGGTTGCCTAAAAGCACATAAGGCATTACATACCAGTTACAAAGTGCGAGACCGTTACTAATGATAGACAACTGAATACATCCATAGTTCGCAATAGTTACTTTGGAGACTACGGGATACAAGGGAGATCAAGCAATGAATCAGATTAACATGACTGCATTTGGCTTCTCAGACCAATTTGCGGCATTAATACCGGAAAATTCCCAACTTACTGTTGGACGGATATTGTCACAGGAAAAAGGGCTTTATCGTGTAATAAGCGAGTATGGAGAACAGCCTGCGGAAACCTCCGGCAAATTCCGCTATAAAACGTATACCGCTTCAGACTTCCCCGCTGTCGGTGATTTTGTAATGCTGAATTGCAACCAAAGCGGAAATCACGCTGTCATTCATCATGTGCTGCCGAGAAAAAGCGTGTTTATCCGCAAAGCGGCCGGAACCGCCCATAAGGAACAGGTTGTTGCCGCTAACGTAGACACGGTATTCCTCTGCATGTCGCTCAATAATGATTTTAACCTGCGCCGCATGGAACGCTACCTGTCTATCTGTTGGGAAAGCGGAGCGGCGCCGGTAGTGGTGCTGACAAAAGCGGATTTATGCGGCGATATTGACGAGAAGCTATTGGCTGTCGAAGCCGTTGCAATGGGTACGGATATTCTTATTACTTCCACAATAGAACAAGACGGATACGAACAGATTTTGCCCTATATCAAAAAGGGGCAGACGGTCGCTCTAATTGGCTCGTCCGGCGTTGGAAAGTCAACGCTTATCAATCGCCTGCTTGGAGAAAACCGGATTTATACAAACGGCCTGCGGAATGATGACAAGGGGCGTCATAGCACCACTAGGCGGGAATTGATCTTACTGCCGCAAGGCGGTATGGTAATCGACACGCCCGGTATGCGTGAGCTTGGCATGTGGGATGTCGCTGATGGTTTTGATAAAGCTTTTTCCGATATAGAAGAATTGTCCGCCCAATGCCGGTTCAAGGATTGCAGCCATACGGCTGAGCCTGATTGCGCTGTACGTGCTGCCATTGAAAGCGGCGCATTATTAGTGGAGCGCTGGCAGTCATATCAGAAGCTAAAAGCCGAAAACGCCTACGCCGGGGACTCAGGGAGCTACCTTGCGGCAAAGGAACGAAAGTTTAAGAATATCGCAAAAATCAATAAAGCGAATAATAAATAAGGAGTAAGGAGTAATCACAATGGAATATATTAGAAGTCAAAAATACAACTCACTTGGATTGCAGGAAAAAATCATGGGTCCTAATCCAATCAAATTGCAAGAAGAACTATTGATAAATAATAAAATCCCTTCCGGCAGCCGTGTTTGCGACTTGGGCAGCGGTCAAGGGCTCACCAGCGTTTTTCTTGCAAAGGAATATGGTTTTACCGTATATGCCGCCGATTTATGGAGCGACCCGGAGGAAAACCGTAAGTTCTTTGATGAAATGGGGCTGAGCCATGAACAGATTATCCCCGTCAAGGCCGACGCTACAGCATTGCCTTTTGACAAAGAGTTTTTCGACGCAGTGGTCAGCACAGATTCCTATAACTATTTCGGGCGCGACCCGGAGTATCTCGACACAAAGCTGTTGCCTTTCGTCAAATGCGGCGGTTATATTTACATTACTGTTCCCGGCATGAAAAAGGACTGCCATGATAATCTACCGAAAGAATTGCTTCTCTCATGGACACCGGAACAGCTTGACTATATGCACGATGTCGCCTACTGGACGGAAATGGTGAACAAGAGCCGGGACGCCGAGGTCATTTCCGTATCCGAAATGGAAAGCAACGAGGAAGTTTGGGCAGATTGGCTGAAACAGGAAAATGAGTACGCCGTCAGTGACCGCAAAGCTATGGAAGCGGGGGGTGGAAAATATTTGAATTTCATTTCTATTATCCTGCGAAAAAAACAATAGGACAGACCGAAGCGGTAACTCTAAAAGGCATAGCGACTACAAACGAAAGGGGGCTTTTGATGAATTTATATGTCCGCACGATTAATAATGTCATCGACCATATAGAGGAAAGTATAACCGAACAACTTACGTTGCAAAGTGTATCACAGCAGTTTTACTTATCGGAATTTCACTTTAGCAGACTATTCAAAATGGTTACAGGAACAAGCGTAAAACAATATATTCTTGGGCGAAAGCTTGCTTTAGCCGCTGAGAAATTGAAAGACTCGCCAAATACCATTACGGATGTTGCATATGAATTAGGTTTTGAATATCCCGAAGTTTTTAGCCGTGATTTCAAAAAATGGTTCGGTATGGCCCCTGCCGTTTACAGGAATGGACACTATGAAATAACCCCTATGTCAAAAGCCTTTGTTGTTGATAGAGACATAATGAGTTTTCAGGGTGTATTAGCGTTGAGGGAAACCTATACTTATCTTGATGAACAAAACCTCTATGGCGTTTTTCTTGAGGTTGATGAAAATTCCAGCGACTTTAGCTATATGCTCCAGTCCACCGGCGAGAACTTTTTAACTGATAAGCGGTATTATGGCTATTTGAAAGACGATTATTTTTATACGGTTGTAAATTGTTATGGCGATGATAGTGGGAAATATTCTGTGTTTTACGGGGGCGAATTAGCAAACGGCAATAAGGATTGCGATTTGAAAACCAGATACATTCCCGCCGGCTGGTACGCTTGTTTCGCCTATCACGGAGAAATGCTGGATATGCGCAAGACATTTAATAATGATTTTTACAGATGGATGTTAATCAAAGAGATTGAACCATGCCCTAACGGAATTGGTATGCTCAACATTTATGACCGGCAAGACATACTGAATGTCCGCATTTTGGTTCCCGTCAAACAGCCGAAATAAAATAGCAAGAAAAGTCATGTGGTTCCATGCAAAAAAGGTTAGTATGTATATGTGGCTGATTAATGCCGATATCAAGCCAACTTTTTTGTTTGGAGCGGAGGAAGGAAATGAAAAATCTTGATGGTAAAATCGCCGTTGTAACCGGCGCAAGTAGAGGAATCGGAAAAGGCGTTGCATTAGGGCTGGCAGCTCAGGGAGCAACCGTCTATGTGACAGGACGAACCGAAAACGACGATGGGTTGCCCGGTTTTCAAAAAGGAACGACCATCTACAAAACCGTGGAGGAAGTCAATCAGATAGGCGGCATCGGTATCGCCCACCGCTGTGATTTCAGCCGTGATGAGGATGTAAAGGCTTTGTTTGAACGGGTAAAAAACGAACAGGGCAAGCTGGATATTTTGGTCAATAACGCTTGGGCTGGCGCAAAGCATGTTGTAAACGGATATTTCTGGAACACCCCGTTTTGGAAACAACCGATTGCGCTATTTGATGATTTCTATGCCGTTGGCCTGCGCTCCAGCTATCTGTGCAGCCAATATGCCGCCGAAATGATGGCAGGGCAAAAAAACGGATTGATTGTCAATATCTCTCTTTACGCCGCAATACGGTATTTGATAAACCCTGTGCATGGAATCATCAAAGCCGCGACGGACAAGATGACAGCGGACACGGCGCATGAACTCAAAGAGTTTGGCATAAAAGTGTTTTCGCTTTATCCCGGAAGTGTATCTACTGAGGGTATGAGGGAAATGGCAAAGTACGATAGCTCCATGAATGTGAATGAAATGGAGTCCCCGCAATTTGTTGGGATGTGTGTTGCGGCCCTTGCACTGGACGACAATGCGATTGAGCAGACTGGAAATGTATTGCTGACGGCAGAAGTGGCACAGCAGTATGGCTTTACAGATATTGATGGAAAACAGCCAGTTGTGTTAAAAATGGAATGATGGTAAAAACCAGCCTGCCTTGTGCCTGACATGCGGTAATAGTAGTATAACTTCGATGAAAGGCGCCGCTGTCCTTAACTGACATTTCAAAAAGTATTAAAGGCTACGCAAAGGAAATTGCAGCAGATACATCTAAGCGGCAAACGCTAAAAGAGGTGAAGCGATGGATGAGATTAAATCAAAGTGGCTGTTTTGCCCTATTTGCGAAAATAAAACCCGAATAAAATTGCGGCAGGACACAACGCTTACAAATTTCCCACTATTCTGCCCTAAGTGTAAAAAAGAAACCTTGGTGAATGTTAGTCAACTGAACACATCCGTTATCAAAGAGCCCGGCGCTAATATGCAGTACAGATAATTTTTAAGTAAGCATGTATTGCGTTCTTGCCAAATTTGGGCGATAAAGCGCGCATCGAAAAGAGGGACGCATGAAAAAGTATATAGCAAAAGTATATAGCAATAGAACAGAACGGTATCCGTATTTTGAACAGGAGGTATACCTTATGAAAAGCGGCACAATAAAAAATAGAGTTATTTGGGTTGTAGGAGCGGTTGTAGGATTGAGCATATGTTTTTTATTGTGCAGGTATGCTTTCTTTTGGCTACATGGAATGAAGCAGTGGCCATTCGCTTTATTTGTATGTGGCCTAATTGCAATAATTATTAGCGCAATTTTTGATGGTCGGAAAATTATGATTTACACAGTCGTAGCATATATCTTTGGCTTTATGTTGGGAATGCTGTTCAATATTGATAGCCTTGATCAAGGGGGCGGACGCTTAAACAGCACATGGATAATATGGACAATTTCGTTTGTTATGATTATTTTTATAGGTGTAATTTGGGATTTGGTGAGCAGTCGCATGGAAAAAAAGAAAGCGTCATAGGCGCAGGATAAGCATTATTTTTGATTCGTAACAGTTTTCAAAGATATATTGATATAAAATTATATAAAAACCGGGAATACTAAAACTCTAATAATAATTCAGGAGGGATATTAAGTGGTTATTGTTACAACAGATTTTATTACAGGGCATGAATTAGAAACCATTGGATTGGTTAAAGGCTCCTGCATTCAAACGGTTCATGCGGGAAAGGACATTATGAACAGTTTCAAAACGTTGGTTGGAGGCGAATTAACTTCCTACACTGAAATGATGGATAAGGCCAGAGAAATCGCTACAAAAAGAATGATTGAGGATGCGAAGCAATTAAATGCTGACGCCATTATTTGCGTTCGCTATGCTACAAGCAGTGTTATGCAATCAGCCGCCGAAGTCACTGTATTTGGCACTGCTGTACGATATGGAAAGTAATTTTTATGGGTATGAAAATGCAGGGTATTGTATGCGTATTACCAATCCATCATCGTACCGTTGTTTCAGACTTTTCATATAAGACGAACTGACAAAAAATGAATGTAAAAGAGGTAAATCGCTATGAATGAAAAGTATTGCATAATAGATAAAAAGAACTGGAAACGGTCGATACATTGTGAGGTTTTTAGAAATTCCGCATTACCACAGTATTGTATTACCGTAGAACTTGACGTTTCTAATTTTTGCCGTAAAGTAAAAGAAAAAAGCTGGTCGTTCTCTTTTGCGTTCATTTATGCCGTAACAAAATGTGCGAATGAAATAGAAGAATTTAGATACCGATTTATTGACGGGAATGTAGTACTGTATAAACGAATCAATACCGCATTTACATATATGATTTACCATGCAAAACCATGCTTTTTGAAAGTTTTTTTCCTATCGTCGTGAAAAATCATCTGGAGATAGTAGTTTTAAGACATTTTTTTGACCTATATGGCATATATCTATCCGT
>Ga0153952_1000539_pt1 | contig 13055 bp, 12 predicted proteins | sample TSNJ036MetaG_FD_104746 | JGI IMG/M metagenome (GOLD analysis project Ga0153952, IMG submission 104746) | Attine ant fungus gardens microbial communities from New Jersey, USA - TSNJ036 MetaG | ecosystem: Host-associated > Fungi > Mycelium > Unclassified | place: USA: New Jersey, Wharton State... | reverse complement strand
TTGCTATCATCCGCTCGCCTTTGCGGTGTCGGGCTTGTTTGCTTTGTTCGTTTTTAATTGCTTATCAACAAATTTCTTTCCCTTAATTCTTCATTTTCTTATTGACTTCGCTTAGCTGATCTACCTATTGTGTGGCAAAGAAAATTGATGTAATGATTATTGATGGCAAATAGGAAAACCTAACACAAAAAACCCGCCGCGCAAGCGGAAAAGAAAAAAACCGTGCGGCGGCGGGTCATTCTCCATGCCTAACTGACTGACCTCTGGACATTTTGTCCAGAGGTGGCAGAATGGCAAAAGCGGACGGTTTAAGGGTAGTCCGTCATAAGACAGTATTTGTTTAGAAGTGTGGCGTAGCGTAAAAGCTACGCCATTTCTTCATTTGCCGGTGTGTTCAGTTCCGGCAAAATCCCCAACAGGTCATAGCTGATGTGAATATTCTGCCTTCGTTTTCCGTCAGACTTATCCGGTGCTTCCACAAAGACTTTACATACCAAATCATTTAAAGTAGTGGGCGTGAGTTCCGTTAAATCTGTGTATTGCTTGCACTTACGGATAAACCGTTCTACATCTTCGGCGTGCTGTTCCTGTTCGTCCAACTCTGCTTGCCATTGTTCCAGCTTGCTTTCCAAGCTGGTTTGTTCCGCTTCATAATCGGAGGACAATTCCTCAAAGCGAATATCATTAAGTTTTCCGCTTACATTATCCTCATACATCCGTTTGAACAGCTTGGATAATTCAGCAATGCGCCGCTCTGCCTGTGCAATCTGCTTGCGCCGGAGGGCGGCTTGTTTTTTACGGTCGGCGGTGCGCTTGGTGTTCATCTTGGCACGAAATATATCCTCGTATGCCGCCACAAAGCTGGTCACATACTGCAAATGCCATAACACCAATTCCTCCAATACAACAGCACGAATAAAATGCGTGGAACAAACCTCCTTCCCCTTGTTCCGTGAGGTAGAGCAAACAAAGTGGTCTTGCCTTGTTTCAAAGCTTTTACTGGTGCAGTAGTAAAGTTTCTCCCCACAATCGGCGCAATAGGCAACGCCGGAAAATAGATTGGTTTTCCCTGTCCGTGTCGGCCTGCGCTTGTTTTTCCGCAAATCGTGCACTTTTTCCCATACGTCAACCGATATAATGGCTTCATGCGTATTCTCAAACACCAACTGCTTTTCTTCAGGGTTCCATAGCTTTTTCTTGGATTTATTAAGATGGTGTATAGGTTTTGAAGTTGATGGTATGCCCCAGATATTCTTTGCGCTCCAAGATGTAAGCTACGGTATCTGATACCCATTTGCAGGGGTTATCCGGCAATGCGGTGTTTGGTTTGCGGCCATTGGAAAGCCAGTATGCGGTGGGAACAGGAATTTCATCTTCTTTCAGCATTCGGGCGATTTGCGTGGGGCCGTAGCCCCCCAGACACAAGGCATAAATACGCCGGACAATCCGCGCCGCTTCTTCGTCCACAATCCACCGTTTGGGATTGTCCGGGTCTTTCCTGTAAGCGGCTGTCAAGTCAAAGACAAAAAATTATTGATTTTTTGTCTTTGACTTTAACCGTTATATCACATCACCGAAAGTAAAACAAATCTCAATATGCTCCGCGTCAAAAACCACGATACGGTCTATCATGCCAACCATTTCCTCCGTCACATCCGAAGCGCCCGAAATACGGGTCAGGAGCGGTATATCGTTTATTGATCTCTGTTTACCGCTGCCGCTGTCCAAAAGCCGGTTTAATTCTTCGATCCGGCTTTCTGCCCCCACAAGCTCATTGGAGCAATCTGTTTTGGACGACCTATATTCATCCGAGCTGATCTTCCCGTCAGCATAATCCTCGTACAGCGTAAAAATCCGCTGCCGCAATCGCTCGCATTGAAAAGCGAGCTTTTTTAGTTCATTGACAGCATTTTTCCCCGACAGCGTTTCCCTTTTCGCCTCACGCAAAAGCCGCCGCCTCGCGTCCAGCGCCTTTTCCGCTTCAACCCTTATGGATGAAAGCACAATATCTTTCAGATCGCCGACGTAAATCCTGCCGTTAAAGCATTTTCCGTCCCCTGCGACACGCCCGTCATAACAAACATAATACGGGTCGCTGCCGTTATAGAGGTCTAAAGCGTGGCCGCAATGACCGCACCTTAACTTCCCCGCGAACAGGCTTCGCCGTTTATCAGAGCCGGTTTTGTGAAACCTGCGGACAACGGCCTGTGCCAGTTCAAAAACTTCACGGGGCACTATGGCTTCATGCGCGTTTTCAACCCTTATCCATTCGCTTTCGGGTACAGGCACGGAGCGCAGGCTTCCGACCCCGGTTTTCTTTGTCTTACCGCTCACCTGAACGCCTGCATACCGTTCATCCAGCAATATCCGGCGCACGTTCTTGTCAAGCCACAGGTTTTTGTCACGCACGGCGGACTTATCGCCCCGCTCGTCAACCCCTTTTTCTGCGGTATTCAAGTGGAGTGTCGGCGTTCTCGCGGTTTAGGACGGCGGCAATCTCGGTAGTTTTACGCCCCTCGGCGGCGAGGTCGAAAATACGGCGGACTGTCGCGGCGGCTCCCTCGTCTATAACGAGCTTGTTCCGCTCCGTCTTTGAGCGCATATATCCGAACGGGGCAACACCGCACAGAAATTCGCCTTTCGCTGCTTTTGCCGCGTAGCTCTGCCGGACTTTTAAGGATAACTCCTTACTGTAAAGGCCGTGTCGCATGGCGCTGAACGCCACATCAAGGGGGGCGGTGCTGCCGGTATGAGTTTTGCTGTCGTAGCGATCATTTACGGCAATGAAGCGGACGCCGAGGAACGGGAAGATCTGTTCCAGATATTCACAGACCTCCACATAGTTCCTGCCGAACCTTGATAAATCCTTAACCACCACACAATTTATCCCGCCTGTCCGTATCGCGTCCAGCATTTCCGTTACGGCGGGACGCTGAAAATTCGTACCGCTCCATCCGTCGTCGGCAAACTCGATTATCCTTGTTTTGTTCAATACGGGATGGCCGCTTACAAAGCCGGTCAGTAAATCCCGCTGGTTTGTGACGCTGTTGCTTTCACGGTCGCCGCTGTCGTCATCGGAAAGCCGGATATACAGCGCGGTCGTACACTCCATCATGCCGCACCATCCTTTGCAAAGGCTTCCATCAGAGCAAACTCGTCCCTGTGCTTCCAGACAATTTCAATCTCGTCCGGGTTTTTTACCTCGATACGCTCGATCAAAGCCACAGCCATATCGCGGGATAATTCCACAGGGTTCAGAAACGCTTCCACGGCAGCCAGTAATTTACTGTCCGGGGATATGGCATCGGTGAGAGTTTCCTTTTGCCGCCGTGATTCCGCAAGCTCCTGTTTCAAAGCCGCGTCTGTGCGTTGATACTTCTCTTTCGCATAGATATACTCACCCTCATTAAGAAGCCCGAACACATAGTCCTCGTACAACGCGCCGCTTTTTTTCGTATTATCCCGCAAATCACGCTCGGCCCGCGCTATGTTCGCGTCCAGCGCGGCGCTCCGCGATTTGGACGAATTACCGTGTTCTTGCAGATTGCCGCCTATGTCGGACGCCAGCTTTACCTGTTTTGTTACTGCCGCCAGTACAAGATCGTACATTTTCCGCGCGGGGATAGCGGCGTAACGCTCCTGTTCGTCATGCTGTTTTTCAAGGGGGCAAAAATAGTAATAATACTCATGGCCACGGGTAAAATTCCGCTTTCGTACCAGCTTTGAGCCGCAAGCGGCGCATACCAGCAGTCCCTTCAAGGCGTTTTCGGGATAACATTGGCCTGACAGGTTTTCAAAGTACGCCTCGCGGCGTTCACCGCATACGCGGTTCGCGGCGTTCCACAATTCGGCGCTTACAATGGGTTCGTGGCTGTTTTCCACAACGCACCACTCGGATTCAGGTACGAATTGAAGCGGCTGACGTTCACAATACGCCTGCTTTGTCTTGCCCTGCACTAAATGCCCGAGATATACCCGGCTTTTGATGATCCTGTCAATCGCTTTCGGCTGCCATATGGATGCCTTATAATATCCCTCGCCTTTGACTGTCCCGCCGTTTCGGAGCCGCATGGATGGGCAGGGTATTCCTAAATCGTCCAGCCGCTTCGCTATGGCGGCGCGGCCCATTCCCTCCGAACGCCACCTAAAGATGTCGTGGATTATCGGCGCTGTTTCCGCATCGGGAACCAATTTGCCTTTTTCCGTTTCCGATTTTTTGTAACCATACGGGGCGAAAGCGCCGGTATACTCGCCGCGCTCCCGCTGGGCTTTACGCGCCGATATGGATTTTCGGGAAATATCCTTAACATAAGCGTCGTTGATAAGGTTTTTCAGCATGACGATAAGGCTGTCGGCAAGGCCGGTATCGGTTTCGCTGTCGTACCCGTCGTTGACCGAGATAAATCTAACACGCAAAAACGGAAAGATTTTATCCAGCAGTTCGCAAGCCTCCACATAATTACGGCCAAATCTTGACAAGTCCTTGACCACAACGCAGTTTATCCTGCCCGAGCGTATGTCGTTCATCAGCCGGTTAAACTCCGGACGGTCGAAATTCGTTCCCGTCGAACCGTTGTCGATGTATGTATCCGTTAGCTTCAGATACGACCGCCCGGCGATATATTGCGCGGCAAGCTCCGCCTGTACCTCAATGGAATCGCTGTCCTTGCGGCCGCCGTCCTCAATGGAAAGCCGTGCGTATACGGCGGTGTTCCATACCTTTTCTTCCTGTCTGGATGCAGGGCGTAGCGCGGCCCCTCGCCTGCTTACTCTCGCCACCTCATACCACCTCCGTCAACAATTCGTTGCCGGGGACGGGATGAAGCTCACTGACCGCTTCCGCAAAGCTAAGAGCGCGCATATAATCGTACTGATACCGGAAGTTGATTTCAAGCCGTGATTTCGGGTAAATGACAATTCGGTCGGTTACGGCGACCAGCAGCTTTCGCGTTAATTCCGAAAAATTGTGATACTGCTTGAAATACTCGATCCAGACGTTTTTCTCGCCTTTGCAGGAGATAATGTCCTCAACTTCCCTTGTGAGCGTTCCCAAAGCCTGTTCCGCGTCGGTGTGCAGGACATTGTAACTCTCTTTCATCCGGCGGTATTCCGTTTCATTGAGTAAACCGTTTTGCAGGTTTTCATACAGCGAGAAAATCAGCTTTTTATACCGCTCGATTTCCTCGCGCTTCCGCATAATCTGCCTGTCCAGCCGCTTGACTTCATCCTGCTTGAGCGGCAGGCCGTCGATGAAAAGCAATATGCGTTCAAGATTCAGTATATTGCTTATGTGATCCCGTACCGCCGCCGTCACACCGTCCGTCAGGTCGTTTTCGCCGATCCTGTACCCCTTGCAGCCGCTTGAACAGATATAATAAACATACCGCTTATCCCCAACCTGAACGAGCCTGCGTATCATGTTTTCATGGCAGTTTCCGCACACCGCTATGCCGGAAAACGGATAGACCGCGCTTTCGCCGGGCGCGATGCGAGTGTCCCGCGACAGCAGACTGTTCGCAAGCTGAAATTCCTCCCGGCTAATGATGGCCTCATGCGTACCGGCGACACGCTCCCAATCCTCGGGAGGTTTCTGGAATTTTTTCTTGATTTTGTGGTTCGGCGTTGCGTATTTACCCTGTACCATTGTGCCTATATAGACTTCATCCCGCAGGATACGCCTCACGGCGACGGCAGACCATTTTGCCTTGTTCGACGTTTTGAAAGTTGTCAAATACGACAGACCGGCCGCCTTTTTGTATTCCATCGGCGAGAGGACGCCGAGACTGTTCAGGCGGTTGGCGATGCCCTGCGCGCTCTGCCCCTCCAGCTTCCAACGGAAGATGTCTCGCACGATGGAGGCGGCTTCCTCGTCGATCACCAGCCTGTTTTTATCCTGTTCATCCTTTTTGTAACCGTAAACGGCGAAAGAACCGACAAAATCGCCTTTCTTGCGCTTCACGTCAAGCTGGCTGCGTATTTTAACAGAAATATCGCGGCAATAGGCGTCGTTTACAAGGTTCAAAAAAGGGATAACAATGTCGTCGCCGTGGTTCCTTTTTTGCATCGTGTCGATCCCGTCGTTGACCGAGATAAAACGCACACCGAGAAACGGAAACACATGCTCGATGTACCGCCCCGCCTCGCCGAAGCTGCGGCCGAAGCGCGACAAGTCTTTTACGATCACGCAGTTCACGGTTCCGGCCCTCAAATCCTCCATCATTTTCTGGAAGTCTGGACGCTGAAAATTCGCCCCGCTGAAACCGTCGTCCACCCTTTCGGAAACGGCCTCAATACCGGGCGTTGACCTGACGAACGAGCGGAGTAATTCCTTCTGATTGGTTATGCTGTCCGATTCCTCTTTGTCGCCGTCCTCTTTGGACAGGCGCAAATACAGCGCCGCTTTCCAGCACTTGTTATCAGCGGCAGCGTTTTCGCCCGCCGAAAAATTCCTTTTTTCCATATGGCTCACTCCTGATTGTTATTAGCCCCTTGCAAAACCAATAAATCAGGATTCGCCGTTTTAGTCCTGTAAATAGGTTATCACAGGACGCGGCGGGCGTCCAGTTTGCCGTTTATTGGTTTGCTCCCGCAGCGTTTACAGAGAAAGTAAAAAGTTTTCAAGCTGATCTTCAAGCGTTGCCTCCGTATCGGCGAATTTAACCTTTATGACGGTTTTGCCGTGCTTATAGCAATAGGGGTTCTTGATCTGGCGGAGATAATCAAGCAGCCTTTCCTGACGCGGCAGGCCGGTATCGATGGAAATGTCCCGGATGTCCACCAGCGCGGCGGGGTCTACCGTCCGCACGTCAACATCTTTCAGAGAATTTATATCATCAAGAATATTCACGCGATAAATGCCTCCTTTCGCACAGGGCGCGTATTTATTCCTATTCAAATGCCTGATTTTCCTATGTTATGCAAGGCGAAAAGGACGAGCGCGTGTTCATGGGCAGCATATTCCCAACTTGGGAATATGCTCAGAGGGAGCCGGACTACATGAAGTAATCCGGCCCCTTTGTTATCAGTATGAAGTTTCTAACATCCTCAATATTGTCCGTTACCCGGCAAACCGGCAGGGCGTGAAGCAGCCTGCCACGGAATGGCCCATCCTCACGCACACGGTAATCCAGAAACGCCACGACGCCGGTATCTTTCTCCGTGCGTATCACCCGCCCGTCGCCCTGTTTGGTTTTAATCATGCACTCCGGCACGATAACGCAGTTTTTATACTCGTCCATATCCTTATACTTGGTGCGTTCGTACTCGCTGATGGGGTCGCCGGGCACGGCGAACGGCAGTTTAACGATGATGAGCATACTTAGCGCGTCGCCCGGTATGTCGATGCCCTCCCACATCGCGCCGGATGCGAACAGTATGCCGTTGCCGCTTTGCTTGAAGTGTTCGATCTCCCGGACGCCGCCCTTTCCCAGCCTGAACAGAGGGAACGGCAAGCCTCGCTGCTCTAATAGCTCCCACACCATATCCATCGCCTTGTAGCTTGTGAACAGGACGGCGGCGTGGCCGTGGGAAGCAATGACGAGTTCCTCGACCTCGGTTGCGACGGCCAAGATATAATCCCGGTTGCGCTGATCGGGGAAAGGCACATTTTCACTAATGAACAGCAGTTTGTTCTTGCGGAAATCGAAAGGCGACGGTTTGCTTGTTTCCACCAGCCGGTAATCGGGCAGCCGGTCAAGCCCCATGCTTTTTTTGATACGAGTAAAATCCCCCGCCGCTGATAACGTGCCCGATGTGAGTACGATGGGGAGTCCGTTTGCCCATAAATCCCGATACAGCATGTCGTTAAGGTTTTTAGGAATGGCGCGCAGGAGCGTTTCGCCCGGCTTTTCAAGCCAGCAGATCAGATCATCGTGCTTTTGGAACGCGGCGGCCAGCCCCTTGATGCTTTCCAATTCCCGAAGTATCTGCGCGCGGCGGCTTTCGTACCGCACAAGCAGCGCCAAGCCTGAAAGCGCGGCGATAAGCTCGTCCGCGATATTGTGGATGGCGCGCAGGCGGTGTGCCGTTCTGTCGTCCATCACGGCGGTATACCGTTCAGCTTCGTCGTCCGTATCTGTTTTGGGAATCCTCTTATTCAGCAGCTTGAACAGCTTCCTGCTTTGTCCGGCCAGTTGTCGGGCGAGCTTTTTCACTTCCTCGTCGTTTTCACCCTGCTTGACGGTGAAGCCGCATCATCCCTCCCCCTTATAATACCACTTTTCCGCACGTTTTTCCAGTCGCTATGCCATTCTTGGAGCTTTCAGCAGACCCTAATTACTATTTCATTATACGCGAAAGTTGACCAATAAACAAGAAATATCCCGCTCATGATACAAAAAGTGTCATGCTTCCGGCATACCCAATATGTAATCTGATAATGGGTCTTCCGGCGGAACAGCGCGCCACAGCCGCATACAATCCGTCCGGACTGCCATAGTAAATCCCCACTAAATCAAGTACCTCAAATATACAATATATAGGCCTTTTAGGGGGATGGAAATAGTTGTATGTAACATTATCGATAATATATAACAATTGGAACGGATGCGCACGGCTTCCTTGCGGCAAAACGAGTCCATCGTACAGATAACATCGGGAATTGCGCAGTTATCGTCGGTGGTGCAGGCAAATCCCGCGACGTCGGAGGAAACCGCCGCCTCGGCGGAGGAGAGGTCCGCCCAGGCGGCGCTGCTCGACAATATTGTTTCCCGCTTTAAACTGAAAGATAAGATGGAGACCCTCGTGACGAAAGAAAGCGTAACCCTGTTGATCTTTGATTTGAACAATCTGAAAGTCATAAACGATACGCTAGTAATTACGGAGTATTCCCCGCGACATCCGGCGAAAAGGCATTAAGCCTGCTGAAAAACGTGCGGCCCGTAGCTCATGACGGCAAAACTAATGAGGCAATCTATTTCTGATTATGTGCTCACGAGAAAACGGGACAGTCTGATGGGGACTGTCCCTGTAGGTTATTTATATATTAAAATATTATAGTTATTCTAAAAAGAAAGTCACCGTATATCCCGCAGTCATATCTCTTTCATGTCGTCCTTCAGATGATTGTATAGCCGGCGATACAACGAATAGTACCTGTTGTATTCGGCATAGTGATCCTTGTTCGGGAGCATCTTATCACCCAGCACCTGCCATCGCTTCATCTCCTCCAGGGTAAGGACTCCTGTGCCCAGCCCGGCCAGCATCACATCCCCCAAGGTAGCCTCCACGTCGTTGAGGGGACTTACAATGGCGTACCCTGTCACATCGGCGAAAATCTGCCGCCATAACCTGGATTTGCTCACTCCGCCGGCCACCAGGATGGTATCTCCAAGGTCGGCGCCTGAGGCTTCAATGGTATGGCGCAGGGAATAAGCTACGGCCTCCAGAAAGGCGCGGTAGATATGAGCCTTGGTGTGTACCAGCGACAGTCCAAAGATGACCCCCTTGGCATCGGTATCCCAAAGAGGACTGCGTTCCCCCATGAAGTAGGGCAGCACCACCAGTCCCTGGGAACCGTGGGGCACCTGCTCGGCGGCTTTATCCAGTTGGTAATAGGCGCTTTTTCCGCCACGCTGCTCCTCTGCCCTTTCCAGTTCCGCAAAGGTATCCCGGAACCATTTAATGATGGCGCCCGCTGTCGCCCCACCACCGAAAGAGTAGGCAAGACGCCTGGAATCGTAAACATAAGGCCACTCAATGAGATCGGTGGCCCGGATGGGCCCACTGTGGATGAGGGCGGCGCACATGGAGGTTCCGATGGCCGCGGCAAACTCCCCGGAGCCGAAGATTCCCAGCCCGAAGGTTGCCACCCCGCAGTCCACGCCGCCGGCGCAGACCGGCATCCCCTCCCACAGGCCCAGCTCCCGGGCGCTTTGGGCGGTGAGTCCGCCCACGATATCGCTGGACTGCAGCAGCCGATCCGGCATCATGGTGCGGGGAATGCCCATATCATCCATCAGCTCCCAGGACCAGGAGCGAGTGTTCATGTCGAAGATGCCGCCTATGTTTCCGGCAGAGGAGTAGTCAATGGCCACCTCACCTGTGAGCCGGTAGATGGCATAGGCGTTTGGGGGGAGGAACAGCCTGGTTTTAGCCCAGTTTTCCGGTTCGTTGTCCCTGATCCACAGGATTTTAAGGTACCCATAGTAGGGGTCGGTGCCGTTGTGGGTAATCCGCCGCAGCTTCTCGCCGCTCACATGCTCCTTGACCCACTGCTCCTGCCGCCCGGCCCGGCGGTCCATCCAGATTAGGCAGGACCGCACCGGCTGCATCTGCTCGTCCAGGGGGATGCCGCTGCCGCCGTAGAGTCCGCTGATGCAGGCGCCGGCGATGTCGGCGGGTTCTACGCGGGAAGCTTCCACTATATTCCTGATGGAGCGCTTGACGGCATCCACCCAAACATCCGGCCATTGCTCGGCCCACAGAGGCTTCGGAGTCAGTACGTCGTACTCCTGCAAATCCTGAGCGATCAGCTTGCCGCTTGTATCCATCAGGATTGATTTTGTGCCGGAGGTGCCGATATCCGTGCCGATAAGGTATTTCATCTAAGCGCCTCCTTTTAGAAGGTAATGGCTACCTTGAGGTCGCCATGCTTTCCGGTGGCGCACTCAAAGGCCTCCTGCCACTGTTCCAGGGGAAAGGTCCGGCTGAGCACGCCATTTGTTCTCAGGGTGCCGTCGGAAATACTCTCTATGACGAAAGGAAAACAGTAAGGGCTCAGGTGAGAGCCCAAAACGTCCAGCTCCTTTCGATCCCCGATGATGGACCAATCCAGGGTTGTGGGCTCGCCGAACACCGAAAACTCTACAAAACGTCCCAGCTTACGGATCATCTGCATCCCCTGAGTTACAGAGGAGGGGTGCCCGGTGGCTTCTATATAGATATCGCAGCCATAGCCTTCGGTCAGCTTCATGATCTCGGCCGCCACGTCCACCTTGCCAGGATTGAAGACGAGGTCTGCGCCGAACTCACTGGCCTTTTCCAGGCGGTCATCCAGCATATCCAGCACGATAAGCTTTTTGGGGTGGCGCAGCCTGGCGTAAGTCACCATACCCAGTCCCAGCGTCCCTGCTCCCGATATCACCACGATATCCTCCACACCGATCTGGGCCCGGTCGACGCAGTGCTTGGAGCAGGCGTAAGGCTCGATGAGCAGCGCGTCGGACAGTGGCATGTCCAGGGGTACCCTGTGGATAACGGACCCCTTGGGTAACCTAATGTATTCGGCCATACCGCCATTGGCCTCTTCGAAAAAGCCGAAAATTTTATGGGGCTGGCACATCCAGTAGTGTCCGTTTGAGCAAAAGCGACACTCCCAGCAGGGCAGGATCTGATCTGCGGCGAGACGTTCACCGGGAACAAAGCCTTTCACGTTTTCGCCCAGCTGCGCCACCGTCCCCACAAATTCATGGCCGGGGATGAAAGGGGGATGTACCCAGGCGGGCTGCATCTGGTCCCCCCAGAACATGGCCGCGCCGTGCCGGCACTTGATATCCCCGGCACATATGCCACAGCCCTCTACTTTCAAAAGGATGTCGTCGGGGCCGCAGGCGGGGACGGGATAATTTGGCACCAGGCGGTGAAGGGGCTTTTTCGCGCATACTGAATGCGGGCGGCTGGCCTTTCATTTGCCAAGATGCTCAATCTTCTGCCCCAGTCATTGCGGCAATGCCATTGTACCATAGGCGGAGCTAATGCGTGTAGCAAATAGAAGTCAATATTGGCTGAACAACCAACGGGGTTGAACTTTGCGCACAGTTGGAATTTTTCTTGTTTTCCGGTACCACAAGTCATATTATGAATGCAGTTACTACAAAAAAGGAACAGGGCTTCTGATTTGCCCTGTTCCGCCTTATATGTGTTGCTAAATCAGACTATTTTCGCTCCAGCGGCCCCTTGCTGATGATAATATCACCTGCGTACTCAGTGGTAAACCGCAGATACCCGTTTTTGTCGATCCAATACGCGGGCTTTTCGATGCGTCGGTAGGTGTTTGTGGCTTTGTCATAGGAATAGAAGTAGAAATTTGATGTATCCATGCCGGTCAGGTCAACCTTTGCCGCAATCTGCACCGGCTGACCCCAAGCCTCCTGCTGATCCATATGAATGACCCGCACCTTGTTTTTAAACCACTTCTCGAAGTAGCCCCGTATCCTGTCCACCTCGCCGCCCTTGACGTAGCCGGAAACCATAATATCCTTTGTGATCTTCTCCGGGTTGTTGATGGTCAGCCGCACCTGCACCGCGCCGTCCGCGACGGTGTCGTGCTCGTAGCGCAGGCCCGCGAGTGCTGCAAGCGCCGCCTTGCGGACGCCGTATGCGCCGGTGGAGCGGGTGCGGGCGTAGCTCTGGTTTTGGCCTTTCGCGCCGTCCGCGAGCGTTCCGGCGGCAATCGGTTCCAGCCATGTTGTGGAGGATTGCGGGCTGCCGGTGTAGTCGGTGCCGGAGCTTCCGGAACCGCTGTCGCCGGAGGAGCTGCCGGCGCTGGTCACAGCAGCAAACGCCGCGTGTATTGCATGGTCTCCGGTTACATTTGTAAAGGTATAGCTGCCGATCGCGCCTTGGCTTACGCCGTCAACCGTCACGCTGCTGATTTTGCAGCCGCTGTTTGGCGTGATGGCAAAGCTTTGGCTGTCGCCCTCCGCGACCAGCACGCTGCCGGAGGGCGAAATGCCGCCGCCCATACCCGCCGTGGCCGTGATGGTATGCACCGCCGCGCCGATGGGGGCGAAGGTCACGTATATCTTATGGTCTTCCGTCACGTCAAAAAATGCCATCATGCCGCTTTGCGCCATATCCGGTTCGTCCACTCCGTCCACAAAGACCTGGAGGATTTCATAGCCGCTGTCCGGCGTAATGGTGAAGCCCTGCATACCGCCGTGGGGGACGCTCACGCTGCCGGAGGGCGAAATGCTGCCGCCCGCGCCAGCAAGGGGGGGCCCGCCCCTTGTCATTGGAGATGGGAATGCAGAGATTAACGGCGCGTGCCAGAGATACCTTGAGCCAGGTTGTGGAGCTCGGGATTGTATAGGCAAAAGTGCCGTTGTCGCAGTCTA
>Ga0153952_1000537_pt1 | contig 13062 bp, 14 predicted proteins | sample TSNJ036MetaG_FD_104746 | JGI IMG/M metagenome (GOLD analysis project Ga0153952, IMG submission 104746) | Attine ant fungus gardens microbial communities from New Jersey, USA - TSNJ036 MetaG | ecosystem: Host-associated > Fungi > Mycelium > Unclassified | place: USA: New Jersey, Wharton State... | reverse complement strand
CTATAAATAGTAAGAAATGATTCGACAATGAAATTCGATGTTTTTCAACATGAATTTTTACATATCTAACTCAGTTCCAGATGGATATCACGTTTTCTGGACACAAGAAATTTTACGCCCTCTGTTCGAGCGTGCAAATGGTCTTAGGAGACCGTTATATACACCAATTTTAAAAGCAAGCGATTCCTCAACATCGTAATATTCATCTTCTTTCAAACTATATTCAACTGCAGTAGTCACCGCAAAACAACGCTTAATTATGATTTTTCCATCTCTTCTATACTGTTCTATCAACCCATTATAGAATGCCTCAGGAGTATACACCAAGACAAGACTATTTTTATAATCAATAAAATCCAATGTTTTCATCCGTATTTTACCTTTCCATCACCTACCCATTATTGATATATTTAGAAAGCCTCTATCAGAAAAGATTGTGACAGACCTAATCCTCTTCTACATTAATCTAATTTCTAGCGTTTTCTTTTCTCTTAAATATTCTTCAACAAAAACTGCAGATGCTAATTTATTCATTGTACATTACTCAACAATACCAAAAAAAATTCCTGCAAAATATCTATTGGTTTTTATATGTATTTTGCCATGGGCGCTTGTTGTCTGTTATTTCAGGTAACACATCCCAAAACATAATTTCTATTTCCTTTACAGTTCCGACAATCGTATCATAATATTCTTTCACCAAATTGGAAGATAAATATTCTTCCGCAAAAACATTATGCGCTATTGCTCCTCTCGCCCCTACAATTTCATTTATTTCATCTAATTTAGGTACATGTGAGTGCACAACATCTCCGCCAAAACCTAAATATTTATGAAACAACTCTAAAATAATCTGCTTTTTCGGAGTATTAATTTGTGATGTCCGTATTTCAACTTCTTTCAAATAATAATTTTTCCAATCTTTTGCTATCTTTATAGGTTCTAACTCATGGCTTGAATTTTTAACTACTCTTGATAATGTTTTCCTTACCTCCTTGGGTAATTCGTCTGGTGATTCAAATTTGCAAGTCATTATTTTTGCCACTTCTTGTGCTATTTGCTCAATATAAACCTCCCAAGTGGAACATAAAAAAATCAATGCTGCTCTAGTAAAATGATCAAGATATTTTCTTCCTCTATTAGGGGATTTCTTTTCTTCGTAAATTTCCAATAGTTTGTCAACTTGTTTTATATTTCTATTAAAATTTCCATACGCTATAGATGGCATTATTTCATCTTCCTTTTCTTTAGTAATCTCAATTTATATTTCATTTAGCAACATGCCAATAGCAATTCATGAAATCTACTGCCATAATGCTTTTAATCTATAAGTTCTTTCTTCAATACGATAACAACATACTCTGCTTTCGCTTTATCGTCAAATCTCCGTTCTTCTCTCTCGGTAAATCCTTTGTTTTTGAAAAAATCTATTATTTCTTTATTTCCCTTCTTCGCAATCACAAAATAAAAGCAAGGGGCTTCGGTATTCCTTTCGCCTAATTTGTAACCAACTTCAATGTATCTATTTCTCGCTTTTCTAATATTGCTTCTGTTTCATTTTTCACCTTTTCATAATTTTTCTTCTGCTCTTTTATAAATTTTCTATTATTACTTGAATTAGCATAGCAAAGAGAAGCACTATTACCAATGAATTGTGTCAAATAAGTATTTGTCAAACAAATTTCTTTTGTTCCTCTAAATAATTCATTAATATCGCTGTCCATGAATTCACATGCCTTTGCCGCACGTTCATAGGAAAAACCATGTGTCCCTCGCTCAATACCTGATATCTGCTGATAAGATATACCTAAATAATTTCCGATTTCTTGTTGAGTATATCCCGATTTCTCCCTTACTTTTCTTAAATTATCACCAACCTGCCTCTTGCCCTCTGTTACTACATCATTAATTTCTATATGTGATAAAAACAAATTGATTTCTGTTTCTGTCAAACTCATTATTGCTTCTCTTATCTATTAGGCTATTGTTTCACTTATGTAGCAATTAATTGTCTTGTTTTTGTAATCCCCTTATTTTTGCAACCATGGAAATTTATCAACTATGGGCTCTAATTCAGCATTGTACAAAGTAGATCGCTCCATACCGAAAGCATTTGCCAAACTATTCATAAGTGGACTAATTGCTTCCTCATAACTTTGTCCCTCATTCCAATATGCTACTCTTGTTTTAATTATATCTCTTACCAATGGTGGGCTCATTTCAAAGTCATTAATTTTCGCTTTCTTATCTTTGACACTTACTAAAGACACAAACATGTAAAACGAAAACGGAATTTCTAATTCCGTTAGACCAACACAATATTGATACATCTTCTTCGCAATAAGCTCTTCTATCTTTTCCCAATTATAAAAAACATTATCTTTGTAATCGTTAAGTAATCTAATTTCTCCAGCTTCAATAATGCCATTATGGAATAACTGAACGTAAGACATAACTGCTCCTTCACCATGCCCGTATATAAAAGAAATAACGTCTGCATTATATATAATACTTCCTTGCGAATCTTCTGGAGAGATTATTCGCATCTTTGAATTATATTTTGCTTTTCTAACATCCAAAAAATTTTCAAAATCCATTGCCCATTCTGGAATAATATGTATTATTAAGGCTGATTCATCTGTAATCCTTGAGAAAACCTCATTATTTACTATCATTCCAATTCTATCATCTCTAAAGTCTTGTACTTTTTTTTGGACATTATCAAGCATCAAAAAGCTTCTTTTTAATTGATCATATGCCATTGTTATACATATATTTCCATATCTAACATAGAACTCGTCCTTATTTCCATTGTTATATGCATGTGGTCGTTGAATACTTTTAGGTACATCAATGATAATAATATTTTTATTATCTTCAAGCAAAATATGGCTACAAACAACTCCATGAAGTACGGGTCTTGTCCGTGTATTTAGAATTAGTCGAAATGATTGCTCCCATTCCTCAAATAGTGACTTTTCCACCTTGACATCTTGCACTTCAATAGGATTATGATTATTATCTTCTCTCACTCCAATAACGATCTTTCCTCCATTAGCATTAGCAAATGCACATACTTCTTGAAATAGTTTATTCCTAGATTTCTGTTCAAGGCTATTGAATTTTCCCTTTTCAAATTCATAGGCCTTATATTCTATCTTTTCTGATTCTTGAGTTTTATTCTCCAACAACTCAAGAATAAATCTCTGTTCAAACGTCTCCATTTTCCAACTCCTTTCTCGAATATCGTCAAATAATATTTGCACTATTTCCTTTTGAATATATTGAAAATTCTAGTAAAAAATGAGTCTTTTTCTTTATTGTTATTTTTATCGATATATTGAGTTGAATGATGGTTTTCTAATATATTTTTAGCGTAACCACTTGTTATATCTTGTTTCACAATTATTTCATCTAACTGCTCCTTTTCAGGGCATTCTATCTTGGGATATATCTCTTCTCCGATAATATCATTAATTTTTTTCTTCTCCTCTTCATTTGCTATTTCTTTGGCTTCTGTCTGCTCTTCTTTGATTTCTATTTCTCTTTTTCTAAAGTTATGTTTTGCAAAAGTTACATCTTCAAACCATTTCTCAACTGCCTTTTCTTTTATTTTTTTCACCTGTATATCATTAGTAATATTCAAAAAGTATTTTTGCTGCTTTGGAGAATAAATAATTTTACCAAAGGCAATGATATATTCACCTCTTTTTACTTTGAATTTTGGTTCTTCCTTACAATCATGCAATTGAATAGTCAAGGCCACATCATTTGCACTATATGCGTTAATATATACTTTTTTTATACTTTCAACTTTGCAAATAACAAATCTTTTTTTGTTACAATGCCTTTGATAATTCAGTTCGCTACTAGCTAACACCACTTCGTTAATGTTTAATTTTTCATTTTCATCCATTCTAAATGAAAATTTCAAATTCTTTATCTTTTCATATGGATTTTGTTCTATAAAATTTTTCATCTGAACAACACTTCTAACTATATCCCTAAAGATTTCTTTCTTTTCTTCGTAAGTATAATATGCTTTTTCGCTACTTACATCAAAATCAGCGTCATAAGGATTTGTTCTATTATGACTTTTATCAAGTTCATCCCTAAACAATAGATTCATATCTATTATTACTTCACCTTGACTATTTTCAGTGATAATTTCAACTATTTTTCTTCCCTTCCAATTCGCATCTACATATCGGATTTGCCCTATACCACAATTATGTCGACCTTCATTTTTCCATGCCATAAAATAGCCTTTTCCACTATCTGTTACCCTAAGCCGAGGTTCACACCACGGACATACTATTTTGCCATGATGTATAGATCTGTTATATTCGGAATAATGTATCATCTCATTTTTATACATCGCAATCAATAAATTGATTTTATCCATGTGTTCTCTCCATCGTAACTTTTAATCTACATTTCTGTCTTTCTAACTTAATTGCTTGTGCAACCATTTCCTTATGCTCTAAACTCTTCTGAATTAATGCATTCGACAATATTTTTCAAAGTAATGCTATTCCCTAATCCATTAACTTTATTTACATTGCTTTTCAACTCTGAGCAATACAGCTTACCATTAGGTTTTGAAAAATCACACAATACTAGCAGCCTTTCCTCTGGCCTCGAAACTGCTACATAATGCAAATTCAAGTCTTCTTCATCTCTAAGATTATAATTTTCAGCCAATGCAATTACTTGTTTGTACTGTAACCCCTTTGCTGCATGAATTGTTGTAATCACCTGTTTGTACTTCTCGCTATTATATGTCGGAATATATTGTTCATCACAGCACACACCATATAATATGCTAATTTCATCTTGCATTTTTTTGTTGCATTCATATCCTAGCATTGCATATAGTTCACAACAATATTTTTCAAAATTGTTTATATCATCTATACTATCTGCTACTTTATTTAGATTTTTACGTAATATCGAAAAATTATACCCCTCAGAATTCGGAATTTCTTCATAGAAATCGAGCTCCGAATATGCTTCTTTAATCAAATAACATGCCAATTGTCTAGCCACCCAGATATGTTCACTTTCTAAATCTCCATAATCTAATGGCGAACCTGGTATAAACGTAAAATCAAAGGATTCAGCCTGTAAAGCAGCCGCCCAGCGTTTTCCTTCTTCATTTCCACGTATTAGGAATCCACATTCTTGGTTCATATCAACCCATTTTTTTATCTTATCCAGAGCATATTCTTGTCTTTTATATGCAAAACAACATACTCCCTGACTATCAGTTTCTACTTTTACCTCTTTTCTCACATCATCCATAAACATATTTGAATAGTTTTGAACAGATCGCGTTGATCGAAAATTATGTTTTAAACAGTAGCTATTGAATTTACTGTTTCCTAATATACTCAAAAAACCTTTTGCATATCCACCTCTCCATCCATAGATTGACTGTTTTAAATCACCTACAATAAATAATGGAATATCCAGCACGCTTTGTATATACATAAAGAATTCATGCATATCTTGATCACTATCTTGATATTCATCAATATAAATACGATAATATTTTGCCTGTAAATACAGTTTGGCTGCCGTAGATTGCTTTAAAATTTCCAGTGCAAGTTGAAACGAAAAATTCTTTTTATTATTTCCATACTTGCATATGAGTCCCATGTCTTTCGCCTTCGTAATGCCAGAATCAAAATCTCCAACCTGATTAGATGTAGAATAGTCCGGTTTTAATTCCTTTTTAAACTCACGTCCATAAACATCATACATAAATTGACCAATCACTTCTTTTAAAACAAAGTTATCATTCGTCCCAATAAAACCATCATGCTTTACTCCTAATAAACGATCCTTTATCTCTTTTGCCGCCTTTTTAGTAAAAGTTATCGCCGCAAATGTATGAAAATCATATCCTTGGTGTACTTCATACACTATTTTATCAATTGTTGTATGTGTTTTTCCCGTTCCCGCACTAGCAGCAATTACAATGTTTCCATTTTGGATTATAATATTGTCCCGGACATCTTGATCTACTGGTTGCATAACTCACACAACTCCTTAATGCACGTGAAGCGGCTATGATTATATATCTTATTTATAGTAACCGTTGCTTTTAATTCTGAGCACAATTCGATCATATGTATCATCTTTTTATCTTGTAGATATTCCACTGCACCCTTTGATGTATTTTTCTCGCTAACAAACCTATCCATTTTACCCGGGATGGCCTCATATAAATCATGTTCCAAATCTATTCTTGATAAATGTATATGCGATTTCTCCAATAACTCAATTTCTGATTTGTAATTAATATCATAGATATCCTTTTTGATTTTATTTTTATCTATTTCAAACTGTGTTGGATCATATGACTTGTTTACAACTTTACTACCCCCGATAATACCTATAGCTCGATTTAACCCTAAATGATTATATGTTTTTTTATCTTTGTTGTATTTCAAATCATTATCTGTTTTTATTATAGTGACAACCCCTAATTCCTCCAATATTTTTCTATACTCTTTGAAGCTGATTCCATTCACTTCTAATAGGTAACCACCTAACAATTCATATTCCGAGCATTTTGTTGCAAGTATAGTTTCAAATAATATTTTTTCTGATGGACCTTCCACTAACAACACGTAATCAGCATATATTGCATCTGCGAGATTTTGATTTAGCTGTGTTTTCAACTTTTCATATTTCTCTGGCACAGTATAATGAATAGATTTCCCATCTGTTTTGTTTGCTTTGAAAATCTTTATCAAATTAACTTTATCCATACAGCTTACTATCATAGACGAATGCGTCGTCAAAAACATATACTTAAATAAACCATCTGTAAATAACTGTCGTGATATCGCTAACTGCATAGAACGATGCAAATGGTTTTCTAATTCCTCAATAAGAAATAAGTTTATTTTTAGATCCTCATATCGTCTATTTTCTAATGAAAGTAAAGTATATGCTAATAGCTTCCGCCTTCCATCACCTGAAGTTGGATATTCCGAACCTCCCTGATAATTGATATATGGAACCAATTTTGATGATACATTTTCTAATTCCAATTCTGATTTAATTGAAATTTGAAACCCCTTTTCTGCTCTATACCTAAAGTATTCATCTTTTATTGTATCTTCTATACTTTTTACACTATTCAACTTGGATATCTTACCATTTAGCTTATTGATTAGTCCTTTTATGGCATCACGTTCTGTCGCCGTTATACCATTTTCCTCTTTCAAAATTTCTCTTGTATAGTGCTTAAATACATTATTCAATTGAACTGAGGAATCGATATATACTACATTAAAAATTTTATCTATTTCATAGTACGCTTGTGTACTTGGTATAGGTTCCATATAGTTAATATCACTTCCCCAAAACAATTCGGGCAGTACCGAAACACTTTCATTCGTATAATTCGCCTTTAGCTGCATGAATACAGTATTATAGCCACTAGTAATAGCCCCACCCATTCTACGACGGATTTTCTTATTGTCATTATCGCTATTGTCACTAATATCCATTTCAACTGTAATTTCAATTTCTGAACTTACTCGCTTCTGAAAAAAATCCGATTCAATAAGTCCATTTTTTCTACACTCCCTATCAAATAAAAATCTAATTGCAAAAAGAAAATTAGTTTTCCCAATGTCATTCAAACCAAATAAAATATTCTTATTTTCCAAATTTAAATAAATATCTTCAAAATTTCGAAAATTTTTTATCCTTATATTTTTAAATTGCATACAACACCTCAATTTTCCGTCTTTGGTTATACTCTCTAAGAACTAATCATATCCTTACGTTCAAATCCCTTCAAAAAAAGCTTTATAATCTACTTTATATATTTTCTGCAATATCACCAAATCCGTAACTTTAATGTTACGCTCCCCAAGCTCTATCTTCGCATAAGTAGACCGAGACATATTACTCCCCATCAACTGCATCTTTGCCGCCAGTTCATATTGTGACAGCCCACTGGCCTTTCTCAATCTCAACAAATTCCTACCAAAATCAGCATCCTGTAAAATCATTGTCATGCTGCCCCTCCGTTCTCGGTTCCTAATTAGGCACATTTTAATTGATTATACTTTAATACTCATGCTATAATGGTACACATATAGGAACCAAAAGGAGGAAATTACCATGAATAACGATGATTTTACTGCAATATTAAAATCAAACATTGATGAAATGAAAGAAAATACCCTTTCTAATCTGCTAGGCCATGACCACGAATACAAAAAATTATGCAAACTTCAAGGAAAAGCCGAAGCTAAATACTTAAAACTCGCTCTCTCCACCGAGCAAAAAGAGATCATCACCAAACTGCTTACCACCACTGATTCGCAAAATATGGAGTACAGTACACTCAGCTATCTAGCAGGGCTGTTTGACAGCCATAACTGGAAAAAGCTTCTTTCTATTGCACCTGCTGCCAATCATACTGCTACACCGAACCCCATTATCAGCGCTTTCTATAATGGCGAAATCATTCCCGTTGAACACAATGCCGAAACTCCAAATACCGTAGCATCTGGAATACAATTTATGATGCCGAAGAAGCCTTTGAATCCACTCTAACCGATGAGGCAAAAGCAACATACCAAACCATGTGCGCCAAACGCATGGAGGGCATGGCTAGGACTTCCTAAGACTATTTCGCTTTCGGATTTCAATTGGGAATGAAAATGATGATTGACAGCTTATGCTAATACACTTCAAAAGCGGATAGATCCTTTCACTCTATCCGCTTTACGCATCCTTAAATTCTAACCTACATACCAAAGAAATCACTTAATCATAGCTTCTGTTGCTTTTCGTCATCTCCTAACTCCATTCGTCAATATCGTCCACTCCTATCGTATCAAATCCTTTTTGTTTACTGGTCTTATCGCATTCTTAGTAGCAGAAATAATGTCATTTACTTTTTCCTCACCCACAACCTGCTTAACCATTTCAAAATCCCTAACAGATTCTTTCAACAATAAATTTTCCTGCCGAACTTTTTTTAACGATTTCCCCTGATAGTCCACCTTCTCTCTCAAATGCTTGATTTCCTTTACCAACTCTTCAATCTTAGCTGCTGCGCGCAAATACTTGATGGTAATCTGTTTGAGAATCTTCTTCAATTTCCGAACCAAAGGCAATGCCTTCTTTTCTCGATAGGACTTCGCCGTAGATAAAGCCACTGGTTCCGGTAACTGCCATTCCTCATTTTCATCATATATCCGAACATCACATCTGATTTTTTCCTGTAAGGTTTCCAGCTTTTCCAGCTTTTCATCCGCTTTCTTTGTCTTGATATTCAATGCCGTCAACTCGACTTTTTTCTGCTCCGCCTTGCCGGACATAACTTTATATTCAATATCAGCTTCCTCTATTTTCCGCTCTAGCATTATGACTTCTTTCTGCCGCTCCTGCTTTTGAAAATCAAGCACACTCAGATGCTTATTGTGAGTATCTAGCCTATTCCACCGAATTTGATGTCTTTCCATTATTTCTGAAAGTTCTTGCTTTTCCGATTCCATCCACTGATTCCATTCTGTCTCCCGCTTTTTACCGCCTTTGAATCCTTGTGATGCTAATGCTTGCTTCAACGACACTCTGGTATCTACACCTCTTTTACTGCCCGTTGTATATGGAACAAAATCTATATGTAAATGTGGTGTTGCTTCATCCATATGCAGATGCGCCGAGAATACATGCAAATTAGGGTTGCGCTCTTGGAAGCCACTCATAAACTCATCCAGCACTTCTTTCGCAATCTGTCCATTTTCTGACCTTGCATCCATATCATCCTTATTTCCAATTTGGAATACCACTTCATGAAACAATTTCTCTTGCTTACCAACCCGGATTTTTTCATAATAATCACTTATCATCCGATCATTGCGATCCTGTTTTGCATTATATCTACCCACCGCTTTATCAAATAGTTCATGATACACTGCTTTCAAATCTGAATTACAATATTCAATATTATATTTACTTCGTTCGGGATCAACATTCTCTGCATGGAAGCTACGATTATTGTGATTGATAGAACCTTTCCCCATCATTCCGCTAATCGTTCTCTCCACTTCATACCACCTCCACTTCATGACTAAATAGTGGCGGACACGCCACACGTTTTGTTACTTTTGTCAAAAGTAACGCAAAAGCACTTTTGACACTGCGTATCAATAGTGCCGTTGCGCTCTGCCGAGGGCTTTCATTATCGATACCATAAATTATGTATATTCATCTTGTGTTTCTCAAAAGCATTTGATATACTTCATTTGTGAGATGAGTTATCATTTGCTTCGGCAATGGTATCTTAGAAAGTCCTTGTGTTATACAAGGATTTTCTCTATTCATCAGGAACTTCTTTAAAATATCCGGTCTCTTCCCAGACTTTTTTATCTGGACAATAATAGTTAAACTCTGATGAAGTATCATTCTTCACTGCATATCCAAAATTGAAAATCCCATGCTGCAATCCATATCGAATGTATTGGGGTGTTTTCCCTATCGCTATTGCAATCTCAGTAATCGGTACATTTCGCCCTGTAAATGCTGGCAGGTCAACATAGTACCCGTTCTCCATTCACATACCTCCTTCCGCTTCTTAAATCACCTTCTCAGGCTAAAATTTCTGTCACATCGTCTTCCAATGCTTCAGCAATCTTACAAGCCACAATCGGAGTACAGCTTTTCCCCGATTTGATATAAGAAATTGTCTGTCTTGAGACACTGCTCCTTTCTGCCAATTCCTTGCTTGTCATCCCTTGTTTTCCCATTAGAATCTGCAATTTCATTGCATCCAAATTCATTCACTCACCTCTCTTTCATCAAAATACGAATTATTAATTCGCATTTTCATTATATGCACTTTCGATGCGCTTGTCAATATTTTTATCAAAAAATATGCACTTGTAATTCGTATTTGTATGTGATACAATATTTTCGAGGTGATGATAATGAATAATAAACAAATAGAAATTGGAAAACGTATTCAAGCAGCCCGAAAACAAAAAAGGCTTAGTCAAAGTGAATTAGCAAAAGCTTTGGACAAGTCTCTACGCACCATCCAAAAATATGAAAGTGGTGAAATCGAAGTATCTATTGCAATAATAAATACCCTTGCAAAACTATTAGATACTACCCCCACTCACCTAATTGGATACAAAACAGCCGATTCACAATTGAAATCATTTTCAAATGTTATCGACGTGTTATTTCAGTTACAGGAGTTAAAGGATGTAAACTTTTCTATTGATGTGAAAAGACCACCCCACCATGATAACTGGGAATGCTCTCTTGTGTTTAATGGTAAAGATAACACTGCCGAACATAACGCTGACTTATGCTTGTTCTTAGAAGAGTTTAGAGAGTATGTAGAAGATTTAGAAACTAAAGCAATCTCAAGGAAAAAATATCAACAATGGCAAAATGAAACAATAGCTTATTATACTGCCGGCGACCACGCCGACGATAATAACTAATCACACACTTCAATATCTATTAAGGGCAACCTTATTGATATAAATATATTTCAGAAAGGATGATTATATGGCAAAAGCCTTACAGCGTGCAAATGGTACTGGCGCTGTCTACAAACTGTCCGGTAAACGCCGGAACCCATGGCGTGCAGTCAAAACAATGGAATGGGTTTACGATGATGATAAGGAAAAACTGGTGCAGAACCGTGTGACCGTCGGCTATTATCACACCAAAGACGAAGCAATCTTAGCTTTAAGTAATTACAACGAAAACCCTTACGACATCAAAACCGATTCCATAACTTTTTCAGAGACTTATGAGCGTTGGAGCGAAGAATATTTCCCCACTCTTACGCAAAAATCCAGTGTCAGAACCGTCACTGCTGCCTACAAGCATTGTACTCCGCTCTACAATATGCGAATGAAAGACATCCGGGTTGTGCATTTAGAGGGAGTCATTAAAGACGCCGATGTCGGCAATGCCACCAAAGGTAGAATCAAGTCACTGTTTAACCTGATATACCGCTACGCTATGCGTCATGAAATCGTAGACAAAGACTACGCCCAGCTATGCAATGCTGTCAAACGGGATGCCCCGCAGAAAGAGATGATTCCTTTTTCTCCGGATGAAATCCAGCAGCTTTGGGACCATGTGAATGACGTTCCTTTTGTGGACATGATACTCATCGGGATCTACTCCGGCTGGCGTCCACAGGAATTGGCAATTCTCAAGACCGGGAATATCGATTTAAAAGAACAAACAATGCAAGGCGGTATGAAAACCAATGCCGGAAAGAATCGCATCGTTCCTATCCATCCCCGGATTCTATCATTGATAGAGGAGCGATACAATCCCGAAAATGAATTTCTATTCAATGACGAAAACTGTACTCAAGGTGTTGGCAAACAACTCACCTACGATAAGTACAGAAACCGCTTTAACAAAGTCATGGATCGCTTGAAACTGAACCACCGTCCTCACGAAGCCAGACACACCTTTATTACAATGGCTAAGTCAAGTCATGTGGATGAATACATATTAAAACTAATCGTCGGACACTCAATCACCGACATTACCGAGAAAACCTACACTCATCGCACCATGAATCAGTTAAGGCAAGAAATGAACAAAGTAAAGGAGACGCTCCATTGCTAGAACATCTCCTCAAACAATCATATTTTATTTGTGCGCTACGCATGTGTGCTACTTGTGCGCTATATGTGTGCTACACACCAATTCTCAGCACATCTCACGAATACTCACGAGTTCTGAAACCCTTGAAAACAGGGACTTTCTTAAAATTTACCAGCCTTCGCAGCTTCCTCGATACTAACTGCCACCGCCACAGTTGCGCCAACCATCGGATTGTTGCCCATACCAATCAATCCCATCATCTCAACATGAGCCGGTACAGATGAGGAACCGGCAAACTGTGCATCTGAATGCATACGGCCCATAGTATCTGTCATACCATAAGATGCCGGGCCTGCTGCCATGTTATCCGGATGAAGCGTACGGCCTGTACCGCCGCCTGACGCTACGGAGAAGTACTTCTTACCCTGCTCCATACATTCT
>Ga0153952_1000535_pt1 | contig 13082 bp, 10 predicted proteins | sample TSNJ036MetaG_FD_104746 | JGI IMG/M metagenome (GOLD analysis project Ga0153952, IMG submission 104746) | Attine ant fungus gardens microbial communities from New Jersey, USA - TSNJ036 MetaG | ecosystem: Host-associated > Fungi > Mycelium > Unclassified | place: USA: New Jersey, Wharton State... | reverse complement strand
TCAATCAGTGTATACTCGGCGGTGTAATGTTCATCACTGTGGTCTTCAAGAAGCAAGATGTCTGATAAATCACATCTTTGATATGCAGTGAAGCTTCCACTTCTTTTCTTACATCCTGATGATACCTTCTCCGCGGACTGCCACCGAGCCCCACGTTACAGATTGACGATGTACAAATAAATTTAAAAAAATGCTACTTTCTCCTTGAAACGCCTTCGATTCGCATAACACAGCCACTGTCACATGAGTTTTTCTCACCACTTCTTACCACAATCGATTTTTAAGCAGCCAGAGCACTGTCCTTTTTCATCGGACAGTGATGGCTTTTTGCGTTGTCAACACTAAGTTGTGCTTTCAGCCTTGAAGGGAAAGGAAATCAGCGTCTGGACAGAAATCGATCGTCTCACCGGTCTCGACCACCCAACATTGTCTATCTTCGGGTCTTGCGCAAGATACTACCCCTCCTCTGAACTCACCACTGGTCAAGAGCTCTTTTACTTTGTTCTGGTTTACCTAGTACGACGCTGTCATCATCATCCGCTCTGTTCTCGATGCCATTGACTACCTCCACTGTAGCGTCACCCTCGAGTATGCTTTCCCCCCCTCTCTCTCACCCCCCCTCCCTTCACCTACTTGACAGACCCGACAACATCTTCTACCACTACAACGATTCCGACAGTGACATTGACATTGTCTACTTTGGCATCTCAGTCCTCCACCCTTTCTACCGATTCTTTGCTCATCTTTTCACAGCACAAAACTTCTCCATTCTCCCGATGAACAACTCTCCTCTCTCATCTCTCTCGCCGGCTCCTTTGGCTACATCGCCCCCGAAGTCATCAAGAACACCGGCCAGGAAAAACCTGTGGACATCTGGTCGACAGGTATGATCGCTTCCACACACATACACAAACAAAACGCAGGCTCATTGCTCTCTTTCTCTGCACAACCATTATCACCTACGTTCCCCTCTACGGCTACTCCCCTTTTCGTGCCGACAACGCCACGGCCCTTGCCCAGCAAAATACTGATCCCGAAATTGAATTTCAGAGTTCGTACTCGAATCTCATTTCTGATGAAGCCAAGTCCTTTGTCCGACGTCTCGCCGCCCTCAATCTACTCCATTGTCGTACCCAGAGGTTCTATGTGACCCTTAGTTACCCCCATCCCACCATCACCACCACTACCACTCCACGTCGACCTCTCCCTCGACGTCATAACTGGAGTAGAGCAAAGTGGTACAGCGCCTTGACCGGCATAAGGGCTGCCAACAACTTGAGCTACTTTGCTGCTACTGCTGCTGCGAGTGGCTCGAGCACGCAAAGCAGTGATGGATGGAACAGACAAGATCCGAGTCCACGCGTCGTTACTCAAGCACTGTCGAAGGAGGAGGAGAAGGATGACCTTGGCCGAGGCGACAATATGCCTGGTTCTTTTGAGCCTGCTCATCAAGAACCATCGCTTCCTTGGACAGAGGTAGTTGGAAAAAACTAGACGGTTTCTCTGATGCTTCTTCATGTAAAGTAGAAAATCTGATCACACTTTTGAGGAATTAACAAAAAATCAAAGAGAGCAGTTACTGGAGGGTGGCTGGGATATAAAAATGTCAATGAATGAATAATACGTCATGTCATGCTTATACACCATTGTTCTCGAGAACTGAGATGTCCAGCCCATCATACCAGTCTTGTCGTGATTCAGCCCAAGCCATTCTCTTTCTCTCGACCCTATGACAGCATGGGCTAACTATTTTTCCAGAATTGCATATGAGAAAACCAACTATGTATTTGGTGGTATAGTTTCAAAGAGGCAGGTCTAACATACGAGATCAAAATTGGACAGGGGTACACCCGATCAAGTGCCACTAGGCACGGAGCTATTTTATCCGATCAAAGTCCATCTATCCCTAAATATCAGGAAATCTGGCTTTCTTTGAAAAAGGGACTCCAGTTCTCTGTGTCAATGACAATACTCAACCGATATCACTTCCGTTGTCGGCAATGAGACCTTCCCAAAATTATGCCAGTTCAGGGACGAAGGTGGGTTGACTTTTTTTGTTCAAAAAATCAAAAGATTTCAATGTTCTTGGTGATGGAGCTGAAGAACAGATGATTCCTGCACGGGAGCAAAATTCTCCAAGAATATTTCGTAACTTGGACTCTCTTGTTTGTGATAGAATCTTACGTCTAAACATCTCCAGACGATATCATGATCCCAATCATCGTTTCGAAAGTTGACGTTTTTATCAGGCTTTTATGTCTCGTTCGATCTGGTTTTCTACCCATTACTGCTGCTCCAAAAAGACCAAAATGTGTAAGACATACTATCTCTTGGTGAGGATTAGACGCAGTAATCCTCAATGCTAAGTAGTCTGACACTGAGATCCAGACAAGGTGACTGGGTCTCAGGTCTACATGCGAGTTTTGAAGTACGAGTAGAATATATGTCCATATTTACAGAATAATAGAAATACTTGGAGTAAATGACACATGTCACTAGGTAATGGTAATGATGACGCAAACAAAATATGGAAGCAAAAAAAGGAGGAGTGAAGAACGTCAGTAGAATGAATGACGAAATGACGAATTAAGTGATACAATTACTTCAAATATCCATGGTCCATGATTTGTCGTGGCGTATATTTTCATCCTTTCTTGATTCTCAACCACGTGAGTATTTGTCTCATTTTTTACTGTCAACTCGAGCAAATTCCTCGAGTCATTGTCGCTCAGGATCATGTCGTGCACCTCATTTTGTTAGTATCAATTATCTCGCTCAATTCATTACAGCACGCTAATCATGTGGTTAAAAATAAACAGACAAAACAATGGTAAGTACACAATATACATCCAACATTATTTGCTGGGAGGAACATCTTATCCATCATCTTGCCTCCTCATGTATCTCTTCACCCAGGGAGGTAGTTCCTCTATCACCTCGCAAGATATCTGTTTCAGTGTCCCTAGCGGACTCTGTATGACGGAACATGATGGATTCGATTGTGCTGGAATCTATACTTTCGTCCAAAAAACAATTTGCTTCGAGTAAATTGAGTATCAACCGCGATACCTGGACACACAAATCAGCACAGAGATACAAAGAAGAAGGATTTTGGCTCACAATAAAGGGATAAATGAAGTATTGAGTGCTAGTAATTAAGGTCAGTAAGGGGAAGGCTAGCAATAATAACAACATACTAGCCCAGGATATTGGTAATAAAATCAGATGAAGTTTGGAAAAAAGCGGCTTCCAGGCATGAGTAGACTTTGAAAAGAGTGAGTTCTAACCCACTTGTTTTACAGCCTGGGCTTACCCAAGAGACTGAATACATAGGCCATCAGTTAGATTCATAATATCTAGTTTTGGACTCACGGTATGAATAACAACGTTCCATCGCGGTAAAAAACATACAATAATCGAGTCGAGGTTTTCATGTGAGAAATACGGCTGCGCATTCCATCGCCAAAAACCATTTGTGTTTTGTATGTCATGGTAAACCTGATAAATGTCAAGAGGACTTCAATTGCGGTTGCTGTTGCCCTAATAATTCTTTTTTGTGTGAGGATCAATGTGCAAGTCAGCAACACGAAATATGTTAGAACACATACTCAAAGGCACTAGCAACCCTAGTGTATATGTTATCAAGATGCCTTGGATCCCCCCAGCAACCATGGAGAGGAAGTTGCACTCCGGAGACTGAGATGACATATACGTCAACTATCACCACAGATATTGCAGACTGAAAAATATGGTCAGTTGATGGGTTCAGTATTGTACTGTCTTTAAAGCCTACCAGGACCTCAGCTAATCTCAACCATCAGTCATCTCTATCAAGCAGAAATCTAATTCTACAGAACATACCTGCCGTTATGAAATATAAAATTAGTGTGACTAGAATTCAAAAAGGTCAATGCAACAAGTCCGTTGGCACATGTTTCTAGCCCTCTCACTAATGAAATCCTTGTTCCAGATTGCTCGAAGGCGCAGGACCAACAGAGTCTTCACTACCAATGAATTCAACGTTATGATGAATCTATTGACATCAGCTACTCTAGTCTTTGAGAGTCATGATGAAACTTACTCGATACCTGTAGTACCAAAAATACACCTAGCAAAAGGGTAGGTCAGAGTAAGCAGCAAATACATTTGATTTGTACCACTAATACCTCCTATTCAACGAAGATATCAAAACTGAATTAAGAATAATGCTTACTGATCTCGATGCCCAGGCTTTATTATAGTCTGGTGAAGTTGGTATCAATATGCATTTGATTTATGTCAGACAATTTTTTCATACAATATGAACGTATTCTGAAATAATTGATCAGTGGTCCAATAAAGTAAGGAAGTCACACCTACATGATGCCTGCCCAATTAATCAGCAGGACAGAAAAATATATGATGTGCAATTTTGACCACTTCCTCCTGGGGTTTCATATGTTAGTGGTGATAGTCAGCCATAAAATGGGAAACAATGGGAAACATGCCTGTGGAGGTATTGAATCTATAAGAGAAGAGATATGTGGAATCATTTTTTGCAAATGGAAAAACCCACCTGTTGAGGAATGTGATCAATAAAATCATATATCATCAAAGTAGCAACAATGGCTTGAAAAGGTTTCAGCTGTCGCTTCACAAACGATAGAGAAACAGCATACCTTGGCAGTAACGTTGATTTGACAGGATCTTCAGGTCATCAACGTAATCTTGTGGTGTTACTCCATACTGATCAGCCATCTGTGTGGGATATGCGATGAGGGAGGTATTTTGTACGACACTTGATGAAAATGGTTCCATTATATATCAGCTGGTACTAGGCAAATATTCTCTTTGGTTGCCTGCAGACCATGAAATCTGATCAAGGACAAGCATCTGATATCGTCAGTCCAGAATCATGGATTGAAGCTGTGATATACGCTGTGATGAAACTTGATCCCAACTTGATGTTGGAGTATCGAACGCTGTACTAAAATTAGCTGTCTTTATTGTTCATGTCAGACAAGAATGTTTTTATTGTTCTAGTTAGAGACAAATAGTAGTAGTAGTAGTAATGTACGTTCCACATTTGCAACAAGTCCCATATTGCGTTGCTCGGCCCTAACTCAATGCTTGAAACTGACGAGCCGTTCCAGCATCTCAACTTTCACGATAGGTGGTGGAAAATCATAATATTTGAAGAAACTAGACTGTGGATCGCATTATTCTCCAGGATTTTCCATTAGATTTACAGTTGGTAACAAATAGGTTCTGAAAAATCTCGAGCTGAAACAAGTGCTATTCAATATCTTGGTTCCATGTCAACCAGTGGATACTTGGCAGTGTAATGCTCATCACTGTGGTCTTCGCAAAGATGACTGATAAATCACATCTTTGATATGCAGTGAAGCCTCCACTGCTTTTCTTCCACTCAGATGACACCTTCTCTTTGAAACGTCTGCCTACTTCATAACACAGCCACCGCAACATCAGGCACTTTTTCGTTTTTTCTCACTGTCTCAGACCTCAATCGATTTTTCAGCAGCCAGAGCGCTTTCCCTTTTCTACATTGATCAGACAGTGACGGCTTTTTGTCTTGTCAACACTAAGTTGCGTTTTCAGCCTTAAAGGGAAAGTGAGCCAGTATCTGGACAGAGATCAACCTTCTCACCGATCTCGACCACCCAACATTGTCTGTCTCTCAAGGCTTCGAGTCTCGCGCAAAATACCCCCCTTTTGAACTCACCATTGCCAGAGAGCTCTTTGACTTCGTCCTCGTTTACCGAGCATGACGCCGTCACCATTATGCGCTTTATTCTCGATGTCATTGACTACCTCCACCACAGCATCGTCCTCACATGCGCTTTCCTCTCTCACACACCCCTCCCTTCACCTACTTGACAGACCCGAGAAAATATTTTACCACTCCAACGACCCCGACAGTGATATTGTCATCGACTTTGGCATGTGAGTCCTCCATCCTTTTTACCCACTCTTTGCTCATCTTTTCATAGAGTAAAACTCCTACATTCTCCCAACAAGCAACTCACCTTTCTCGCAGGGTCTTTCAGCTACTTTGTGCCCAAAATCATCAAAAATACCGGCAACGGAAAGCCCATGGACATCTGGTGGACAAGTATGATCGCTTCCACACGCATACACACAAGGTCATTACTATCTCTGTGCACAACCACCATCACCTATGTTCTCTTCTGTGGCTATCGCCCTTCTTGTACCGACAATGCCACCACCCTCGCCCAGCAAAAGGCCGACGACAAAATCAAATTTTAAAGTCCATACTGGAACCCTTTTTACGTGACCCTCAGCTTACCCACACTACCACCACCGAAACGCCATCCCATGTTGATCCCTCTCCCAACTTCAGACAAAACTGGACTCTTAGAGCAAAGTACCTTGACCGGTATAAGGGTCGTCAACAAGTACAGCTGCTGCCGCTGCTGCGAGTCGCTCGAACAAGCAAAGCAATGGTGGATGGAGCAACCAAGATCCGAGTCCACGCGTTGTTACTAAGTGCCATCGAAGGAGGAGGGGGAGGAGAAGAAGGGTGATTTTGGTCGAGGCGGCACTATGCCGGGTTCTTTTGCTCATCGGGAACCGTCACTTCCTTGGACAGAGGTAGCCGGAAAAAAGTAGACAATTTTTCTGACGCTTGTTGTAAAGTAGAAAATCTGATCACGCTTTTTGAGAATTCGATTAACAAAAAAATACAAGAGAGCAGCTGCTGGAGGGGGTGGGAGATATACAAATGTCTATCAATAACTAGTGCGTCGTGTCAGGCTCACGCACCATTGTTCTCAACTGAGATGCCCGACCCATCGCACCAGTTTTGCTATGATTCGATCCAAGTCATTGTCTCACACACCCACACACTCTCTCTCTTGACCCTATGACAGCATGAGCTAATCATTTTTCTAGAATTTCGCATGAGGAAACCAGCAACTCGGCGGTATAGTTTCAAAAAGGCAGGTGCAACGGAAACATCCGAGATCAAAATCGAACAGGGGTACTAACAAAGTTGAAACACCCGATCAAGCGTCACTAGGGACGGAACTATCTTACCTGATCAAAGTCCATCTATCCCTCAAGTATAAATCTGGCTTTTTTTGAAGGAGCAACTCCGACTCTCTGCGTTAACGATAATTCTCAACTGATATCACTTCTATTGTCAGCAATGATACCTTCGCAAAAGCAAAATTATGCCAGTTAAGAGGAGACATTCTTAAACAAAGCTCGGTTGATCTTTTTTTGTTCGGAAAATCAAAAAATCAAGATTTTCAGGCTCTTGGTGATGAAGCTGAAGAACAGATGATTGCTGCATAGGAGCAAAATTCTCCAAGAATATTCAAACTCTCCTGTTTGTGATAGAGTTTTGAGTTTCAACGACTCCAGACGTTATCATGATCATGTCTCGTTCGATCCCTTTCAATGGCTTTCTACCCATGACTGCCGCTCCCCAGAGACCACGACATATGAGACATGATATTCTATTCATGGTCCATGAATTGTCGATGGTGTAGATCTCCATTCTTGCTTTATTCTTGAATACATGAATGCATTATCTCATTTCACTGTTGACTGGAGCAGATTCCTCGAGTCATTGTTATCCAGGATTATGTTGTATGCCTGGTCTGATCTTTCCGTTTTGTTGGTATCAATTGTCTCGATCCATTCATGACAAGTCGCCAATCATGCGGTGGGAAATGAACAGAAAAAAAGGTTATTATGTCATTTACATCCAACATCATCTGCTAAGATGAACAACGCCCAATGTTCTATCCATCACCTTGCCTCTTCAAACATTTCTTCACCCAGGGAGGTAGCTCCTCTATCACCTCGCGAAATATCTGCTTCAGTATCCCTATTAAACTCTGTGTGATGGAACCTGAGGATTCCATTGTGCTGGAATCTATACTTTTGTCCGAAGGTCAGTTTGCCTTGAGCAGATTGAGTATCAACCGCGACATCTGGGAAATTTTCTTTGAGCAAATTGAGTATCAACCACAGCACCTGGACCACACACAGATCAGCACAGAGATACAAGGAAGAAGGATTTTAGCTGACAATGAAGGGATAATGAAGTGTTGTGTGCTAATAATTATGGTCAGTAATCCTATTTTATATCCCACCCACCCTCCAGCGCATGTTTTAATTGCATTTTTTCTACTTTACATGGAGGAGCGTCAGGAAATCATCCAGATAGTTTCTGACTACATTTGTCCAAGGAAGCGATGGTTCTTGATGAGTGGGTTCAGAAGAACCAGGCATAGTGCCGCCGTGACCAAGGTCCTCCTCCGGTACCTGAGTGACGACGCGAGGATTCGGATCTAGATCGTACCATCCCCCACTACTTTACATGTTCAAGCGACTCGCAGCAGCAGCAAAGTAGCTAAACACCTATTGGCAGCCCTGAAGGCACAGTGCCACTTTGCTCTAGGAATCCAGTTTTGTCTGAGGGCGAGGAAGACATCGACGACATGGGAATGGCACCATGGTGGTGGTGGTAAGCCAAGGATCACGGAAAGCTTCCTGGATGGTGGGACAATAGAGTGGATAGAGGGTGGCAAGATGTCGGATAAAGGACTTGGCATGATCAAAAATGGGATTCCAGTATGGACTTTCAAACTCGATTTTAGGGTCGACATTATGCTGGGCGAGGGCATTGGTGTTGTCGGCACGAAAGGAGAGATAGCTGCAGAGGAGAGCGTAGGTGATGATGGCCGTGCACAGAGAGAGCAATGAGCTTGTGTTTCGTTTGTGTATGCGTGTGGAAGCCATCTTACCTGTGGACCAGATATCGACAGCTTTTCTGTGGCCTGTGTGGGTGACTTGGGATCGGTGAGGGAGGTGAGTTGCTTTTCAGGAGAATGAAGGTATTTTTCTCTGTTAAAAGATGAGCAAAGGGGGTCAATGGTGGGAAATGGATGGGGACTTGCATGCCAATGTTGACAACGACAATGTCACTGTTGTGGTCATGGAAGCAGCAGAGTATGTTTTCAGGTCTGCGAAGTGGGTGAAGGGAGGGGAGAAAGGGGGGAAGAGCGTGCTAGTCGAAGTAGTCGATGGCATTGAGGATGGAATGGATGACGGTGACCACGTCGTGCTTGGTAAACCTGCCTTTTGCGAGGACGCAGTAAAAGATATCTCCTTAGGTAGCAAGCTCAAAGGAGAGGTAGCACTTTGTGCGAGACTTGAAGCAAAGCTTGATCAAAGCTTAATCTGGGTTAGGTCAGCAGAGAGAAAAACAGACAATGTTGGGGTGGTTGACGCCGGTGAAGAGGTCAATCTCTTTCCGAAAGCAAAATGCCATCACTGCCCTGTCAAGATAGAAATAGGACAGCGCTCTGGATTGACTGAGGTCTGAGGTCCACAGAAGTGGTGAAAAAAAGTCGAAAATGTGCCTCATGCCGCAGTGGCCGTATTATCGAAGGTGTACGCAGACATTTCAGGGAGGAGTCATCAGGATGTAAGAAAAGAAGTGGAGGCTTCGCTGCATATCAAAGATGTGATTTATTAGTCATCTTGCTTCTCGAAGACAATAGTCATGAGCATTACACCGCCAAGTATCCACTGATTGACATAGAATCAAGATATTGAATAGCACTTTTTCCAGCTCGAGACTTCTCAGAACCTGTTTGTCCAACTGCCAATTGAATGAGATATCCCGGAGAATAATGCAATCCAAGCTCCTTCAATTATCATAATTTCCCACCACCCATTATGAAAGTTGAGAGGCTGGAATGGCTCGTCAGTTTCAACTGAGATCAAGGTTCATCACAGCTGCAATGGACTGACCCATGACACTGGACTGGAAATATCAGATGTTTGGCCTTGATCAGATTTTTTGGTCTGCGTGCAACCGAATAGAATGACACCAGTTGATATATAATCAAACCATGGTCATCAAGCTCCGTACAAAATACCTCCCTCCTATATATTCCACTTAATGGCCGATCAGTACGGACTGACAGGACAAGATTACATAAATGACCTGAAGAAGCTGTCAATTGAACGTTACAGCCAATGTATGCTGTTCCTCATTCTATCTTTCTCAAAGCAACAGCTGAAGCCTACTCAAGTCATCATTTCTACGTTGATGCTATATGATTCCATCTACCACATTCCTCAACAGGTGAGACTCTCCATTTGCAAACAATGATTCCACATATCTCTTCTCTCCTAGGTTCAGTACCTCCACAGGCATGTTTCCCGTTTAATGCCGACTATTGTAACTGACATATGGAATCTCAGGAGGAAGTGGTCGAAACTCCATGTTATCTATTTTTCTGTTCTGATATGTAACTGGACATCCATGATGTAAGTGCACCTCTCTTACTTTACTGAATGAGACAACTGATCCAAATTTTCAGATTGAGTGCATATAGTACGAGGAAATTATCTGACATAAATCAAATGCATATTGATGACGACTTGGCCAGCTGATAATAAAGCCTGGACATCAAAATCAGTAAGACATTACTTGTAATTCAGCTTTGATATCTTCACTGACTAGGATGTTTTTAGTGGTATAGGTCAAATATATTTGCTGCTTGCTCTGATCTACCCCTTTGCTAGGTGTACAGTTGGTCATACACTGGCTACCGAGTAGGTTCCATCATAACTCTTAAGGACTAGGGTATCTGATGTCAATAGATTTTTCACATTGTTGAATACATTGGTAGTGAAGATTTTGCTGGTGCTGCGCATTCGAGCAATTTGGAACAAGGATTTCATTAGTGAGAGGGCTAGAAGCATGTGCCAATGGACTTGTTGTATTGATGTTTTTGAATACTAGTCACGCTACTATTATATCTCATGACAGCAGGTATGTTTTGTACAATTCGATTTTTGACCGATAGAGACGACTGATAATCAAAATTAGCTGAGGTCCTGGTAGGCTTTAAACAGAGTACAACACTTAATCCACCAACTAATTGTACTCCTCAGATTACGTTGTCTGTGATGATAGTCAACGTATATCTCGAATTAGTTTCCGGAGCGATAATCCCTCTTCATGGTTGCTGGGTGTACCAAATGCATCTTTATAATATGCAATTTCGTCTTGCTAGTGCCTTTGAGTATGTGTTCTAACATATTTTGCTTTTCTGACTTGCATATCTATTCTGAGAAAAAAGCATTATCAGACCGACGACAACAGCAGTCGAAGTCCTCTTAACCGTTATCAGGTTCTCCATGACATACAAAACACAAATGGTTTTCGGTGATGGAATGCGCAGCCGTATTTCTCACATGAAAACATCGAGTCGTTTATTGTATGTATTTTACCGTGATGGAATCTTGTTATTCATACCGTGAGTCCAGCACTGGATATTATTGATCTAACTGATGGTCTATCTATTCAGTCTCTTGGGTAAGCCTAGACTAGAAAACAAGGGGATTAGAACTCATTCTTTTCAAAGCCTCCTTGAGCCTGGATGCCATTTCTCTCTTCCTAAACTTACCTGATCCTATTTTGTTTATACTAACCTAGTATGTTGTTATTGTTGCTAGTCTTCCGCTTATTAACCATTATTAAAAGCTCTTTATACTTTATTTATCCTTTTGCTGTAAGCTAAAATCCTTCCTTCTTCTGTTTATCATCACTACTGATTTCTGTGTTGCTCAGGTGTCACAGTTTGTTGAAGTGAACCAATGAGTTGATGATGTATCTATTTCTTCCTACATCATAATCCCATCCTCTTATAAATAGTCTTTCATGCAGTTTTGTACCTCAGCCATTTACCATATTGGGTGATGACTGAGACTCATTATTACTTCTAGTTGGTTATGGGCCCCATGCCTCAAAGTCTAATACTAATATATATATCAGTGTACAAACACTGTGTTTCTCATTAACCACTGCATACAATCACTTTGCCAATGTATATATTCATAATTCTTGACATTGTATATGACCAAAATAATATCAACAGGTCCTCCTACTTTTGCAGAACATGACAAGTTTAATGGAATGCACTGGAATGCCTGGAAGGAAAGCATATTAATGGTCATCAAATCAAAGGGGCTAGAAGGTTATCTCAATAGTTCTATCACCAATCCACTCCAAAACCAACATTCATTGATCACAACTACAGCAAAATCCCCAGCTTCTCCTAGTATCATCCCATTGCCCATATCACTACAAATCACTCCAGCAATTCCTGAAACCCTATGGAACTGGCCTAATCTGACATCCAAAGAATAGAAAAGTCATGATATTTGGGCAAAAATGCTGTTATTATTTAATACAAAAGATCCAACTGGCTTGGAAATTGATATGACCAGAACTGCAGTAGATGCATAGGCATCCTATATGGCCACTTATGAAGCAGCATTATCAATTGAACAGCTGAATGCCAAGAAGGTATTGAGGGTGATTACTCTTGATGAGAGTGGAGACTTTACAGTGCACATTATCCTTTTATGAAACAAGTTATCCTATGTGGGATCAGTAGGAGCCAAAATATCCAAAAAGAACTTTATTGCCATCATTCTTAATTCCTTACCACCATCTTGGGATTTGGTTATTGTAAATGTCTTTGAGTACAAATTGTTGAGTGTTGTTATTGCAAATTTACAAGCCTGGTGGATGAGAAAGTATAAGAACAACCCCAATAAACCAGGAATAGTTATTACAGCTTTACAGATTTCAAATTATATGCAATGAAATTACAGTCAGTTAATTTGCACTAATCTAAAATGCAATCAACAAGGGTACACAATAGATATATGTTACTGGTCCAGAGGAGAGAAAGAAGGCCAATTTCCACCCAACTTTGGAAAGAGAGGAGGAGCTAGAGAAAGTGTGGCTTATACACATCAGGGAGATTATAAACTAAAAGCCATTGCAAATGTTGCCAAGAACCCAAACAATGATAACAACACATATGCATTTATAACTATGAACAACATACACCTTATCACAAATGGCCACTTACTGATTTGTTGTTATGAGAGCCCCAAAAAGGAAAAGGTTTCCCATGCATTTGAACACTTAATCCAAAACCCCAAAGCATACAATGGAGTAAGGATATAAATAGGGTGGGGACTCAGTAAGTCAAATCACGTGACAAGGTCAGGTGATCATA
>Ga0153952_1000534_pt1 | contig 13093 bp, 8 predicted proteins | sample TSNJ036MetaG_FD_104746 | JGI IMG/M metagenome (GOLD analysis project Ga0153952, IMG submission 104746) | Attine ant fungus gardens microbial communities from New Jersey, USA - TSNJ036 MetaG | ecosystem: Host-associated > Fungi > Mycelium > Unclassified | place: USA: New Jersey, Wharton State... | reverse complement strand
TCTTATCTGGAAGAAAAGTATAATGGAACGACGAGAAAGTTTTGTTCCATTTGTGTGATGGTCGCAATGATATCATCCTGTGCGGCACAATTCCTTACGATTGGCACAATTTTAGAAACATTTGAAATATGCGACCGGCGCACGGGAACATGGATCGGGGCAGCAGTCATTGTTGTATTTACAATTATAAGCGGTTTGTGGGGAGTGGCCATGACGGATACTATTCAATCGGTCCTGTTGGTAATAGCTTTTGGTATTATATTTCCAATAGTGGTTTTTAGGGTTGCAGGTGGGTGGTCAGCAGTGATTGAATTCAACGATCCGGAGCGGCTGGATATGTTTAGAGGGATTGCGCCGGTTACGATAATTGGCTGGGCGGTTTATTATACGCTGTCCACTGGTGCCGATCCAACTTATGCACAGAGAATCTTTTCGGCTAAGAGTACGAAAGATGCAGTGGTAGGTCAGGGAGTTGCGTGGCTGGTGACTTTACTTATCTGTGGGTTTATATCTGCGGTTCCGGGCCTCACAATTGGCAAAATATTTCCCGAAATCACAATGGGCAGCCAATTCACCCCAATGTTTATTGTTGAATATCTGCCGGCTGTAGTCCGCGGGTTGATGCTGGCGGCGCTTCTGGGGCTAATGCTGACATCAGGAGATAGTTATCTACTGTTACTATCATCCACTATTATGGACGATGTAATAATACCGGTTAAAAGCAATATAGAGGAGAAAAAGAAAATCTTTTTCACAAGATTGATATGTGTCGGTACTGCAATCATAATTACAGCTATGGCACTTTATGTAAACAGTATTTATCAACTATTCAAAACCGGAGGAGGAGCATATGGGGCCGGCGTATTTATTCCTGTGTTTCTGGGATGCTTCTGGAAAAAGGCAAGGGCGAAGGCGATAAATATAGGTATGATTGCAGGTTTTTTGATTTCTTTCTGTTTTGACATGTTTTTAAAGATACCGCTGGGGCTGAACTTAGATGGTTGTATCATCGGAGCGGCGGTTTGTCTATTGATTTGTGTGGGTGGGTCACTGATGCGGGACGGTATCCCCGCCTGATAGTTTTAGAACTATAGTTTTTTGTGTATATTTACCTGGTTAAAAAAAATCAATTTAAATGATTAAAATCTTCACTACCTGATTGGATTTTGATGTGCTACTATACTATAGTATAATAAAATCAGACAAGAAAGTTGATTATTTCTTGTGTTAAGGAGTGTAAGAAGAATGAGAAATGCCGATAAGTATGAGAGAAGTTACTACCTGCCGCCCAAAGTCACTTATGACTGGGCAAAGAAAGACCATATCGACCATGTTCCGCGCTGGTGCAGCGTTGATTTGCGGGACGGGAACCAGGCGCTGGTGGAACCGATGAGCCTAGAAGAAAAATTAGAATTCTTTCAGCTATTAGTAAAGATCGGATTTAAAGAGATAGAAGTGGGATTTCCGGCAGCATCAGAGACGGAATACCAGTTTATGCGTACATTGATCGAACAGAACATGATTCCGCAGGATGTGACGGTACAGGTTCTGACACAAGCCAGAGAACATATCATTAAGAAGACATTTGAAGCAGTCAAAGGAGCGCCGCATGCAGTAATCCATGTATATAATTCCACATCGACAGCACAGCGGGAACAGGTTTTCCGGAAGAGTAAAGAAGAAGTGAAGCAGATTGCAGTAGAAGGAGCCAGACTGTTAAAAGAGCTGGCGGCACAAACTGATGGCAATTTTACCTTTCAGTACAGCCCGGAAAGTTTCCCGGGAACGGAAGTGGATTATGCAGTGGAAGTATGTAATGCTGTTTTGGATATTTGGCAGCCGACCGCTGATAACAAAGCGATCATCAATGTGCCGACGACCGTACAGATTGCTATGCCGCATGTATTTGCCAGTCAGGTCGAATTCGTCAGTAAAAATCTGAAGTACCGGGAAAATGTTATTCTTTCTCTGCATCCTCATAATGACCGCGGATGTGGTGTTTCCGATGCGGAGATGGGGATTCTGGCAGGGGCTGACCGGATTGAAGGAACGCTGTTCGGCAATGGTGAGCGGACCGGTAATGTGGATTTGATCACCGTGGCTATGAATATGTATTCACACGGAGTGGAGCCGGGGCTGGACTTTTCCAACATGGGTGAGATCTGTGAGGCCTATGAACGCCTGACCCGGATGAAAGTGGATGTACGGCAGCCATATGCCGGTGAATTGGTGTTTACTGCATTTTCCGGATCGCATCAGGATGCGATCGCCAAAGGGATGTCGTGGCGTGAGCAAAAGAAATCGGGGAAATGGTCCGTACCATACCTTCCGATCGATCCCAAAGATGTGGGCCGCCGGTACGATTCCGATGTGATCCGTATCAACAGCCAGTCCGGAAAAGGCGGTGTCAATTATATCCTGAAGCAAAGTTTTGGCATTAATCTGCCGGAGAAGATGAAAGAAGAGGTTGGCTATCTGGTCAAAGACGTTTCTGATAAAGCGCATAAAGAACTGACACCGGAATGGGTATATCATATATTTGAAGATAACTATGTAAATGCCAAAGGGGTGTTTACATTGGAAGAATGTCATTTTATCCAGGATAATGGCATCGTAGCGGAAGCCACGATCGCCCATGCAAACGGCCAGAGAGTGATCACCGGGATCGGCAATGGCCGTCTGGATGCGGTGAGCAATGCCATCAAACACTATTTTAATATCAGTTATGAGCTTGCGTTTTATGAGGAGCATATTTTGACCAAAGGCTCCTCATCCAAAGCGGTAGCATACGTGCAGGTTATCTGCAATAATAAAATATACTGGGGAGTAGGGATTGATCCGGATATTATCAAAGCGTCCATTGAAGCGCTTATTGTCGCGGTAAATAAGATTGATGCAATAAAGAACAGCGATGAGTGTAAAGATGAACGGATGATTGAGATCATGAATTTCATTCAGGCGAATTATACCGATATTTCCCTTGATGACCTGGCCCGGCAGTTTTACCTGTCAAAACCTTATTTATCTAAGTATATCAAAGAAAAATCGGGGATGACATTTGGTGAGATTGTTAAGAAAATCCGGATGAAAAAGGCCAAAGCAATGCTGAGAAGCAGTAACTCTACTGTGGAAAATATCGCTCTTTCCGTGGGGTATCAGAATGTGGAACATTTTAATCGGCTCTTTAAAAAGGCTTATGTGATGACGCCGGTGCAATTTCGGAATGCAAAACGGTAATAGATACAATTAAAAACCCTGATAGTTTAGCACAGTCTCTTTTTCTGTGTCTCTAAACTATCAGGGTATAGTTTTATATGCTATAAAAGTCTATTCGTTTGTTAAATTATCCAATCCCTTGCTCATTACCCAAAGAACAACACCGCAGGCAACTACAAATGCTCCAACTATACCATAAGCCAATGCAAAGTTCTCCTGAGCACTTAAGAAGTTAAATAATGTAGGGTATATTTTGGTAGCAAAGAATACTGCAAGTGGCCATAAGCCTAATAATAACCCAAGTAACTTAGCAGGAGAAAATTTGTTAATGAATGAGTTTCCGAGCGGGGAGAATACCATTTCTCCGAGTGACATTAAAACGCCAACAACAACTATCCAAATCAAACTAGCTTGTCCATTGCCTCTGATGATGTCTGCTGCAGCCATTATTAAAAACGAGATGCCCAGTAATGTCATTCCAAGAGCTGTCTTTTTAAACATACTCAGGTCTCCTTGTGGGCGTTTTGCAAGTTTCGTCCAGACACCTGCAAGAATCGGTCCCAATACAATACAGGTAAGAGCATTTAAGGAGTCGAAGTAAGAAGAGGGAACTTCAAAGCTTCCGATCATCCAGTTTGCATTATTGCCGAAATCAGGTCCGAAGTGAAAATACATCGGCATGTAGGTAAGATACCAGACCATCCAAAAAATAATTGAAAAGAATGTTACTAAAACAATGGCACCGACTCTTTTCTTTTCAATAGAGGTAAGAGGCTTGTTTTCTTCTTTTGCTGTTTTTGGTTTGTCCTCGGTAATATATTCTCTGGCATCGTGTTTGAAAGGTTTCTTTCCGGCATTACCTAAGAAGCGGCTCCCGAACATAAACCATAAAGCATCTACGAAAAGAAAAATACCGCATACTAAGAATACAAAATTATAGCTTACTGTTCTAGCAAGTAAAACAATAAAAGTAGTCCCTATAAAAGAACCAATGTTAACAAAAGAGTATTGAATTGAAAAGGCAGAATCTAATTCTTCCTGACTGTGAAATAGAGCACCATTAATACCGGAGATATTTCCTTTGAATAGACCTGTTCCGATAGAAACGAAAATAATCATGATCCAAATCAGTGTTGTATCAGTAGCCTGCCAAGCGCATAAATATCCAATCCCCATTAAAATTGCACCGATAATAACACAAAGTCTGGGGCTAATCCAGTGATCGGCAACATAACCACCAATAAGAGGTGTAATATAAGTCCATGCGACAAAGTTCCCTGACATTGCGGCTCCTGCTGATGTAGACATTCCCAATCCACCCTTTGCCACTTCAAGTGCTAACCAGATAGCAACTAAATATTTAACAGTATAAAAAGCACATCTTTCAAATGTGAACCCTATGGCGCATACATAGAAGCCAAAAGGACGTTTTTGTTGTATTGCTGTTTCTCCCATAATTCAAATTCCTCCAGATAATTAGATTTTTCTCGTGTATTCTTTCAGCCATTCTCTTAGTTCATCACCAAGATGAGGAGAGAGGATTTCATACACTTTTTGATGATAGTCATTTAAATACGCCTTTTCGCCACAGCTCATAAGTTCCGGGTCGATACCATCCAGATCAATCGGAGCGTAGGTGACAGGCTCGAAGTACATAAACTGTCCGAATTCATTCGCTTCCCCCTTGCGAACCACTAATTCGTTTTCGGTACGGACACCATGTGAATCTTCAATGTAGATTCCCGGTTCGTCAGTGATCACCATGCCTGCCTCCAGCGTATTTGTTTCACTTTTGGCCGGATTGATCTGCCATCTGAAACCGGCGGGCCCTTCATGAATGTTTAGCAAATAGCCGATACCATGACCGGTACCGTGTTTGTAATCGATATTTTGTTCCCACATTGGCAGTTTTGCCAAAATATCAAGGTTATATCCCTTACAGCCATGCAAGAATTTTGCTTTGGCCAGATTGATCATGCTTCTTGCGACAGTTGTAAAATGCATTTTTTCTTCAGCGGTAATTTCACCTAAAATGATTGTCCTGGTAATATCGGTAGAACCTTCATAATAGTTACCGCCGGTGTCGTTTAAGAACATGTGGGCAGGTTTTAACTCAACATCTGTTTCAGGGGTAGCGGAGTAGTGAACGATGGCGGCATGATCTTTATATGCGCAGATTGGTTCAAAACTTTGCCCGAGGTAACCTTCGCCTTCCTGGCGGAAGGATTCCAACTTATCGGCAGCGCTGATTTCAGTAATTCTTTCTTTTCCTACCGTGGTTTTAATCCAATGCATATACTTGGTGACAGCTGCGCCGTCTTTGATATGTGCATTGATGATATTTTTGATCTCGACTTCGTTCTTTAACGCTTTATATAAGATGGAGGGATTGGATTTTTCAACCTTTTTCACACCGTCTGGGATACTATTATACATCGCGTAATTGATCTTGGCCGGGTCGATCAGGACCACGTCATCGGAGCCGAGCTGCTTCACCGTCTTATAAATATCATTGTAGGGGTGAAGAGTAAAGTTGTTTTTTGCGAGTACCGCCTTGGCCTCGTCATTAAGTTTGCTTTCATCAATGAACAAATCCGCCGAATTAGTTCTCACGATCGCATAAGATAAGATCAGAGGAGAGTATTTTACATCATTCCCTCTCATGTTGATCAGCCAGCATATGTCATCCAGAGTAGTGAGAATGTGTACATTGGCATGGCATTCATCCATTGCCAGACGGATCCGCGAAAGTTTAGAAGCGGTGCTTTCGCCGGCGTAATTTTCAGTGAGGATAAAAGCCGGTTCTTCTGACATCGCAGGACGGCCGTTCCAGATCATACCGATCAAATCATAACCGTATTCGATCTTAATGCCTTTTCCGGCGAAAGCAACCGCAAAGGACTGCCCTTCCTGCATGGCGATCACCCGTCCGTCAAAGCCTATTGTTCCGTTCTCAGGAAGTGCATTGGCTAAGTATTCCTGAATGGCAGGAACACCAGGTTCTCCTATTTTGGAAAGCTTTACACCGGATCCGGCCAATTGCTTTTCAGCCTGAATGAAGTACCTGGAATCAGTCCATAGTCCCGCCTCGTCCTTTGTGATGACGACATCACCGGCCGAACCGGTAAAGCCTGTGATGAACGCTCTCGATTTAAAGTGTTCACCAACATATTCACTTTGATGGTTATCGGCAGAAGGAATGAGATAGGCGTCGATTTGCTTTTCGCTCATTAGAGAGCGAAGTGATGCTATTCGTTCTTGGACATTCATTACAAAAAAACCTCCTTAACTAAATAGAATTATCCCATAGGAGCCATTCTAGCATAAAACAAACTGTAGTACAACAAATTTTTTGGATAATTTACACAAAAATAAAAAATTAAGAAATGTATAAAAATGCGAAAATAAGTAATCGACAATATTAAGAAAGCAGTGTGTTTTCAAGGGATTGCAAGTCTTAAGAAAAGATGAAGGTCGTTTTTTTGCAAAAATGTGAAACTGTGCTAATTTACCAAATTACCACACTAAACTATAGTATAGTACAGCATCAAAAGAACAGAGTGACAAGATGAAATTGACAAAAAAATGTCGAAATAGTTGAAAAAAATAGTATAAAGTAATATAATATAATCGGCGGAAAATTGAGTTATCTGAAATAAAATTATTTTATTCTTCAATTGACAATGTAACATACGGTTTTGAGGTGATTTCAGATAATGCTCGATTTTAAAATATATAGAAAATGGAGGGCTAGAATTTATGAGTTACGAAACAGCAAACACGCCTGCAGCAGCAAGAATAACAGCGCTGCTTGATGCCGGAAGCTTTGTTGAGATCGGTGGCGCAGTGACCGCGAGAGCAACCGATTTTAACTTACAGGCGAACGAAACTCCGGGTGATGGTGTCATTACCGGCTACGGAGTGATTGACGGCAGCCTGGTGTATGTGTACAGCCAGGATGCAACCGTATTAAATGGTGCGATCGGTGAAATGCATGCCAGAAAGATCGCAGGTATCTATGACATGGCGATGAAAATGGGAGCGCCTGTGATCGGTCTGGTCGATTGTGCCGGTCTGCGTCTGCAGGAAGCAACCGATGCGCTGCAGGGATTCGGAAGTCTGTATCTGAAACAAACTTATGCGTCAGGTGTGATCCCCCAGATCACAGCTGTTTTTGGAACCTGTGGAGGAGGACTTGCACTGGTTCCGGCGTTAACCGATTTTACCTTTATGGAGTCAGAAAAAGGAAAATTATTCTTAAATTCCCCAAATGCAATTCCGGGAAATACCATTTCAAAATGTGATACATCGTCTGCGAAGTTTCAAAGTGAAGAATCAGGAATGGTTGATAAGATTGGAACGGAAGAGGAAATTTTAACCGGTATCCGTGCTCTTGTCGGGATGCTGCCGGCGAATAATGAAGACGAAGTCATTTATGTCTGCACGGATGATCTGAACCGGCTTTGCGGCACTATTACAGATGCGGCGGAAGATGCAGCGGCAGCCTTGAGCCTGATTGCCGATGATCAGCTGTTTTTTGAGACCAAAAAAGACTATGCCAAAGATATGGTGACCGGTTTTATCCGCCTGAATGGTGCAACGGTAGGAACGGTTGCTAATAATCCGGCGGAATCTGACGGGTCATTGTCGGTAAGGGGCTGCCGTAAAGCAGTGGATTTCGTGAATTACTGCGATGCTTTTAACATTCCGCTCCTGACCCTGACTAACGTGACCGGATTTGCCGCCAGCAAATGTGCGGAAAAGGGTCTGGCACGGGAAGCGGCAAAGCTCACATATGCCTTTGCCAACGCCAGTGTACCGAAAGTCAATGTGGTTGTCGGCAAAGCCTATGGCAGCGCAGGCATCACGATGAACAGCAAGTTTATCGGTGCAGATATGGTATACGCGTGGCCGGATGCGGAAATCGGGATGATGGATTCCGAACTGGCGGCGAAGATCATGTATCAGGATGCAGATGCAGATACCCTGAAAGAAAAAGCGGATGAGTATAAATCGCTGCAGTCCAGCTCTGATTCGGCGGCCAGAAGAGGATATGTCGATACGATCATTGAGCCGGAAGCAACCAGAAAGTATGTGATCGGAGCATTTGAGATGCTGTTTACCAAGCGGGAAGACCGTCCGGTGAAAAAACACGGCACGGTTTAGAGAGGTGAGACCTAGTGAAGAAAAGAATTTGTCTAATAATCAGTGCTTTGACTCTTATACTCAGTCTGACCGGATGCGTAAGTTCGACTCAGCAGGCGGTGGAGCATGATCAGGACACCATGGAACAGGTGGCCGACATCATGATCACCAGCATGTCACAGATGGATGCGGCAACGTTTGAGGGGTTTCGTTCGATTTCTGACTATGCGATTGATAAAACCTTATACGATTCAGGACTGCCGATTGCATCTGATGATTTTGTCGGCATTCTGAATGCGTGGGAAGCGGGTGCCAAAGAAGCCGGTGCTTACATCGGTCATGGCGACTGGGTAGCGGAAGTCTCTAATAAAAATGTGAAGCTTCGTACGCAGGCTCAGTTTGAAGATATGGATGCGACGATAGAGTTTGTTTTTAATGAAAAAGATGAGATGGAGAGTCTGTCGGTTGGGGCCAAATATACAACCGGCCAGATTTTAAAGAAAGCGGGAATGAATACGGTGATCGGTATGGGAACTGTATTTTCGGTTTTGATTTTTATTTCGTTCCTGATTTCCCTGATGAAATATATTCCGGTGCTGCAGGCTAAGTTTATAAAGAGTAAGACTGAAGCCTCAGCGGAAACTCCGGCACCAGCAGCTGCGGTACCGGTTCAGTCGCCGCCGTTTCAGGCCGGTCCGGTTGAAACGGTAATGGCCAAGACTGACGAGCTGGAGCTGGCAGCGGTGATTTCGGCAGCAATTGCACAAGCGGAAGGCGTGGCGCCGGAAGGCTTTGTTGTGCGCTCAATTATAAGAAGAACAACCAACAAGTGGAATGGAGGAAGATAATTATGAAAAATTATACAATCACAGTGAACGGAAATGTATATGATGTAACCGTAGAAGAAAAGGGAGCGGCTCCTGCTGCTGCGGCACCAGTTCCGGCACCGGTGGCACCCGCACCGACAGCAGCACCCGCGCCAGTACCGGTACCGGCAGCTGAAGCAGCGCCGGCAGCGGCAGCTTCCGGTTCTGCCGGCAGTATTAAAGTGGAAGCCGGCGCTGCCGGTAAAGTCTTCAAAGTAGAAGCGAGTGTTGGCCAGCAGCTGAAGCGGGGTGATGCGGTAATTATATTGGAAGCGATGAAGATGGAGATTCCGGTTGTAGCACCGGCGGATGGCACGGTTGCAAGTATAGATGTAGCGGTGGGTGACGCAGTAGATGCAGGAGCAGTAATGGCAACATTGAACTAGAGACGGAGGTTAACATGGATTATATAATTGAAACGATGGGGAACCTCGTGCATCAGACGGCGTTTTTCAATCTGACTGTAGGGAACTACATTATGATTGCCGTTGCATGTGTGTTTCTGTATCTGGCGATCGTCAGAGGGTTTGAACCGCTTCTCCTGTTGCCGATTGCGTTTGGTATGCTATTGGTAAATATTTATCCGGACATCATGGCTGTGCCGGAAGATACATCTAACGGCATTGGCGGATTACTTCATTATTTCTATCTGCTGGATGAATGGGCGATCCTGCCGTCGCTGATCTTTATGGGTGTCGGGGCGATGACCGATTTCGGTCCTTTGATTGCCAATCCCAAAAGTTTTCTGCTTGGTGCGGCGGCACAGTTTGGTATTTTTGCAGCTTATCTGGGCGCGATGTGGATGGGATTTTCAGATAAAGCGGCAGCGGCCATCTCAATCATCGGCGGAGCAGATGGACCGACTTCCATCTTCCTGGCCGGGAAACTGGAGCAAACAGCCATTTTAGGCCCGATCGCAGTTGCGGCCTATTCTTATATGGCGCTGGTTCCGATCATTCAGCCGCCAATCATGAAAGCGCTGACGACCAAAAAAGAACGGGCAATTAAAATGGAACAGCTGAGACCGGTATCAAAACTGGAGAGAGTTTTATTCCCCATTATTGTCACGATTGTTGTGTGTTTGATTCTGCCAACAACAGCTCCGCTGGTCGGAATGCTGATGCTGGGGAATCTGTTTAAGGAATCGGGTGTGGTAAGACAGCTGACCGAAACGGCTGGAAATGCATTGATGTATATTGTGGTCATCCTTCTGGGAACTTCGGTGGGGGCAACGACCAGTGCAGAAGCTTTTTTGAATCTGGATACAATTAAGATCGTCGTCCTCGGCCTGATTGCCTTTGCCTTTGGTACGGCTTCCGGGGTCCTGTTTGGCAAGCTGATGTGCTGGGCGACCGGCGGCAAGGTGAATCCGCTGATCGGTTCGGCGGGTGTATCGGCGGTGCCGATGGCGGCCCGGGTCTCGCAGAAAGTCGGAGCGGATGAAGACCCGACCAACTTCCTGCTGATGCATGCAATGGGGCCGAATGTAGCGGGAGTAATCGGAACTGCGGTTGCAGCCGGAACCTTTATGGCGATATTTGGCGTATTTTAGAAAGTGAGGAATAACATAATGGCAGAACAAAAACCAATTAAAATAACCGAAACCATTCTGCGTGATGCGCATCAGTCCCTGATCGCCACCAGAATGACGACCGAAGAGATGCTCCCCATCGTAGATAAGATGGATAAAGTAGGATATCATTCGGTAGAGTGTTGGGGCGGAGCTACATTTGACGCATCGCTTCGTTTTCTGAAGGAAGATCCGTGGGACCGGCTGCGGAAATTCCGCGATGGTTTCAAGAACACTAAATTACAGATGCTGTTCCGGGGACAGAATATTTTGGGATACCGCCCTTACGCCGACGATGTGGTAGAGTATTTTGTGCAGAAGTCGGTTGCAAATGGAATTGATATTATTCGAATATTTGACTGTATGAATGACCTGCGCAATCTGCAGACAGCAGTTACCGCAGCAATAAAAGAAAAAGCAGATGCCCAGGTTGCCCTTTCCTATACTCTGGGGGATGCGTACACGCTGGAATACTGGGTGGACCTGGCAAAGCGGATCGAAGAGATGGGAGCGACCTCCATCTGTATCAAAGATATGGCCGGATTATTGCTGCCGTATGAAGCGACTGAACTGATCGGTGCACTGAAAGAAGTGACCAGGCTTCCGATCCAGCTGCACACTCATTATACATCCGGGGTGGCTTCCATGACCTACCTTAAAGCGATTGAAGCCGGTGTTGATGTGGTTGATACAGCGATGTCACCATTTGCCCTGGGAACTTCCCAGCCGGCTACCGAAGTAATAGTCGAAGCCTTTAAAGGAACCCCTTATGATACCGGATTTGATCAGGGACTGCTGGCGGAAATTGCTGATTATTTCCGGCCGATCCGTGACAAGGCATTGGAGTCGGGTCTGTTGAATCCGAAGAATATGGGTGTTAATATCAGGACCCTGCTTTATCAGGTACCGGGTGGAATGTTGTCGAATCTGACTTCCCAGCTGAAAGAGCAGAACGCGGAGGATAAGTACTATCAGGTGCTGGAAGAGGTGCCGAAGGTGCGCGCCGATTTAGGAGAATGCCCGCTGGTTACGCCGTCTTCGCAGATCGTTGGTACTCAGGCGGTATTTAACGTGCTGATGGGTGAACGTTATAAGATGGCGACGAAGGAGACAAAAGATGTCCTGAGTGGTAAGTATGGTGCTACCATCAAACCGTTCAATCCGGAAGTACAGAAAAAGGTAATCGGTGATGCTGAAGTGATCACCTGCCGTCCGGCCGATCTTATTGACGATGAGCTGGAGACACTGGAAAATGAAATGAAACAGTGGAAACAGCAGGATGAAGATGTATTGACTTATGCATTATTCCCGCAGGTAGCGATTGATTTCTTCAAGTATCGTGAGGCACAGCAGACAAAAATAGATCAGTCTGTAGCAGACACAAAGAACGGAAGCTATCCGGTATAAAGTGAAACAAATAATCAGGAAAAAGACGGCTGTTTTCATACGGCCGTCTTTTCGTTTCTTGTGTTTCTAAAAGAAGTCGTGTATAATATTATGATATTGGGTTTGCAGAATTGGAGGAACCGGTGTGGGCGGCAAAAATGACTTATTAAATCGAATCGACCAGGGCTATAAGAAATTTAGTAAAGGGCAGAAAAAGATCGCAGAGTATGTTCGTACCGAATATGATAAGGCGGTGTTTTTAACTGCGGCCAAATTAGGCGAGGTTGTCGGAGTCAGCGAATCCACTGTAGTGCGCTTTGCTTCGCAATTGGGGTACGAAGGTTATCCCAGTTTTCAGAAGGCGCTGGAAGAACTGGTGCGTAATAAATTGAATTCTATCCAGCGGATGGAAGTGGCATACGGCAGGATCAGCCGGTCGGAAATATTGGAGACGGTACTGCAGTCAGATATTGAGAAGATTAAGCTGACCTTAAGCAGTATGGACAAAGAGGCTTTTGAGACGGCCGTTGACACTATTTTAGGATCCAAACGGATTTATGTGGTTGGTATCCGCAGCTGCGCTCCGCTTGCCAATTTCCTGAGTTTTTACCTGAATCTTGTATGTGAAAATGTAACCTCTGTGCATACGAACAGTGCCAGTGAAATATTTGAACAGTTACTGCGGATCGATGATCAGGATGTAATTATCGGTATTAGCTTTCCGCGGTATTCGATGCGGACTTTAAAAGCGCTGGAATTTGCCAGCAACCGGAAAGCAAAGGTGATCACCCTGACCGACAGTGTACATTCACCGATGAATCTGTATTCTTCCTGTAATCTGATCGCGCGCAGTGATATGGCGTCAATCGTTGATTCTCTGGTGGCACCGTTGAGCGTTATCAATGCGCTG
>Ga0153952_1000528_pt1 | contig 13172 bp, 10 predicted proteins | sample TSNJ036MetaG_FD_104746 | JGI IMG/M metagenome (GOLD analysis project Ga0153952, IMG submission 104746) | Attine ant fungus gardens microbial communities from New Jersey, USA - TSNJ036 MetaG | ecosystem: Host-associated > Fungi > Mycelium > Unclassified | place: USA: New Jersey, Wharton State... | reverse complement strand
TCGGATTAATTGTGTCTTGAGCTTCCTTCCGTGAGAGTTAAGATTACCGATAGATTACATTAGGAAAATCACTTTCACCATGTAATATAAGCCACATTCTTTCAAGTCCACTATCAAAACCAAATCAGCGAAGGGTTGCACGCAAGGGGATATTTTGACATTTATTCTCCATTATGTAGGAATTCATACAAAATCTTCCCAGGTCCGATACCGACCAATGCCTTCACCTCTTCCTCCTTCAATTCGCATAACTCTTTCACGTTCTTACACCTTCTCATGATTGCTCCTGCAACGCTTCTCCCTGCACCGATACCAGACCCTATCCCAGGTAGTGATCTCACTAACTCTCCCGCAACCGCATTGACACCTTTGCCAGCATCTGGATCTCCCTCTGCACCAATAACAATTGCCTTAATCTGATCCGGCTCTGATTGATTCTGTTTCAGATCCATAAAAATTTCAGCCGTAGCGTGAGGAGATGAAGACCAGATGATGCGCAAACGAGGGAATGAAAGCGTCAGGAGAACGAGTTTGGATTGGATCGTAGGTCCCGAACTCGAGCCTGGATCATTGGTCGGATCATTAACCGAAGCACCAAATGTCGCTGGTCGGTTGGCGGATTTCTTGGGATATTTTTGCGTTGGTTTTGCGTAGGATTTCATTTCTGAAATGACTTCGAGAGAAAAGGCCTTGTCTTCTTCAAATTCGATCAACAAGACGGGGTGTTTATAGTGAACAGACATAAGCTCGCATTGGGTATATCTAGCACGTGGAGGTCAACGTTAGCAACGAAATGCGTTGTAGAGACTCACAGTCGTCCGCTATTGAAACTCTGAACTAAATCAGGCAAACTCTTCCTTTCAACACAGATATCGGGGGTGAGCACGTAATCTCCGACAGTCAACGTGGCTGGAATTATATGTGCACTTGCGGCATGTAGTAGAGAAGGTAGCGTTGATCGGAACTCTCGCATGTCAACAACAATCTACTCGTCCGACTTTCAGCTTCTGGACGATTCTAATGACAAGTTCGGAAACTATCACTATACCTTTGACAGTTCTTCGTTTAGATCCCTTCTTCCACCAGCCAGTCGAGTGCTGATCGCCCCAATAGAGCTTTCGCCGATCGGGACGCCCTCTGACTCCCTTCGTTCCTCGAGGGTCACCAACATTGTCTATATGATTTTGAGATGGGGCAGAAAGCAAAACAAAGTCTGAAACACACCCCGCGTTCTTTCACGAGCCTTTCAAAAGCTTCTTTCTCTTTTCTGATGGCAGCGAGATATCGATGTTCTTCGCATGAGTTCGCATACACCATATGGTATACCCGCACTGCAAGACCAGTATATGAACTCCTGTAAACCTAATGATCATGAAATTATATTGTCAGCATTCTCTTGGAAGGATTAACGAATACCTCGATTCGGCGAATAAATTCAACACAGGGTTCAAACATGACCACAAACCGTGGTTGAATCTCAGCCAACAGTCGGTCATCAGTGTCATCTGAATATGCTCGTATCACAATTGTCTGTTCCGCAGGCAAAAGTCCGTAAGCAGTTTCAAAATCTGCCTGGGTCAAGATGGTAAGGTCTATTCCATTATTGAGAGACATTAATGTCCCAGTCAGATCTGCAGTTTCATCTGTCCAGCTGGAACATCGGTATAAGTATCGCGACTTGCAATGTTGAAGGAAACTTACAATGCCATATCGTCGTCAATCTTGTCGGCATCAGATTCATTTGCCGGTGCTTCCGTTGAATTGATACCAGCGCCTGCATCTCCCACATTTCTCTTGTTGCTACTACTCGGTGCACCACCTCTCACCCTTCGCCTTCCGATTGTGTTTTCTATTCTCTCTCTATCTCTCTTTCTCAGCGCGTCAGATACTATCTCGTCTCTACCTTTCTCCTTTCCTTTTCCTTTTACATTTGAAACCCGGCTTGAATAGCCCTGACTCGTGCCATTGCTCATGGTGGCCCCATTAGAGTCTTGACTCCCGAGGCGACCTCTCCAACTCAGGAACTCTTTTAACCGTCTCTGCATCATTTTAGCACCTTTCCTTCCAGGTCGCGCATCGGGATTAATGTCGCCTAAAAATTCTTGTATGAGATCACAACTCCTCGTCGAGGATGTCATGATCAAAACTGTATCATTACCAGGCATCTGCCCCGGTCTAAGGTTTGTCTGAAAACGGATCGTTTCGGATTCTATTTCAAGAAGAATTTCTGAGAGAAGGTCCCATTTGGGTTGCTCTTCTAATATGGGTTGAATAGTCTCCGGCAGCCAGGCAGGTCTGAGGACAGCTCTTTCTTTTCCCTTTCCATTGTCCAATGCGGGAGCGGCATTGTTGAGTTCATCAAGGGCAGCCCAAGCATCTTCATCGTCTGCGTCAACGATAGGCGGAGAACCAGCGGTTTTTCCTTTGGTTGGAACAATGGTTCTGAAACATCGGCGTTTCGCAATGTCGAATATCACATTTGCGGCATCGGTAAGTAACCAGGGAGATTGATGTACTCGTACACTACCTGAAGTAGAAATTGTATTGGATTGGATGATGGTTTCGAGGTAGGCATGAAAAGATAGTGAATCGTACGACAAGAGATAGCTGTCGGTATGGTATGTCTGTTTAGGAAAAGCTACAACGTCAGGCAAGAAACGCACAAGAGGAGTTGACGGAGGACATTCAAGTCATTAACAAGTTGCTTGGTCTTAGGACCAACTTTGTGCCAGACGGAAGCTAGTTGAAATCTGACAACAGCATCGAATGAACGAAAATAGGCGTTTTCAATGTTGAGATCCTCAAGATCAAGCTATCAAGGATGTCATTTTGTACTCAATAAATAACATAGCAGAACATACGTCTGTATTTGAGCGTTTCAGCTCTGATAATGTCGTTGTCATGCACTGGATGATTGCACCATGAATATCCGACATCGAGTCAGACAGAGGCTGAGAAAGTTCGACAACGTCGGCACGCCGACGTTCGAGCGACTGATTGATGTACTCATGAAAACTGAAAAAACGTCAAGGATGCGAGATCAGGCGGGTTCATAAAGAAGGCCTACCTACCGAGGATACAGATGCACCCTCCGTAATTGTAATTCCTTCATGACATTTTTCAACGGCGACAATCCACTGGTAACGTGCTCAGGCTGATCTGTGAAAGCCTTGATGAAGCCATTTTTATTCTTTTCGCAGAAGAGACGAACAATGAACGCTTCATTGACAAGTGACGTGATTCTGGAAGTACAGTAAGTGAGCGCTTGAAGCCAGGCAAAATAAACGCGTGAAAACATACTTTTCAGCATGCAAAATCAATAAACCAGTAATCAGATGCACAGGTATGTCTCTTTGCAGCATATCTACCACTAAGATACGAGACGTGACAGAGATGAGTCCGCCCTGTTTATAAAGTTCCTGTCTGACCACATTAGTTGTGTAGTATAGATGCAGCAATACAGCTCACCTGTCCTTGCCAGGTGTCTCATACCCTACTACACGCAGTCCTGGTCTCCTGCAGCCCATTATTCCTAGTTCTTCACCAATGGAAGACTCCTCTTCCGGAGAGGCGTTGACAAGTAAAACGAGATTTTTGTTGGAATCATATATCTTCATCAGTGTACAAATGATGCGTCGTAGACCCAGACCGCGGGCTAAGACGAGAAGATCACTTGTCGCAGGGTCATAAATCTCTTCAAGGATGGCTTGGTGGAATGGGAGGAGCGTCGACATCGTAGCAAACGTCCAACTCAAAGATATTATATTAGTCAGCCATACTGATCCAAGGAAGCTTTGCCCAGGACCATAGGTCTCTTACCACTACCATGGGAAAACTCAATATTGCACATCACAAAAGTTACCACCCATATCGTAGGGATAACATCGAGCGAGTGCGTAGAGATGAAGAAGAGGCTCGACTTACAGAGGCGAAAGAGGAGGGACGGATGATGTTAGCTGTACGTCCTACGAACAATTGAACTCATGCTATTATTGATTTTGTAGGACTCAGAAGCCCGAATGGACATTTTGCGTCAACGAGCTGGCTTAGGAGAACGAGACAAGAAACCCCACAAGGTATCTGAGGAAATCATACCTGACAACAGGCCAAAGCAGAGTTCTACAGGGGGAGAACTGTTTACGACCAATGGTCATATCAATCTCTTTCATGATATTGAGCAGGTGCGCAAACAACAATTTTTCTAAGACCTGAAGTGATACTTCTCATAGAACATGGTAGCAGCTCTTACGATAGCCAAGAAAGCCGAATCAAAAGCTGCTGAGCAGGGCATTAAGCTTGCACCAGACGAGAAGGAACTGAGGCGTTGGTATACTGAGCGCCGCAGCCACGAAGTGCTACAGGATGATGATGAAGACGATAGTGGTAAAAGGTACGTTGGTTTGAAACCTCCAGACATTGAGGTTGACCAGAACTACAGCAGGCGGGAGGCACAACGAAAATACAAACACGATCCTCTCACGGCCATTGAACAGCGACTAGCTTCTCGTACACAAACACCGATGCAACCTAATAGGAATCCAAAACCTCACCCATCTTATCTTTCGTCATCATCGTCAACAGATCCCTTAACGCAAGCTCGACTCCAACGTGAGTCATCCGAGCGGGAACGGGCGCGGGCTCTCATACAACGGAAAAAGAAAGAACTAGAAGGCAACATGACGCCAAGCACTAGATGTGGAGATGATGATGACGGATATCGCGATGTTTATAATCGACAAGAAGTGAAAGATGCACATCGGGTTCGGGATAGGAGATATAGGGACAGGCAGCGAGGTTGGTAGTCGATGACTGTAGCTGTCCCTAGACTCACTGATTGTTTCTGATGTTATGTAGTGTATGCCTGAATGTAGATTATGTTGCCACTCTGCGAGTGATTACAAAACAGGTTTTGAAGTCTGACATTTAGCTCGAAAGTAAGTGTCAACTATGGCAGCATGTTGATGACCCTGATTATTCCAAATTCCAAGGATAGATCATCGGAACCGTTGATACTGTTGTGCGTGCGAAACTTGAGCTTCGGATTCTGTGTTCCACCGGCTTCAGAATCCGTGTAATAGGCTTCTCGAGCGGTGATGACGCTTCTCATCACGGCCAGATGTGATCACGGGCGTCGATCATCCTATTGTACCACAATTTCGGAGTTGAATCGCCTCAAGCCTTGTGGGTATGGATTTCCAAAAACTGTTTAGCCTCCGCTATGTCTCCACTTTTTCTCGTGGTCGACTTATTTATAATGTGAAGCCGCTATCTCTTTCTTGCTAGTCTACCCCCCGAATCGCCTGGTTTGCCCACACCAATCGCTCGAGGAGGTACGTTTCCTTCTGATATCTAGTCTATGGATGCTAATATAACCCCCCTATCTCAGCGTTAGACACATACATCGAAACAGGCGTCCTTGCCGTAAACAATGGTCAGTTTTGTCGGGAGTACCGATCCCTATCTAAGTTGTTTTCTGCACAGGAGAGATCATTCTCCGGTGAGAAACTTGGCAATACAAAACCTCATGTATCTCTCAGTGGCTTGGTGCGCCCTCTGTCAACTTTGTTAAGTGCCAATCCTCATATCTGAATGGTCAGAAATGGAATCAGAGAAAAAATACCAAAAGCGCAAAAAATGAGGCATGTTGTCCTTATTATCTGCTCAGCAAATCGCCATGTTGATATATAGCAGCATGATCTAGAATCAGGCTCCCCCACATCAGAGGTTCGCTGCAACAATTGAAATTATACCCAACTGACCTCGCACAGAAAGTAGGCTCAGTGGCTACTCATCGTTCCCAGGTACGCCTCTGAAACTTGACTTGATTATCGATTTTAACAGAAAGACTCAAGATGGATGGACGACCAGATGATCCTGATAGTGAGGACCAATTGGAGGTGTGATTGCATCATTAGTGTGGATCAAACATCATCTCACGCGTAATTTTAGGCCGAGGCTGACGAAAAGATGAAGGTGGAAATATGATCAGTCCATTGGCGTTTGACTCATTTATGTATAGGAAGAGCCCTTGGAAGGTTCTAAGCATCACTGGAAACATTTCTATGATGCCATTGATGAGAGAGATCAGGAGTTTTGCAAAGCGCTTCGGGACGAGATCAGTGATCTCTTGCTGATTGTGGGCATTTACTCACGTTTAGTCCAAATATATGTTCCTCATCGTATTTTTAGGCGGCTTTGCTTCTGGGTGTGGTTACTTCGTTCGCCGTTGAAGCGTTAGATTGGCTAAGGGATGATCCTAACATGACACTCCTGCAAGACATTGTTGAGCTACTCAATCAGACAGCTCCAATCGACGTGTATGTCGACCCTGGGTTGGGTGACCTGAAGCACTACGAACTGCGAGTTAACCAGTTGTGGCTTCTGAGCATGGTCCTGAGTCTGAGTGCTGTTATTTTTGGGACACTCTGCCTTCAATGGCTTTCTGCATTCCGTCATGCCGATGATAAATACAAAGCCGGTCCTGACACTCTTGCCCTTCGTCAGGTGAGATACGAAGGATTGTGGGCATGGGGTGTTCCCCACATCCCAGCCCTTCTCATCGTAATTGTCCAAGCCGCCCTCGTCTTCTTCATCGTCGGTCTCTTATTCCTATTATGGAACGTCAACAAGCACGCTGCTCTTCCAGTTGCTATAGTCAGTGGAATATCAACATTTGCTGTGGGCTGGACAATGTTTTTGCCGGTGATTCTATCTGTGGTTTGCTATATTAGGCCGTCTCTAGGCAAGACCATCTGTCAGTGTCCATACAAAAATCCGTGGACTTGGATCACCCATCGTGGCTTCACTTTGTTTGCCATCACGGTTAGCTTCCTGTTTACCTTGACCCCGTCGAGTATCCATGACTGGATGTCGAGGTGGCGTCAAAAAGCAATCAAACTGTTGATGGACTTCAGGTGGCTCGAATACGATGAAATGTGGCGTCAGCGACGAGATCCAGGTGCTGAGGGAGGCTTATGTTCATACTATCTTCTTAATGGACTGGCAGCAGTTGTAGATACCCTGGGTGCTCATACGGGCACAGGTCTCTTTCTCGAGAAATGCCTCCAGGACCTCAAGTTCCATGAGTCTCGTGCGGACATGCAGGCAGTAAAGAAGTCGTTCCAGGGCTTGAAATTTACGTCGGAAGAGCGTCGGGTCCTTGAATTTGGGAGTAAGGCTGGGTCTTCGTCTCAAGTAAATGCCGAGAGCAAGGGTGCTGAGTTAGCCCAATTACGGAAGGACTTTTTAACTGCCCTCATCCTGGAACAACTCGTCACCCGAAGTCGCCCTCTTAAACAGAGTTTGCTTCACTTTCGGGTCAAACTCTACATTCATTTGAAGGCGTCGGTCCATCGAAGTGGATTGTTTCGTGACATTACGGGAGAAACAGGTTTCAAGGACGACGAGTACATTGGTCGACTTATCGAATGTCCTATTGAATATGCAGGAGACGCCGAGTCTTTATCATTTGGTACGTCCAATCGTATGATATAAAGTCGATACTAAGGGTTTCCGTTCCTTTGCAGCCGAACGATCTCTCTATGTCAAAGACATCGAACCTCTTATAAGGACCAATCAATTGAATAACAAGGATATCATAGGGCTTCAGCTCATTTCGAATGCCTCCGAGTCTATGGATCATCGACATTCAATTGTTCAGCAACAGTCCGAACCTGTGCCAGAAGAGCTCGCGGTCGTCTCCACATCTCCACCAATACCAGCGATAACTTCTACCTCCTTCTCCACAGCAGTTGCACATACTCCTCATGATGCTGATGGTACTCTGAATCAAGGCCTTTCTAGACGAGATACGTCTTGGTTTCGACTCCAAAGAGTTCGAGCGCAGCTAGATCAATATTATCCCTCTCATAATGTCCCCGCTGACCATCGAGAGGATGGCTACACAGTTTCGTAGTTAGTACCTGGTAATAGTATGTTTATGGAAGTAGGTATGGCCATCGAGTTTTTTTTTCGGGCATGGCTGATATATGCCTGGACACCGAACGTCTAACTTGATACGTTGCATTGTTTTTGTGTAATGTCTTCTAAACTACCACTTTGGCCTTGTTTCCTTCCATGACTGTGTGAGTCTACTTGGACTGAATGAAACTGCGATTTTATCTCTTTTCTGAACATCTCGCTCTTCGTCTCGTATCTTTCCCTCCCTTATCACTGACCAATCAGTAAATTTAAAGAGAAAGATTAAATTTTCGTTTTTTGATGTTCACTATGCCTAGTAAGCAAGAAGATTTTGTCTCCTAGTGTAGGATCATATTTCCTCAGTTCTGTGTCCATCAGACTAAGGTAATTATCCTATATTTAGTGTCCTAGTTGACAGGCATACCGATGAAGCTAAGTTCTGTGTCCATCAGGCTGGGTTGAATATCTTAACAATTTGACAGTGCAATCTTCTATCTGCTAAACTTGCACATTTGGAGTGTAGGAATAGAAGCTGTTTGCTCTTCTGATTCGCTTCCATGTCACCGCGCTGGTGGTCAGTTTAGACTTATTCAGTAGAACCTCCTGTCACTTGTAGTGGCATCTCCCACGTGACTGATGTGTTCAAGGGTGATCCGCGAACGAATCTACGCATGAAACTCAGGTCGTCTACCATCATGTTTCTTTTGCGAACTGTTCTTGCATCGCCATTTAGGCGTGCAATGCAGCACCACTCACCAGATATTCCAAGTACACCAGAGGGCTCTCCCGAATTTTGGCTGAAGCTCATGATTAGTATGTGCTTGGTTCTTGCGGGTGGTGTTTTCGCAGGGTGAATCTGCATCTTCTGGATTAGGACTTATCTGACTATATTCATTTACTCTGATTTTTTGTGTAGACTTACACTTGGCTTGATGGGTTTGGACGAACTGCATCTACGAGTCCTGGCTGCATCGTCGGATAATCCCAAGGAGAAGGTCAATGCTCGGAAAGGTAGGCTGCATATTGTATTCCAGCGGTATCCTCTCATGAATGCTTGGCTAGTTCTTAACATTATGCAGAAAGGCCGTCATTGGGTCCTGGTGGTATGTTTACGGCATATTAAATATATCTTTGCTTAGCTTCCCTTTCAGGTGCTCCTTCTCGGCAATGTTGTCAGTTGATGGCTCCACTTCTGAATGCTATTGGAAATCAAATCCCTTTTAGGTTGTCAACGAAAGCTTGCCAATTTTTCTCGACAGTGCTGTGCGTGCAATGTGATATCTACAATTCTTTCATTGAAATACGGTCCGTAGATTGGTGGGGGCGTGGCTGCAATCGTGATTTCTACCGCCGCTATCGGTTCGTAGTTCCAATCTTCATAGACTCTGCCCATTAGTCAACCCTCTGGCAGTTATATTTGGGTTAGTCTCTGGTTTGTCCACATCCCAACTCTGATCAACACGACTTTATCCCTTGTGTCACAGAGAGTGAGTTTTCCTTGTCGATATCCAGATGTTGTCATCTCCTGATTTTTCCTAGAGTCATTCCTCAAGCTGTCAGCGTTCGGTATGGTCTATCTATCGGGGCAACTTGTGCGCCTTTAGTATTGGGGATGATGTATCTGTTTGGTTGGTCGATCATGATATCCCCACTAATTTCCGTCTCATGAACTTCTGTATTAGCACCTGTTGCATGGCCTGTTGCCAAGCTTCTTGACTGGATACTTGGGGCTAATGAACAACATACTTATAAGAAGGCAGAACTCAAATCTTTCCTCCAGTTCCATCGCACTGGCGAAGAACCTTTGCGAGATGACGAGATAAACATATTGAATGGTGTACTTGAACTGAATACAAAGAACGTTGAGACAATTATGACCCCCTTGAAGGCATGTCAAGAACTCTCGCATCAAGAAGATTAATTAACTTCTTCAATCAATCGCAGGATACCGTTGTTCTTAGCGCCGATGCAGTGCTTGACCACAAAGCTGTCGATGCCATGTATGTTATCTCTTATATCCCATTGTTTCAAATTCAACTCGGCTCCTTGGATCCAGTCTCTTGAGTGGCTATTCACGTTTCCCTGTCCATGAACCTGGAAACCCATTGGCTTACATTGGGCTTCTTTTGGTAAAAAAGGTATATGGCGCCTCGTATGTTCGGCAGTACACTCAAAGCGGTATTCTAGCTCCTGAATTATGACCCGAGCAAAGCACTTCCTGTCTCCGCTTTTCCGCTCTTAATTATTCCTGAAGCACTTCCGTCCATCAATTGTTTCCAGGCTCTTGACTACTTGTGTGTCCATCTTTCCGCGTTCTGTCGTACTTGAGATTGATGATGAGAACCTAGCCAAACCGGAAGAGCACATCTACTGCTGATTAGCCGAACCCCTGGAAAACCTGGTGGCGCTATGGGCATCGTCACCCTGGAAGGTACGAAGTCTTATTCTGTCTACAATATCTTAATTTTGGTTGTCATTCCTTCTAGATATCATTGAAGTAAGCCCAATGTACCTGAATTTTATACCGTTTCTCAGTATGTCCTAGGAAATCTTGTCGGAGGAGATTGTCGATGAAACGGACCGATACGAAGATAATCGGGGCAAGAAACGCGCGAAGCGATTGACCAGTGCTACAGTCATGCGAGGGTGAGTCCTTCCTCATGATCTACTGTTGACAATAAAATTGGATATAAAAAAGAATCGTGGAACACCGTATACACAATGCGTCCCTTGATCACGAACACACTCCTCTCCTTCAGGGGCTGAATAGAACGACGACCGCTGAGGGATATGGAACTCAGCCAGCCGCGGGGGTGGGATCGAACTCCTGATTTTGTCACGATTTATAGAGGGTAAACGGCAGAAGTCTGTGATGTAGTCTGTGTAGTGTTCAGTTTTTGTTTGATTTACTTTTCGACACACATCTGAGGCATCTAGAGCTGTAGATGACATCCTGGCGCTCTCGGACTTGATACATGGCGTCGAGGAGGATACGTTCGAGATGATGTCTTTCCTTCCTGATATTTAATATTCCATAGGTCAATTTATAAGCCAATCCCAGCACCAAAAGAGCTTAAATGCAGAGGTAATTAAGCCTATGAAATAATCTCGGTCTATTAACTGGAACAGTTGTATCTCTCTTGGCAGTATCTGGTGTGCTCTCAACCCGTTATGAGCATGGATACTGCTCATAGTTTCAGCTTGTCTTCGTCAAATTGACGGATAGACCGGCTCAATTGTTCGTCCCTAAATGAACGAGGGAATTGTTAAAGGGACTCGTAGTAGGTGTACATCGCAGTATTAGGGAGTTAAATAGCAGGTGCAACTAGGTCACCGATATCATGCTAGACCAAGTTCCAACAAAACCGATGGATGATCCTTGTATTGGAATGGACAACCGCCCCCACAATAACGCGCCACACAGGCAACTGATGTGGTGCCCTTATAGCTCCCATTGTCTTCTGCGAGGTCCTCACCAAATTAGTGTACATATACCCTCAGCCGTCTACGTGACTTGCGACGACTGAGAGTAATACTCTGTTAATATCGACATGTCGCCCCCCAGGAAACATCTTTGTGGGTTCTCGGCTTTGGCGCAAACGGCGAAAGTCTTTTTTATTTGATTCCATTGATTATTCCACTGTTTCTCGTCTTTTGACGAATCAACAATAACTGGTAAATTGATCAATCATTGACAATGTAACAACCTTGATTAAGCATTTCAAAAAACAACGATGTTGTTATATCTATATAAGTGAAGGGATGTCCGAATGCACTGAAATCAGCTTCTTCTGTTCGGCGACTTCTTTTGCATTTTCTGGTGTAGAAAGTATGTCCACAAGAGCAATGAAAAATGAGGACTGAATAGAAGTCACAGATTGCCTACCCCGAATAGATTTCACATGTCATCTGATACCATGAATCAGACAAGTTGGACAATCAATATGTGGAACAAAGATCAGACCTTGCTTGACTCGGATCTTTATCGTAAGATCACCCATAAATCTGTCTCCGAAACTATCAAGCTTGTCCTGTAGGTTAGTTGTTTTGTCCATTTGAGCGGCAACGAGGATATACTTGACTGGAACAGATGAATCAGGGACAAATCTATCTCATATGAGTTCTACGTACGCATCCAATCTTCGAGCCAGTCCCGAATGAAACTCATTACTTCTCCCATTATGCTGGAAAACTCATTTATTATCTGGCACGGTTCATTTGAGTTTGGAATTCTCTGGAGTCTATAGAACTGGCCGGCCAGGGTTTGGAGGCTCTTTGCGAGGCTTTTCATTGATTCATGAGATTCTTCTTGGGCCGTGAGATGCTATCAAGTTCATCAATCATATGACTCGCATGGAAAACAGAAAGGAAACTCACCTAGTATGCAGTATCGATGTAAGAAAACACTGTTTCTGCTACAGGATTGCTTCGAGTCAGATAACAGTCATGGTGTGCTTTTCAAGGATGATTTACCACGCTGATGGTCTTTCCAATTTCAATACCCATTTCCACACCATCGCTTGTGGTGCCAAAATGATCCAAAATGGGCTTAAACTTGTTCAATTTGTCCATTGTGCTCTTGACTTGTGCATGCAAAGCACTCAAGTCACAGTCATGAGCCTAGGTTTTAACTTGAGTAGGAAATCTACATGTTGAAATCAATTGGGTATATACCTCAGCAATGATCCAGAGCTGCAATCCTGAGATTGCATCAATGAAATCCACCTTGAAATTGGTTGAAGTGCCCTGAATATATCAGAAGCAATCAAGGCAAAAATCAACTCACATTTTGTTTCCTTCTGTGATTCTGTGTCAAGTAGAAAGGGGATAGCAGTGTAGGAAGGCTATAATATGCTGTGAATTACTAGGAATATACTATGAGTGCACACTCTGGGTTCCAGAAAATGACACAATGAGTGGAGTCAGAGAGTAGAACACACTACTAGGTAAAATAATATATATGTTGCTCTCTGGTCCTGTGGTTTTACAGCTGGTCCAGAGGGAACGCAACAATGACACAGGAGTGGAACAACCTTGGCCTCATGCACTGTGCCTTGATCTCCTGTCATGTGTGTGTGTTATGAGACATTCCCCAGAAAAGAAACTATTTCCCATATGTTTGTCACAAACTTCATTTGGACCATAACTCTGGGAATACTTAACCAATTTCAACAATCTAAATGGCCACTAAAAGCCCCTAAGAAGACCTTTCAAACAGTACCAAAAACATCTCAAGGCAATCAGTATTCACT
>Ga0153952_1000521_pt1 | contig 13275 bp, 13 predicted proteins | sample TSNJ036MetaG_FD_104746 | JGI IMG/M metagenome (GOLD analysis project Ga0153952, IMG submission 104746) | Attine ant fungus gardens microbial communities from New Jersey, USA - TSNJ036 MetaG | ecosystem: Host-associated > Fungi > Mycelium > Unclassified | place: USA: New Jersey, Wharton State... | reverse complement strand
ACAAGTATAAAATATTCTTACTGTACCTGTAAGAAACCTCTTGACAATATTAACGGTACCGTTTATAGTTTATATAACGGTACCGTTAATATATTTTAAGGAGGTTATTTATGAACAACGAACTTTACGAGAAGCTGACACGGCTTCAATGGTTGCTGCACATACGGCAAATGGATGGCTATCGCCAAGGCGGACATTTGGCGGATACCACACGGGGGCAAGGACGGATTCTCGCGGCGCTTCAAATGCGGGACGGTGTCAGCACAAAGGATTTATCCTTTCTGTTGGGGCTGGCGGTTTCCTCGCTTAACGAGTTTCTTTCCAAACTCGAAAAAGGAGGCTACATTACCCGTGAACCGTCGGAGCAGGATAAGCGCGTCATACTGGTTAAGTTGACTGAAAAAGGCAAAGCTCAGCAAGCGCAGCCGGAAGACACAACGGACTTTGGCGATATTTTCGATTGCCTGTCCGATGAGGAACAAACGGCTTTCGGCGCGTATCTTGATAAAATTATTGGGGCTTTTGGAGAAAAACTCGGCTACGATGACGAAACGCTTGAATGGCTGAAAGCAGCGAATGCGGAGCGCGATAGGCTGTTTGCCGAAGGTCGCGGCTTTGACCCTCACAGCTTTCGCGGTCGTTTTGAAAGGTTCCCAAACAGACGCGGATTCCCGCATGGGCGCGGCGGTTTAGGCCGTGAACATAATCATTACGACCACGGAAAAGAAGGAAATAATGATAAAAACCATCGGGTTTAACGCAAGTCCGCGTATAGAAGGCTGTTTATCTCTCGGTTTTTTGGGTCATCTCCTCAATAAACGCCTTAGCCGCGAAGGATAGATTTACATTCTTAATCTTTACCAATCCAATATGCCGTTTGGGCAGTTCTTCATAAAACTTTAGCTCGCGCAGTTCGTGCCTGTCAAGCATGTCCTGCGCTTCTTCTTTTATTGTTGAGGCGATACCAAGACCTATTTTGGCAAATCCGGATAGCAGAGCAAGACTGCCGAGTTCTATGGCGGGCTGGATTTCGATTCCCTTGCCCTCCAGGAATAAATCCATCTGTTTTCTTGAATTGCTTGCTTTTTCAAGAGTCAAAATGGGATATTTTTTCAAATCACTCAGGTTCATAGTTTTATCCGCCAAAAACTCGTATTGTCCTCCGACTACAAAGCAATCATGAATTGTCTTTACAGGCGTAATGTCCAGGGAGGAATCTTTTGCCACGGGAAGGTTTACAAAGGCTATGTCAACCGCCGCGTGCTTTAGAAGCTCAATGGATTCCTGTGTTATTCGATTTGTTACCGAAATTCGGATGTTGGGGTGTTTGTTATTGAATTTTTCTAAGACGGGAAGCAAGAAAATACTGCATATAGTGTCGGACGCTCCAATTTTTATGCTGCCTGAATTTAATTCCTTCATCTCAGCAAATTTTGTCTGCGCGTTTTCTATAAGCAAAATTGCGTCGTTTATGTGAGAGAACAGAACGTCGCCTTCAACCGTTAATTTAACCCCATGTACGCTGCGGTCAAACAGTTTTCCGCCGATTTTATTTTCAAGCTGGATTATTGCTTGCGAAACAGCTGACTGGGAAACAAAAAGCCGTTCCGCCGCCTTGGAAATATTACCGCTTTTAGCGACCTCACGAAAAATTTTGTATAGCTCAAGATTTATGTTCATTAGCCTGCCTTATCGATATTATTAATAAAATTAATTTTATTTATGGTTTCGCTTATACTATAATATGCTTAGGGTAGAATAGCAAGAAATATTATATCGGAAGGCAGGGTTTATTTATGCGAACAACAGGGACAATCGCGCGAGGCATACGCGCTCCCATGATAAACAGAGGCGACGATTTGGCGCAGATCGTAACGGACTGCGTTCTTACCGCCGCGAAGGAAGAGAAATTTGAATTGAACGACAGAGACGTTATCGGGGTCACAGAAGCAGTGGTTGCCCGCGCGCAGAATAATTACGCCACCTGCGGAGAAATCGCGCAGGATATCCGTAATAAATTTCCCGCTGGAACTATCGGGGCGGTTTTTCCTATTCTGTCGAGAAACCGTTTCGGCAATATTCTAAAGGGCATTGTTCAGGGGTGCGACAAATTATATTTGATGTTGGCTTATCCCTCCGATGAAGTGGGAAACAGTCTTTTCGCGGGGGAGCTTCTTGACAAGTCGGATGTAAATCCCTATTCTGATGTGCTTGACGAAAAAACATACCGCGAGAAATTCGGGTATGATACAAAGCATATTTTTACCGGTATGGATTATGTGGAGTATTACAAATCCTTTGGCGAAAATATCGAGATAATCTTCGCCAACGATGCCCGCCGCATACTTGATTATACAAAAAATGTCTTGTGCTGTGACATTCACACGCGCTTCACCTCAAAACGATTGTTGAAGGAAGCGGGAGCGGAAATTGTTTACGGTCTTGATGACATTCTCTCTCAGCCAATAAACGGCAGTGGGTATAACGATAAGTACGGGCTTCTGGGCTCGAACATGAATCCCGGTGAAATATTGAAGTTGTTCCCGAGAGATTGCGACAAGCTTACTAGTGAAATCGCGGAAAAGTTAAGGAAAGCGACGGGAAAACAAATAGAGGTGATGGTTTACGGCGACGGAGCGTTCAAAGATCCGGTAGGTAAAATATGGGAACTGGCCGACCCTGTGGTTTCTCCCGCGTTTACGTCCGGGCTTGAAGGAACGCCCAGCGAGATTAAGCTAAAATATTTATTGGATAATGAACTTGCCGGAAAAGGCAAAGAAGAATTAAATGACGCGGTAACCGCGGCGATAAAAGCCAAAACCGGTGAATCCCTTGGAACAACCCCAAGAAGATATACCGATCTTTTGGGCAGCCTGTGCGACCTGATAAGCGGATCGGGTGATAAAGGAACGCCAATAGTGCTGATTCAAGGATATTTTGATAATTACGCGTCGTAAGATAATATGAAGGGGCATGGCGGCAATGCTGTCTCGCCCCATTTTTTACGAGAGAAAACCTCCGGCAGGCCGGAGGTTTAAAAAAGCTTATCACTATAAGTATCGTTTGCATAGCTTGATTCAAAAGATCCATGGAACTTATAGATACTTCACTTGTTAGGCTCTTTGAAATGAAATTTGACGTAATTTACGACCTGTGGGCGGCCGAGCAAGGTTAACAACATTAGCGGGTGAAACTCCCGTCCGGCAAGGTACATCCATACCACCGGTAGCGAGTCATGGAGCATACCCAGTTATGGATATGTTTAAGCGTTGACAGTTAGACATTAGGCCTGAAGGTGATTGAGCCTCGAAAGGAAAAGAAAGATTGCTTCATCAGTGGCTTTAATACTTCCTCAAAAAACGTGCGTTGCTTCTTCGGATTGGTTTTAGAAGGAATTGAGCCACACTTTAGCCCTTTGATTCTATTTTTTTAACAGTTCTCCAAATGCATTGACAGACAACTTAATCCCATGCTTTTAAAATATCATATCTGCTATTTGTTGACGGCTATGATATCCTATACATTGTAATGGCCCTTAAACCTGCATGGCTACGATGCTTCTTGATGGTTGGCAACGAATGAGGTTACCTCCCGATTTAAGGTTCCTAAAAAGATATGGGTCAAGTTTAGGCTTAATATATGGTAAACCCTGCGTGTAATGCCTTGATATTAATGTCGCATATTTTTACGTTTTCTTTAAAAGTGTTTCTGATTGCGTTTTCTAGTGAACTTATACTGCAAAAACCGCAAATTGCATTGGCATAGCCGATACCTACCATATTTCCCGCTATGACTGAGCCTATGTTGCGTGCTATTTTGGTAAAAGGTATGGCATATTGTTCTGCGGGAGATTCAATGATATTAGCTACAAGTTCAGAGTCATAGAGCAAAATACTGTCCTGTATCATTGATCCAGCATATTGATTATATGCGACCTGTGCCAATGTCACAACGATGTCCGGACGCAAAGCTTCTGGAAAGATAATCGGATTATCGCTTACAACAATTTCGGAGCGTGCGAATGTCCCCCTTACTTCGCTTCCATAAAGAGTGGATAATGTGGCATATCGGTTTTCTTCGCAAACGATGGCTTCGCAAACAATAGCGCCACCGGAAACCAGTCCTTGTCCCCCCACTCCGCACAACACAATTTCCAATTGTTTACTCATCTCCCGCCCCCCTTAGTGAAAGAGAATCCGCCAGCTGTGTATATTTTGTAGAATAATCGGTCTTTTCTCTGTCGCACAGTCTGCCAACCACGAATTTGTTTTTTATCGCGTCCTCATTCATTTCCTTTACCTGCTCCACTGAAACGCATTGATTTTGAATCCATTCCATCAGCTCATAGGACGATTCCATGCCGTTTCGCCTTCCAAATTGTGAGGGACAGGGAGAAAGGATTTCCACCACTGAAAACCCTGTTTTGGAAATTGCCTGTTTTACTAAATGTTTTGTGGCCATAGGATTCATAACCGTGCCGCGGGCCACATAGGGAGCACCGGCGGCCATTGCCAAGCTGCAAATATCAAACTGCTCTTCCAGATGGCCACAGGGTGATGTGGAGGTAAATGCATGCTCCGGCGTTGTGCCAGAATACTGCCCTCCTGTCATGCCATAATTGAAGTTGTTGACAATAATTGCCGTAACGTCTACATTTCTTCGGGCCGCATGGATAAAGTGATTTCCACCGATTGTAACGCCGTCGCCGTCACCCATCAGGGCCAGCACCTTCAGTTTGGGATTCCCAAGTTTAATGCCGGTAGCAAACCCGAGCGCGCGCCCATGGGTGCCATGAAAGGAGTTGGTTCGTATATAGTCATCCGCCTTGCCCCAGCAACCAATCCCGGTTACGACTGTTATTTCATTGGGTTCCAGCTCCAGCTCGGAAAAGCTGCGCGCCAAAATCTGCAATACGATACCGTCGCCACATCCAGCACACCAGAATACAGGTAATTTCTCGGTCTTAATATACTCTTTATAATTCATCGAAGGCATTCCAAAACCTCCTTTACCCTATTGAAAATCATGTCCGGCTTAATGGTTACGGTATCCACGCGGTTTAAGCGGTATACCGGCGTATCTCCGTTGTATTTAAGAATTTCTCCGGCAATCTGTCCCAGGTTAAGCTCGGGGACAATCACCGCTTTTACCCTTTTGCAAGCATTCTCAATTTGTTTATCCGCAAAGGGCCAGATTGTAACCAGTTGGAGAAGTCCGGCTTTGACATTATATTCACGTAAATCCAACACAGCCTGTTGCGCCGCGCGGGCGGTACACCCATACGCTATGATGGCAACTTCGGCGTCATCCATAAAAAACTCTCTGATCTCCACGATGTCTTCTTTGTTGTCTTCAATTTTGTCAACATAGTGGCGTATATATCTGTCGGCATTTTCGGCTCCGGCATCTGAAACTCCTCTTGCATTATGCATTGATCCGGAAAGCCATACAAGATATTCGCCGCCATAGGGGGCCATGGGAGCTATCCCGTTTTCCTCTTCCAGATCATAGGGCAGATATTCATCAGAGGAGCAGGAGGGCATTCGCCGATTGATTAGGTCTTTGGAAGACGGTCGGGTAATATCCAGCCGTTCATATAAATGACCGATGGTCTCATCCGCCAAAATAACGACAGGAGAACGATATTTTTCTGAAAGATTAAAAGCCCGAATCGTCTGGTAATAACAATCTTCCACACTGGATGGAGACAATGCGATCATACTGTGTTCCCCATGTGTTCCCCATCGGCATTGCTGGATGTCCGCCTGGGCAGTTTTAGTCGCAATCGCCGTTGATGGTCCGCAGCGCTGTACGTTGATGATGACACAGGGCGTTTCTGCCATAATGGCGACGCCAAGATTTTCCTGCATCAGGGAGAAACCCGGACCACTGGTTGCGGTAAAACTCTTTTTTCCCGATGCGGAAGCGCCGATAATCGCTGCCATGCTAGCTAGTTCGTCTTCCATTTGAATATATATCCCACCAATCAGGGGCATTTGGCGCGAGGCATATTCCGCAATCTCGGAGGATGGTGTGATGGGATAGCCGGCATAAAACCGGGCCCCAGCGTCAATGGCGCCCTGCGCCATCGCTATATTGCCCTGCATAAAGCATGTTTTCATTTGCATTTATTCCACCTCCACGGTAATTGCCAAATCAGGACAACGATACACACACAATTGGCATGCAATGCAGTATTCCAGTCCGGCAGGGCATACGAACCCATCCTTCCCTACCGTATATACCGATTTTGGACAACCCCTGACACAGATTCCACAGCGTTTGCATAATGTCTGGTCAATAATAATTTCTTTTGCCGTTCTCGCCATAGCTGACCTCCTGTTTGCGATAATAAAGGGATAGCGCTTTTCGCTGGCCCTTTTAGCTGTCTCACTAGCGCACCCTGGCTATTGCCTGTTCCAGCAGGTTCCCCTGGATGTTGACGTCAACCTGCGCGTTGTTTGCGAGTATCTTTCTCAACGCGTCCAACTGTTTCGGCGAGGCATCACATCCGATCTCCGTTAGCTTTGTGCGTAATCCCATATGGCGCATCTGATCCACCACCTGGTTTATGTATACTTCATCGTTTCGGTTAAACACCATCTGCATAATAATTCCTACCGCTACGATTTCACCATGCAAGTATTCCATACCCTCCTCGGTACATTTCTGCCGGATAAAGGTATATAACGCGTGGGCAAGCGCCAACTGTCCGCTTCCGCTGGAAAAGCCGCTGACCACCGAAGTGTGAAGCAGATTCGTAAGAATGATATCATCGAATTTTTCGTAACCTTCTCCCAAGTCATAGGCTTTGGGTCCTTCTCCTAGCAGAAAGTCATATATGATACGGGAATTCACGGCTGATATATATTTGTCCAGATCGCAATCCAGATAAGAGTCATATTTTTTGTTGTGAACCACTTCGGGCAGCTTGGCCATCGAATCAAAAATACCGGAAGCCAGCAAACGCCTTGGCGCTTTGACAATAATTGAGGAATCAGCGATGCATACGTCCACTTCTTTTTGCATCGCTGTAGATCCTGCAGGTTTTCCGTCCGTATCATACATGATGCATACAGCGGCAGTGGCGGCACAGGTTGCAATGCTTGTAGGAACGGTTATGACAGGCAAATCAGCATACAGCGAAGTGCATTTTGCAAGGTCGATGCATTTGCCTCCACCAACCCCCACCAATACGGAAAAGCCCTCCGTTTTGGTCTTCTCTGCGAAAAACCGTGCCGACTCGTGGGAACAGGATCCTTCGTATGTGATCATTTCCGAAACAATATGCTCATTTGCCAGTTGTTCCGCAATGCATTGATTTACCAAGTCCAGGGTGGTTTTTCCGCCAAGAAACAATGGCTTTCCGCCTAGGTGTTTGATTTCAGAAACCAGTTCCTTTATGGCACCTTTGCCGTAGATAAACTTTCCACAGCCTACTTTTAATGTCTTGTAGTCATCTTTCATCATATTCCCTCCGTGATTCCAAATTTAAAATCCTGCACTCTCGATGAGAAACGACACGCAATGTACTCTTCTTCCCAGTGCCAACGGCGGCATCTGTCTCCATGGGGTATCTTCACACTCAACGTGCCAGTTGTTCCGACAAGTGGCATGCCACACGATGCCCTGGTGCTATTTCTCTTAAGATGGGTTCATCCTGTTTGCAATGTTCACAAGCATAAATACACCGGGTATGAAATTTGCATCCCGGCGGGGGATTCAACGGGCTCGGAACCTCTCCGTGCAGGATAACGCGGTTGCTTTTGTGGGTAGGATCGGGAACCGGAATGGAAGAAAACAAAGCTCTTGTATACGGATGGACACATGCATCAAACATGGTCTTTGTTTCAGCCATCTCCACCATTTGCCCCAGATACATAACTCCTACCCGGTTGGAAATGTGTTTTACTGTCGCAAGGCCATGCGCAATAAAAAGATATGAAATTCCACGCTCCTGCTGAAGTCTCTTGAAAAGATTGAGTATCTGCGCCTGTACCGAGACATCCAACGCTGAAACTGGCTCGTCGCAAACTAGCAATTGGGGCTCCAGCATCAAAGCACGCGCGATGGCAATTCGTTGACGCTGCCCACCGGAAAACTCGTGTGGATATTTGTAGAGATCACGTTTATTGAGACTGATAATATCTATGGTCTCCAGAACCTTTTGATTGATCTCCGTCTTATTGCCCATTTTATGTTTTTTCATTGGTTCCGCCAGTAATTCGTGGACGGTCATTCTAGGATTTAGCGAACCATAGGGATCCTGAAACACAATTTGAATATTCTTGCGCATAGCCAGATTTCGCTTTGCCATCATAGGCTTTCCCTCGAAGGTAACGTCACCTCCGTCCGCTTCCAACAGACCCACCATAATTTTACCGACCGTGGTTTTTCCACAGCCAGATTCGCCTACCAACCCAAAGGTATCACCCCGATAAACATCAAAGTTAACGTTATCAACCGCTTTCACGAGCCCGACTGTTTTCCGCAGGAGACCCGATTTTAAGGGGAAATGCTTTTTTAGTCCTCTGACGCGTAGAAATGTTTCCACTACTGATCCCTCCTCAGCCGGTGAATTACTCTATGACAGGCAACCTCTCGCCGCTCGCCTATCTTAGTTAATTTAGGGCGGGTATCACGGCAACTATCGCATGCTTCCGGGCAACGGGTACAAAACACACACCCTTGCGGTATTTCCGTAAAGTGAGGTACCGTACCCTTAATATTGTGCAGCCATTCTTTATCTTCGTTCATTTTTGGTATTGCATTCAAAAGCCCCTGCGAGTAGGGATGAAGTGGATCGGTAAATAGATCATAGGTGTCGGCAATCTCCATAATGCACCCGCAATACATGATGATGATCCTCTGGCACATTTCGGCCACAACGCCAAGATCGTGTGTAATATAGAGAACCGACATATTGGCCTTGGTCTGTATGCCGCGAATCAAATCGAGAATCTGTGCTTGTATGGTGGGATCAAGCGCTGTGGTTGGCTCATCGGCAATTAACAGGTGGGGACCACAGCTTAACGCTATCGCAATCATAACCCGCTGGCGCATACCGCCGGACAGTTCATGAGGATAACTGTCAATCCGTTTTTCAGGAGATGGCATACCTGTTTTTTGAAGAATATCAATGGACTTCTCCCGAGCTTCTTTTTTGCTTATTTTTTGATGAAGCATAATGGCTTCACCAATTTGATTACCGCAGGTCATGATTGGATTCAGGGAACTCATTGGCTCCTGAAAAATCATTGATATCTTGTTGCCGCGATAACTGCACATCTCTTTTTCCGACAATTCGAGAACATCCTGTGTTCCATCATATACTATTTTGCCGTTTAACACTTTGCTGACCGTGACAGGATTCAGACGCATAATGGATTTTGCCGTTACGCTTTTGCCCGATCCTGATTCGCCAACAATTCCTAACGCCTCATTTTTATAGATATCAAAGCTGACGTCGTCAATGACAGTGGTATATCTGCCTCCCATTTTGAAGGCGGTAGTCAGATTCTTTACACTTACCAAAATATTATTCATCTTTATCATCACCAACTTTAGCTGATTAGTCAGCCCGCACACGGACATCAAGCGCATCACGCAGGCCATCGCCCAATAAATTCAAGGCCAATACTGTAATCACAATGGCAAACCCAGGGACAATGCTCATCCAAGGCGCATTATTCAAATAATTATATCCAACTTTGAGCATGGAACCCCAGCTCGCCTCAGGCGGCTGCACTCCCACCCCCATAAATCCAAGGGCAGCTTCAGACAGAATTGCTCCCGCTGCTGCCAGAGAAGCCTGTACAATAATGACGGAGTATACATTAGGCAGCACATACCGCCATAAAATTTCCGCACGGTTCAAACCAATTACCTTTGCGCTGTCGATGTATTCCCGTTCCTTTACAGTTAGGGTCATGGCGCGAACAATACGTGTAAACGCCGGCACATAGGCAACACCAATAGCAATCATAATGTTTTGGGTGCCCACGCCTAAAATTGTTGTGATAATCAATGCAAACAGAATCATGGGGAATACGGATATCGCTTCGATCAACCGGGTAATAATGATATCAATAACGCCTCCCATATATCCGGATAACAGTCCCAGCAGGGTTCCGATTACCATAGCGATTAATACGGCAATTACACTTACTATCAGCGTAATTTTAGCCCCGTCAATAACACGGCTCAGCATATCCCTTCCCATGGAATCGGTACCGAATAGATGAGTGGCGGAAGGTGGCTGAAACATTTCACTCGCACTGGGGGTCGCCGGATCATATGGTGTAATATGATTTCCAAACAAAGCCATAAATACCAGTAAAAGAAAAACGACTATCCCAAACAATGCAGTTTTGCGACCTATCAGTTTTTTCACTACCTTGTACCAGCTTCTATCCTTCCAAGCTGCTTTATCAGCCATATCTGCGTTCACCTCATTATGAATGATTCCGTAAAAGTGATGGTGTGCATGTACACTATTTTTTCTGGTTATACGATATTCTGGGATCAACAACTGCATAAATGATGTCGACAAACAAATACAACACCACGATCAGAATCGCAATGACGAGCGCTTCACCCATGACAATGGGATAATCTCTCTGGAATATGGCATCAATCATTGACTTTCCCATTCCTGGCAAAATAAAGACTGCCTCTACCACAACCGACCCTCCAATCATCGTGCTTATTTGGATGGATATTGATGTAATAATGGGAATCAATGCATTGTTCAGCGCATGCTTATAATAGATTTTCCTCCACTTCATGCCCTTTGAGTGAGCGGTCATAATAAAATCCTGCCCAAGAACATCAAGCATGGCTGATCTGGTTTGCCGGGCAATGGTAGACATCAAAGAAATGGATGTCGCAACCACCGGAAGAATCATATGCTTTAAATTCATCAATGGGTTTTGGCTGAATGGCACGTAGCCGGATGCAGGCAGAATATTCAGGTTGATAGCAAACACAATGATCAGCAGCATTCCCGCCCAAAAAGCAGGCATCGCAATACCAACAGTTAAAATTGTGCTGAAAAAGTAGTCAATTGCAGAATTGCGTTTTACCGCGCAGATAATCCCAATGGGAATCCCGATGAGAATCGCGAGCAGAATGGACAGGGAAATCAGCTCCAGAGTGACGGGGAGTCGCTCTGCGATGCGGTTGGCTACCGGATAACCGGTAAGATAGGAGGTTCCCAAATCACCCAACAGGATATTTTTCAGCCATTGTAAGTATTGAATATGAACAGGCTGGTCAAATCCCATCTGGCTTTCGAGCTGTTGAAGTTGATCGATACTGGATGATGAGTCGCCCAAAATCATCGTAGCCGCGTTTCCCGGCAATAAATGGATTAGGAAGAACAAAACAATCGTGACAATAAGGAGATGAGGGATAACAGCAAGTAACCGCTTAATTATCTGAGATATCATATCAACCACTCCCTCAAGATTGAAGATGGCGGCAGCTAAATTGTCTTATAACTGCCGCTAATGCTGTACAATAATCTACGATTCAAGCCAGGCGGCGCGGAAATTCATCGCTCCGTCGTTATCAACGAAAATACCGTGCGCTGCGTTTCCAAACGCAATTTTCCTGGATTTACACTGAAGCATTACCATGGGCATTTGTTCCAGTGCGATATCCTGCATCCTTGAAACAATTTCTCTTGTTTTTGCTTCATCAAACGTAATCTTCAGTTCAGACAGTAATTCCTGATATTCGTCGTCAAACCAGCGGGAATTGTTTTGCAGAGCATCTTTACCTGTTTGATATTCAATTTGTACATATGCAGTTTGCTTTGGCATATATCCAAACCACAGACGCGCACCGGCCGGATTTTCCGAACTATTTTGATACCACATCGTTTTGACGGTGGCTCCATCCAGACCGACCAGATTGAGGTTGAACCCTGCCTCTTTCGCCTGAGCCTGGCACAATTCCGCTTCAGTCGGCAGTAATCCAAACGTTCCATAATAGAAATCCACGTTGATACCATCGGGATATCCGACCTCAGCGAGCAATTCTTTCGCTTTTGCGGGGTTGTACTCTGTTGTTGGCACGTCCTTATAGTAGGATTGTGTGGGAAGAATCATCCATGGTGTGATCAGCCCCTCTCCTAATCCGATGACATCAATCAGCTCTTGGCGGTTGAAGGCATAATCAAATGCCTGCCGCACCTTCTGGTTGTCAAAGGGCGGCTGCGTCACATTCAAGGAAATCCACCACATCATCGGTCCGATATCATGGGTATGCGCAACCCCGGAAGAATCAATTTGCTGCATGGTTGCCGGCAGAAGTATATTGTCCACCGCATGAATGTCACCACTGATAAGGTTGGCAGACGCAACCGATTCGTCTGCAATAATAGTCACGGTGATTTTATCTAGGTAAGGAAGGGGTTGCCCATCTTCTCCCATTAAATGGTAATTTGGGTTGCGCTCTCCAGTCGTACTGACGCCCTCGATATGTTCTGAAAGGATAAAGGCTCCTGTCCCGCCTTTTTTTGCAAAAATAGTGTCGTCACCGGTTGCTTTGTATTCATCAATTGCCGACGGAGCCAGAGGATATCCCGCCTGATAGGTAAGCTGGGCAAGAAAACCACTGTCCGGTTCATCAAAGTGAAACCGGATTGTGTATTTATCTACCGCCTCCACCAACTTGCAGGCATTGATCTGTCCATAAAAATTGCCATTGGTTTCCGGATCCAAATACCAATCCCAGCAATACTTGACTGTCTCGGCAGTCATTTCGGTACCATCGAAGTATTTGACTCCTTCCTTCAGTCTCAACGTAATCTGTTTTGAGTCATCCGATACTTCCCAACTTTCTGCCAACAGTGGTTCCAGTTCGAGATTTTCATTCATTTGCAAGAGGCTATCAAAAAAGAAACCGAGTAAAATTTTGTCCCCCTGGAACGCAAGATACTTCAACGGGTTAAGTGGTGTAATTCCAATTCGGCTCGTTGTAAGGTGGCCGCCTCTGGTAATAACGCTTTGTGTCGTTTCCGGCGAGGCATCCGAACCAGTTGAGGTGCTTGTGCCGGATGAGGAAGGTGTGGATGCGGATTCGTTCTGGGACAACTGCGAATTCCCACAACCGGTTGTCGCTGCAATCATTACGATTGCCAGGATAGTAGTAACAAATCTTTTCATTAAGTTCCTCCTTCATTCTCATACCATCTTTGTCTGACAGAACATTCGCCTAAACAATTGAACATAAAACGATCATATACTCAATCTGATTAAGCGGTTAATT
>Ga0153952_1000513_pt1 | contig 13325 bp, 6 predicted proteins | sample TSNJ036MetaG_FD_104746 | JGI IMG/M metagenome (GOLD analysis project Ga0153952, IMG submission 104746) | Attine ant fungus gardens microbial communities from New Jersey, USA - TSNJ036 MetaG | ecosystem: Host-associated > Fungi > Mycelium > Unclassified | place: USA: New Jersey, Wharton State... | reverse complement strand
GTACCGTTAGAAAGATCTTCTGAAGGGCTTTTGGTGGCCATTTAGATCATCAAAATTGGTCAAGTATTCCTGGAGTTATGGTCTGAATGAAGTTTGTGACAAATCCAATAGGGAACTCTATTGAGTTCTTCCTGAACAACCACCTTGGTTAAGCTCTAAGTCCTCATGATTTCATACTAATAGCTAGAGGTCTTGGGGTAACTCCATGCATTGGCAAAAGTATTGGTTTTGGACTTATATTGTTCTCAGGGCTAACAGCATTACTATTGGAATGAGGTTTATATATAAATAGATCACTATCATTATAGAACACAACTGGAGTTGGTTACTTTGCCAGGTAGGTTGTTCTCTTTTCAAATATATGTTATGAGTTGTCTCAACTATGACCAAGGAAGATCTATTTATAGAATGACAGACAAGAGAATTAAACTAGCAGCTTCTTGACTGATTGTAGAATACTATCAATATAAATGAAGACAAATAGCATACTTGTATAAGTAGGTAGCACAATTGATTGAGAACCTCATCAAGTTTTCTTTGTAACCCTCAAAGACTTAGCTGCTGAATCAACTTGACTTGAGTCACATAACAATATGATATCTTGTAATTTGAAAATGGCACCAGTACTTTTGTCTAGAAGCTTATAACCATTATGTCCAAAGTGTCTAAGTAGAGCAGTCTTAACAGACCTAAGGTTCAACTTGGAAAGGTTTAGGTCCAAGAGAACATAAGCATAAGAAGTGCAGCCAAAAGGTCATAGGTGTAAGAGGACCTTACCAATACTACTCCTAGAATACCAGACTCAGATCCCAGAACGACCCTGTGCTTAATTAAATATTACTATGTAATATTTAATTCCTCTAGCTTAACTTAGCAGCTCCTGACCCTGCCAGATAGGACTGTAGGATCAGAGACAGACAGACTATAATAGTATATATTGTAGAGTATACCTCCAGGAGCCTTATTCTAAACTCTAAGGATTCTCCTAGAGGTGAGTTATAACATAATATAGAAGTACAATATTAGCTAAGGATTTTCCTGGAGTCCACTCCACTCTAGTTGCCCTTACAGCAGTTTAGGATCTCCTAAACAGAGCCTTGAAAGAATACAGTAGACAGCCTCTCTCAGAACACACACTCTTGTCCTCAGCCAACTCTCTGTGGACTCTGCTCTATGCAAATGTCATATATGGACACCCTCCAGGGTATAGCCAATGCCCTGGCATATCTGCAGTACTATTTTGTCATGACTTGGCAAAATGGCTAAGTTATTATTTTATTTTATTTTTCTTTTCTTTTCTTTTCTTTTCTTATTTGGGCTTACTATAGAAGAAAAGAGTGTGGAAAAGTATCACACAACAATGTTGCATGTCATGGTCACATATCAGGATGTCACAAGGTCATGTCACATGAATAATGTTATATGATAAGTGTGGGAAAGCAGTGCATAGACCATGTAGTAGTTGTATAAGTAGTGTACAGAATTAAATAGGAACTCTATCAAGTTCTTCTTGTTAACTTGGACTTGGAGTGTGATTAAGTCATCTCAGGCTAAGTTGCTACATAGGTGAAGACTACAAAGAAACTTACACCTCTGTTGCTTGGCTAGAGTCTGTTCACCTTGTTTGTGCAGTAGCAGCATCCCAGTGGTGTTATGAGAGCCCCAAAAGGGAAAGAGTTTCCTGTGCATTCAAACATCTTATCCACAACCTCAAATTGTACAATGGGGTTAAGATATAAATAGCAGGGGACTTAGGTAATCCTATCATGTGACAAGTCAGGTGATTATAGAACATTCTGGAAAGGACATGTGATTGTGGGACTGTAAAGTACAGCTACTGTAATTGTAGTATAAGTAGGACTGCAATCCAATAAAGAACCCCATCAAGTTCTTCTTGAACATCCACCTAGGGTGATTACTAAGGACATTCACTGTCTATCGATAACAAGTGGCTTCAACTTTGGCAGATTGATTTTGTGTCTGCATTCCTTAATAGTGACAACACTTATAACATCTATATGGAACAGCTGAAGGAATTTGAGGAAGGGGGGAGATGACTATGTCTGGAAACTATGAAAAACTCTCTATGGAACTATGCAGGGAGCCCATGATTGGGCAGAAAATCTGGACAAGACTTTCCAGAGTCATGGATACTACAAGTTGCATGCCAATCCTCAAATCCAATCAAGAGTCTATAATGACAAGCTTACATTAACCTCTACCTAGACTGACAATGTCCTAGGGGTCTCCTCTACTATATAAGGTAAACAATTAGCCAAATCTCAACTAGAGTCAAGCTGCGAGATAAAAGACATAGGTGAAGCAAAGCTTATCCTTGGTATGCACATTGACAGGAATCCACAAGGAGACATTACTCTATCACAGCGAGCCTATTGCAAATGTCTTCTTAAACAGTTCAACATAGATTTATGTTCACCAGCGACGACACCTCTCCCTCCCGGCTTAGTACTCTCAGCAGAAGATTGTTCTTCTATACCAGATGAAGTAGATGAGATGAAAAACACACCATTCTGCGAGGCTTTAGGATTGCTTATGTGGTTACAGGTCGCTACAAGACCAGACCTCGCCTTCTCAGTCAACAAGCTAGCCCGTTTTGCCCACAACCCAGGAAAAACCCATTGGAACGTGTTAAAACACACGCTAGCTTATATTAAAGGCACGATGGACTATGGAATCACATACAAAGGTGGTGGCAGTCTTGAACCCATTGGTTATGTTGATTTCAATTATGCTGGATGCAAAGACACTAAGTGGTCTACTGAAGGCAACATTTTTATGGTAGCAGGGGGACCAATCTCTTGGGAGTGCAAAAGGCAGGACACAGTGACATTATCTATGGTAGAGACAGAGTTCATGGCATTCTCAAAGGCAACCACTCAGGCTTTGTGGCTATTGAAATACTTTGACGAAATAGGGTTACCGCTTCCAAAACCACTCAAAATTTTTGCAGATAACAACGGCTCTATTTCCAATAGTTTAAATGACAAGAATCACCGATGTACTAAGCATATCAATGTGCGGCATCGCTTTATCAAGGAACACACAAAATCAGGCGATGTTATATTCCAATATACTCCAACATCCAAGAACATAGCTGACATTCTAACAAAAGCATTGCCACGAGACACGCTCCGCAAATTTGTACATCGGATGGGACTCAATCCAAGAGTTACGAATGCATCAGTCCAGGGGGAGTGTTGATGTGGACTGATTCACGAGGGTTTCACTTCTATTGTGTTACTGAGACATGGTATATTATTACCTGAGACACAACGTACTAAGACATACGCAGTTATATAATAAGTCGAGTAGCCTAACTAGTCCCTCAGTTGATCACCTGTTAAGGTGTCATCTGAGGTGAGCTCATCTTGTAGCCACTGTACAACTTCAGACTTAACTCTTGCATAGTTTACTTCGTCCTTTAGGTATTCAATATAGTTGATCACCTGTTAAGGTGTCATCTGAGTTTACTTTATCCTTTAATTGTTCCTGTGCTCGATTGGGACCCAGAACAGCAGCTTATTGTCCCGACTCATTGCTCATCCATCTGCCATGCCTTGCAGTCTAAGTTTATAGCCACGAGCAGAATGCCAATCCTCATCCATGAGACCTGCTATGTCATATATTCTCAAGCCAAAGTCGGGAGTATAGTATGCCAACATCTCATATAAACGCCATGTGTATTGCTCGACCCAAAATCTAAGCGTACAGATGGCCGATATGGATGTCAAAGAGATTTATTGTGTTTCCAGTGCGGTGCCGAAGAGCGATGAATCTGTCGCCAGGGGAATGTTGAATCGGAGTAGGTGAGAAGACCATCGCATATACTGAGAATGTTGGAACTTGCCAACAATTCGACCAGTCCGCGTGTCCCAGACTCGGACGTGAGAGTCATTGCGAGAGCAGCATGCGAAGAGTTTCCCGTCAGGTGAGTACTTTAGCCGGTGAATATGCACTTGATTGTCAACTCGATGAGATGGAACTGGGCAGTGTCGTGATTTCATACATGACATTTAGCGGAGGAAGACTGAGCCATCGGATGCCAGGGGGGTGGACGGGTTTTATATTGGTGATGCTATGGAGAGAGACGAGTTCGGGCTGCGCATCAAAGGCTGTGTGATGCCAGGTACTCATGGGGCTTTTCCACAATCTGCGAGGGCTGGGGCGGCGTCGCTGAGTGGCGGGGAGAAGGAGACGACTACAGTGATCAACAACAGAATGTCGCACCCATTACAGGGCACACTATGTTAGATCAACTTGTGCACACCGTTTGAAATCCCATGCCCAATGACATTTGAGCCGCCCCTACGTGAGGAGTACACGAACGGTGGTCCAAGTAGAACAAGTAGCGCCATATGTAGCCTATAACAAAAAGAGTCCATTTAAGGCAAATAAAATGAAAACGTGTCTGCTTATCAATAGAAAGCCAATAGCGGTAAATAAAAGGCACACAACGGTCATTTAGCGCCATTGATGGCCGGAAAATCAACAAAGTATCGACAGTCATAAAAAATAACAGCAATGATCGGCAAGTGCCTGGAATGATGCAAGGATTAACAATATCCAAACACCTACAATGGCAATTATTCAACGATCGATGAGCTCGCCGATAAATTTCTTCCTTATTTACAGCTCTCCAAGTCACACATCAATAGTATTTCGAACAGTCTGCTTATTCCAGTGCTAGAGACCTTTGAGAGTAAAATGTGGCTGTATTTGTTGTAAAAGATGGGTCATGAGGGCTATCAAATGTCGACCACGAGATGATTCTGAGGTGATCACGCCAGTACGTGGGCATCAGGAGTGTGGCATGATAAAAACGACCTGTTCTTGCCTGATAAGGCCAAAGACTTACCATGAAACTAACAGTCTGACAACAAAACACCTTAACTAACATGTAGATATGTTTTTGTTCATGACATAGGCAATCTATTCCCTTTTGAGCATGGTGCATCGGCATGCATGATTATCATGACGCGTGGTATAGTAGCTGCTGGAGTTGCATAAGACGCTATTCTATGAGGATTGTAAGCTGGCCATAATAACAGACATGAACAGGGCACGGCCAACTCTTCTCTCTGGTTGAGTGATTGAGTCTTAGGCTTGCTGTCCAGGTACGATAGCAGGTGTTGCAGTCCAAGTGATGGTGCGTGAAGAAAAAAACGCAATCAATACAGTTGCCCAAAACCTTTTTTAAGCTACGAGATAGAACCATAGTTCATTACTAACATTTTTAGGGACTAAACAAAGGTGTGATGCATCTGCAGTCGTTACTATGTCAAGGAAAGGTTCATGTCAGGAATCACCAGTCGCGTCCAGATTTGTAAATTGATACCTACTCAAATTCGAGTAGACCCAACAAGCTCATGAAACTCGTTCTCCTTTCCAGTTCACCTGTGCATTCCAACATCTCAACCGAGGACAAGACTTACTTTGGTGTCTTACTCCAGCAGCTCTCCTATATCCTTCTCCTTTTGCTCGAGTTCTCTCAGCCACTCTTTGCCGATGCACTGTGTGCCAGAAATCCATACTTGTTGCCTTTATCCCGAATACCATTCTAGGCGATGGCAATACCGAACTTCTTCCGGGTCCACCGGTACTTTCCGCCGTGCACTTTGGAGATTACTTGTTTGAACTCAATGAGGCGCTGTCAGGTTGTCGCTTGTTTGAAAAAAAGCTCAGCTGGCCTTGTTCTCGCTTTAGGGCACGTATAGATTGTCTCTGCTCGACTGGGACCCAAAATAGGTGGTTCATTGTCTCGACCCATTACCCATCCATCTCCCATGCCTTGTAGTATAAGCTCATGTAACACACCAAATTTGTTCCATATCAACGCCATGTGTGTGCATGTTCGACCCAAAACTCGAGCTTATAGGAACATATTACATTTTCATCTGCTGACCCAAGAGCGATGAGTCTGTCGTTAGGGAAATGTTTAGTCAGAGTAGGTGAGAGGGCCATTCCATCCACCAAGGACGCTGAAAACTTGCAAACGAATTGGCCAGTTCGCGGATCCCAGCCTCGGACGTGAAGACCATCATGCGAAGAGTTTCCCGTCGGGTAAGTTCTCACACCCGCGAATATACACTTTGATATTCAAAGTCGACAGGACGAAAGTGGGCAGTGTCGCGACTCCATGAATAACATTTGACAGAGACCAAGACATGATCAAACCATCAGGTGCCAGGAGTAGGTTCATGTATCCTTCGATTCATACAACTGCGTTGTTGCATATTTGAAAGGAACCTTTTTGCTATTTTCAGACAAAAATCTGTGACAAATTCGCCAGCATTATTATAATGAGGAATTTTCAGGATAGGAACTTGCGAGCGGGCATCAGATGGTGGAAAAATCCATTGAAGTGGAAATAACAAGTGCGACATCGTCGACAGGCCATATGAAAGGAGCTACATCCTTAAATCTTCTGAAACTTGGGATAGTCGACTAGACATAGCCCAGCTGAGCGCTGAAGAACGTAGAGGAGTTGGAGAGAGATAAAATGGTGGCAATGAGGGGAGGCATAGTACTTGGGGTTACAGAGGCTGGAGGTGGTGTTGCGAATTTGATAACGGCAAATGGCCAAAGATCAGCGCATCTGCAACGGTGGACGATAGGAAAACACTCACGTCTTGACTTAAATGGGCCCGAACTGCGTCTGACAGTACTTTCTGCTGTGCTTTGCAGGAGGCAGCTCATGCTCCCCGTCCTTTGCGTACGATCCTAAGCGTGGTGAAAACAAGACACTGAGATTACTGTCAGGTCGTTGAGCAGGCGTAGATAGCTGCGCATCACCATCTTCCATATCAATGTCATAGCAGATGCTGTTCTTCACATCGTCTAGGTCGTCAAGATTGCTATTGAAAGAGTTGATAGGACTCGTGGTTATTGAGCGACAGTAAAAGGGACAAATATAAAAGAAAGACCTGGGTCACTGTAAGTAACTGCAACGAGGGTGACGCGTACGTGCCAGCGTCTTCGGAATATGACTGTCACAATGTGACAGCTCTTCATACATCTCGCGCAGAGAACATCATATCAAGCCTGGATAGTGCAGACTATGACATCAAATGCAAAATTGAAAGAATAGTATTCACATTTACGAGTAGAGACCAAGGCTGGGAAGAGAATTTCGGGTTGAAGCTTCTGGCCATCTGATAATATCGATGTATTCTTATGGAGGTCAAGCTCCTGATTTGATGCAGAGATTTGACGCCAGGTGCCAGCCAGTTCGTAGTTGAACCCCCGATTGCATCACCGACCCTTGTCAACCGATGATATACTTTCCAACGGTCGAGCATTTTTCTGCTGCTAGGAAGAACTAGTGCTGATGTGCTCTCAACGATCATGACCAATGTACCAGATGATTATATGTCCTTGGATGGTGTCAAAGGTGCATCAATTCTGCTGAATAACCCAGGCTTTCTCAGACAGAGCATCCGCTTCTGCAGGGAGAGTCATTCGCACAAAGCCCGTCTGTGACCACATGAATGTCGCGAATCGCCTGAAAACGAGCAGGATATGTATGGGGCTCGAATCATACTCTGCAGCCAGGTGATCAGAATTTTTTGGATTCAGTATTCCGTGACAGGAAAACTAGTTCTAAGATGCAGTGCGCCTAAATAAGGCCCAATGTCAGGTGTATGTCTACAGGAGGCATGTGACAAAGGGAGTAGGACGAAGTTGCTAGTGGATAGGTAGTAGATGATCGGATTGCCGTGATCGCACAAAGGTACGGCCTTCACTCTTCAGTTGTAAATCATGGCTGACATTTGAACAGTTTATGGTATCGTGCAATCGCATTCACGGAAATATGATTGTAGACTTCGTATTGATCTCGGATGCTGAAATCATCCCTGAGCTTCATGTAGTCAATTGCAGACATTCAGCCCCATGCACGAATTGTTGGGGATTGCGTTGGTTGAACTTTCGAGTGGAGGTAAATTGTAATTCATCGGCACAGGATTTGGCTGAAATTGATGAACAAACGAATGGTGCAAAGCTGTCCAGGTGCTTGATCCTGTCTTGTTTTAGCAGGGGTTTGGTTCATTGTCTGCAAGGCAAATCTCATCATACTTGTCTTCGAAGATTTAACTGCCATGATAATCGAAAAATATAATTTGGACTGTGGTCACTAGAACAACTACTCGATTCAATGGATTTTCTGCTACTTTTCGCTGTCTGGATCGAGTTCCCACCTAGTTCAATCCTTGGGACAATGATAACTGCTTCGATCATTGCCTGTGTCACAGCTTTGTTCTCAGCGTGATAGCATCCCACACTCCCTTCTCACTCTCTCTCTTCAACAGTTGAAGTAATGGCAAGTCCAGTAGAATCGTTCTCAGCCATCCAAGTTGTCAGTGAGTGCTACTTTGTCCGATCGGCTCAGTAGATCAGGGACTAAATTGACATTCAGAATTCATCGGAAAGCTTCATCAATTTCCACACTCACTGATTGTCAAATTCTCTGACAACGTCAACGTTTGCCTTGAAAAAAAATTGGCCAAAGGCGTCAGGGATGAACAACACTTGGCGCTCACCCAAAACGAGTGGTAAGTTGAGGTCATTGTGCTTGAGCAGTCATACATGTTCATGTGGCGTAGCATGCTCGTGGAAGGAAGTGAACTGAATATTGAGATACACAAAAAACATTCTCGACGACAGAAAATACTCACTGGTCCAGAGGGATCCATGCCTAAAGCTAATATCAAGTTCGACGACTTATGGAAACACTTGTCTTCTACAACAGGAAAAAATTGTGAGCGAATATTTACCTTGATCTCTCCCGATTTACTCATAGGACCTCAGTAAACTTTGAGGTAGTATTTGATAATCCGATCCAAGGATTGCAGCTGTGGCTGGTCATCAAGGTATGTCATCATTATCGCTGTTATGTTGATTTCCCCTTAAAATACAAGACCTGCGGCATTGATCTGAATACCGTGGATCCACGTATCAAGGAGACGGTTGTAGAACTAAACAAGTTACATTCTATTCTGCGTCATTCTGCTGCTGCAAGCGATGTTGCTGGGATGTTTGTTGATTTAGGAATCGCTATCAGCAAGGTGATTTATCGTTGACTATTATTCCTATATGTTGTCTAACTAAAAGCAGCTGAATCCTGTCGCACACATCGTATTTTCTTGTATCGAGGTCGTATACAAAGTTGGCTCATTTTGTGTTTTCAGCGTCAATAAAATTGCTAATTGTTTTTACAGCATTTGAAGACTCAAAAAGAAACTCGTGAGGCAATGAAAAGCCTTGCAAACAGCATCCAAGAGCTCGCTTGCCAGCTCGACAGGCTCAAGGGAGTTCCAACCTCACATCAACTGCGTAGTACCATGAGTGAGTTTCCTAAAATCTTGGAAGAAGTGGTCAGCTTCATTTGGAGATGGCTTAAAAGCTGGATGTGTATGTATCAATCCATCAAAATGTGTTCGTGACTGATTAGTTGGCTCCAGTTAAGTACATCTTTGTGAACTCTCAAAAGGAGAAAGCGACTGAGTTGAAGGGCAAACTCGACGTCTTCAAAAACAAATTTGACCGACATCTTCTTATAGAGATCCGAGCAGAGCAAGGTCTGGTCTTCATGTCTGATATTCATCGTCCGACATGACTGATTTATGGTTTATATCAGCCGCCATGGTAAACATTGTGGAGACGGCTGCCGACAAGAAGGAACTAGATGATTTAGTGAGCGCCATCGGGGATAATAGGCTTCATCTACGCGAACCGTGTATGGCAGGCACCCGCACCGCCATCTTACAAGAGATTGAAGAAAAGATTAAGAATGTTGATGGTCCCAATGTGATTTGGATACGGGGATTTCCTGGTGTTGGAAAATCAGCTTTGGCAGCTAGCATTGCCATTCGACTGCAGGAACAGCATCGACATGTAATTTGGTTCCGATTCGACAGGACACAATCTACAACCATTACTACAGATGATTTATGGCGTGCCGTCGCGTGTAGTCTTGCCCGCCTGTATCCCTGTCTTCGAAAACAGCAAGCCCAAGGGAGCAGGGAGCTCGTTTCATCAGATGTTGATCGGCTTCTCAAATCGCTCATAGAGACACCATTATCCATGCTGAATAATGTTACGCTTGAAGAACTTCCAGTGATTGTGATAGATGCATTGGATGAATGTGGTGGCCTCAGGCATGACCCCTTGGAGCAAAGAGATCACAGCGCTCTGTTGCGCACTCTCCAGCGTTGGGCTCAGGTAGATTGCCTGAAGAGGTTTAAATTAGTCATTACAAGCCGACAAGAGGATCGCATCAACAAAATATTCCCCGAGTCTATCTGCATTCGTGTCAATATCCCCTCCGGCAGCGATGTTAAACCGGGAGATAGTGCTTCTGATGACATCCGTATATTCCTCAAGTCACGCCTCGAGGGTATGGGAATGGAAGGTGCATTGATTGACAAGGCACTTGATTACCTAGTTCTTCGTGCTGCTGGGGTATTCATATGGGCAACGACTGTGGCCAATTTCCTCGAACGAGATCCTGAAGGACGGTTTGCCATGCTTGAAGAGGATGATAGGACAGAGTTGGATGGCTTGCATTCCCTGTATTCAACAATCGTCAAAGTATCATTTGGACCTGATCTCAAAGGGGAAGAGCCCAGGGCTGTCGTTTCTGTCTTGGGCGCAATGATTTTTGCCAAGGAACCGCTTGATGACAATGCACTTATCATGCTTCCCGGTGTTAAGATTCCTGGTTCAAATGCTCACAGGTTAGGGCTCATCCGAAAGGGACTCGTGCCGGTCATTGATCCTGGTCCTATCCTTCGTTTCAATCATCGGTCTTTCGAAGACTTCCTTTTATCTCCGTCCTTTCCACAACAACACCCTGGGCTTTCGGATATTCAGAATCAAGTTTATCATGAACATCAGCTCACCGTGTTATGTCTGAAGACTCTGGTTTCACCCAAGCTCCACTTCAATATATGCAGCTTGGAATCTTCTACTGTAAAGAGTACGGATATTCAGGTTGCTGCGAAAAACACTATTCCACCTCTTATTTCATATTCATGTCAATATTGGGCCGATCACCTCGTTCACACCCCGTCTGATGAAATATTACTGGAAGCAGTACAATTTGTGATGTATGAGAAGTTGTTGTTCTGGTTGGAGGTGATGAGCCTATTGGATAAGACTTATGAAGCGACTTTGGTTCTGAGAAGGGCTTTAGCTTGGAAGGTGTGTCTCCAGTTCATTTCTTGCAATATATCTTTGATGCTAGCTGGCCAGACACTAAGTCCTGATCATGACCTGGTATTGTTCATTCTTGATGCCCTCCGATTCATTTCTGCATTTATCATCCCTATCTCTCAATCTGCCCCCCAAATCTATGTTTCTTCCCTCTCCTTTGTACCTGAACGATCTCTTGTCGCCACAAAGTTCTGTTCAAGGTTTCCCAACACTGTTGTGGTCACTGAAGGGAGACCCAGTCAATGGCCAATGACGGTATTCACCGCAGAACACCACAAGGATAGTGTGCGCACCCTGGTATTTTCACCTGATGAAAGCACCTTCACCTCCATATCTGGCGATAGAATCATGTGTGTCTGTGACTCTGAAACTGGTCATTGTATTTCAGGCCCATTTGAACTGTCTAATTATGTATATGAAGCCTGCTTCAGTCCTGATGGGAGACGTATTCTACTCAGATTCAAATCTTATGCAGTAGTCTTGGACATTGTGACGGGTGAGGAGCAGTTTCGGATCAAGGGCAAGAATTTTGTCTTCATTCATTGCGATGGAAAAATTGCGTCAACGCATTGGATAGATGAAAATAAAGGTGGAGATCGAACTGGGATTGTGGTCAAGTTATGGGATGCTAGCAATGGTGCCCTGATATCCAACAGGTTGTTTGAGGTGAACGATGTCGCCTGCACCCGATTTTCTGATGACGGGCGTTTTCTGGCTGTAGAAAGGAAGACTGAGAATGTCATTGAATTGTGGAATCTGAAAGATGGCAAGGATCCCCGGCGATTCTTGTATCCTCCTGGAAATTTTGTGTTATCGCTCCACTTTTCTCTGACCAGTGATTCTTTGATGGCCATACATAATCGCAGCAATATCTCCCTTTGGAGGCTGGACACACAAGGAATGGCATCTTTCAGCCATGATTTCAATCATGTGCCACATGTTATTCATTCACCCCTCACCAATTACCTGTTCATAAAACGAGATGGCATGGTGGAGATATGGGACGTCTTCTCCGTGACCCGCTTAAAACCGATCTGGGAGACAAATCCTCCAACCACTTCACGTATATGCAGTACTTGTCCATCACAGGATGGTCACAGGCTTCTAGTTGGATGTAGAGATGGAAGTGTGAGGATGTGGGAACTGGACCTGGAGAATTTGGCGATCAATCAGGTTGATACTATGAACACTCAAGCTCATGCCGATGTGCCACAATTTGCTGCATTCTCACGATCTGGAAAGATGGTGGCTACAAAATCAAAGCAATCTCACAGTATTGAAGTGCTATATACAGCTACTGGGGAAGTCATAGCGCGTGCGGAATTTGACAATGACATGGATGTTGTATTTTCCCCAGATGAAGATCAGGCAGCGTTTTGGTTTCAGTCTCTCATCACCGTATGTGACTTAAGGCACCCAAAAAGTCATGTCTCACTCAACCCCTTGTCGGAAAAAGATGCCCAGATTCGGAAGGTTGTTTTCCAAACACGCAACGACCTGGTTATATACACCTCACCTAGTGCCACTGATAACCACTCAGCATCACTGAGAGTTTGGCATTGGCGGGATCCTGCAGGCTTCGAATGCATGTATTCTTTAGATTTTTCAAGGATCTGGCACATATACCTGGCTCCCGATGGCTTGACCATTGTCACCACGTCTTTGTCGTCCTCCGCTATATGTTATTCGTGGAATCACAACACTGCCCAGTTTGATTTTGTCGACTTTGACGATCAAGTGCATATTCGCTGGCCAGAGTACTCACCTGATGGAAAACTCTTCGTATGCCAGTCTGACAAAGACTCTCACATCCGAGTCTGGAACACACGAACCGGCCAGCTCGTTTCGAAGTTTCCAACGTCATGGGTGGACAAAATGGCCCTCTCACCTTTTCTGATTGAACATTCCCCTGGCAACAGACTCATCGCTCTGTGGTATAAAGACGAAAAAACAATACATCTCATTGATGTCTACAGCGGCCGCCTGTACGCTAGAATTTGGAGCCAAGGAAGCGCAGACATGGTGTTTATACGAGATGGAACAAAGTTGGCGCAGTATTCCCGTGGCTCTGGCTTGAGAATATGGGACATAGC
>Ga0153952_1000496_pt1 | contig 13473 bp, 15 predicted proteins | sample TSNJ036MetaG_FD_104746 | JGI IMG/M metagenome (GOLD analysis project Ga0153952, IMG submission 104746) | Attine ant fungus gardens microbial communities from New Jersey, USA - TSNJ036 MetaG | ecosystem: Host-associated > Fungi > Mycelium > Unclassified | place: USA: New Jersey, Wharton State... | reverse complement strand
TTACCGAGTAAGTTCCATCATGACTCTTGTGGACTACAGTATCTGATGTCAATAGCTTCCTCAAATTATTGAATACATTTGTAGTGAAGATTTTGTTGGTCCTGCGCCTTCGAGCAATTTGGAACAAGGATTTTATTGGTGAGAGGGCTAGAAACATGGGCCAATGGACTTGTTGCATTGACTTTTTTGAATTCTAGTCACACTAATTTTATATTTCATAACGGCAGGTATGTTTAGTAGAATTAGATCTCTGCTTGATAGAGATGACTGATGTTTGAAATTAGCTGAGGTCCTGGTAGGCTTTAAAGAAAGTACAATACTGAACCCACCAACTGATCATATTTTTCAGTCTGCGATGTCTGCGATGATAGTTGGCGTATATGTTAGCTCAGTTTCCGGAGTGCTAGTCCCTCTCCATGGCTGTTGGTCGAATGTAACACATCTTTATAATATAAGCAAGGGTGTTGCTACCGCCTTTGAGTATGTGTACAACCATATTTCGCTTTTCTGACTTGCATATCTATTCTCACACAAAAAAGAATTATCAGGGCGACAGAAACCGCAATTGAAGTACTCTTGACCTTTACCAGGTTCACCATGACATACAAAACACAAATGGTTTTTGGCAATGGAATACGCAGCCGTATTTCTCACATGAAAACATCGACTCGATTATTGTATGTTTTTTACCGCGATGGAACGTTGTTATTCATGCCGTGAGTCCAAAACTAGAATATTATTGATCTAACTGATGGTCTATCTATTCAGCCTCTTGGGTAAGCCTAGACTATCAAACTACTTGACTGGAACTCATTCTTGTTAAAGTATACTCATGCCTGGAAGCTGCTTTTTTCCATATTTCATCTGATCTTATTCTCAGTATCCTGGCCTCGTATGTTGTTATTATTGCTGGTCTTCCACTTACTGATCCTAATTATTAGCGCTCAAAACTTCATTTATCCCTTTATTGTAAGCTAAAATCCTTCTTCCTTGCATCTCTATACTAATTTGTGTGCTTTCTAGGTGTCGCGATTGATACTCAATTTGCTCGAGGCAAACTGTCCTTTGGACGAAAGTATAGATTCCAGCACAATGGAATCCATCATGTTCCGCCATTCAGAGTCCAATAGGGATAGTGAAGCAGATATTTTGCGAGATGATAGAGGAACTATCTCCCTGAGTGAAGGAATACATGAAGAGGCAAGATGATGGATCTATAATTCGGTGTTGTTCATCCCAGTAAATGATGTTAGATGTAGACGACGTAATAACCAATTGTTACTGTTCGTTTTCTACCACATGATTAGTGAGTTGTGATGAACTGAGAATTGATACCAACAAAACGAGATGATGCACTAGGCACCGCGACAAACCACGGACCATAGATATTGTGTCCCACACATCTTGGCCTTTGGGGAGCACCACTCATGGAAAACCATTGATAGGATCAAACGAGACATGAGCACGTTAACCAATTTAAACCACAACATGTTTCAAAGCTGATGCACCTTGCCTAGGGATCATCTTTGAGACCAGTCGAAGTAGTATCTAAGAAATCTCACGGGTGAAATGTTATTCTTCTCCTTGGAGTTGAAACATCGCCTCTGCGGATATGATGAGAGAGCCTATGACTTCGTTACGTAGGCATTCAGATTTTCATGATGAGGACACCAAGGAATCCTCTCTTGCTAGTCTTCGCACCACGAACACATGCTCCCTCCAGACTGTATCTCAAATTGAAAAAAGATATGAGGGAGATGATAACATGACTGCATACATACTATGATGAGAAGAGATAGTGCCTGTACCACCGGATAGTCGGGTTTTTGTGTGTGATTCTGGAAAAAGAGTCAGTCCATGCCCATCAAAGAGTCAAGAGAGAGAGAGAGAGAATGACTTGGGTTGAATCATGGCCAGACTAATGTGATTGGTTGGATATCTCAGGTCTCAAGGCCAATGGTGTACGAGCATGACACGATGCATTGTCCATTGATTATAAGTCGCCCTCTAGTAACTGCTGTCTTTGATTTTTTTCAAGTGTGTGATGTGATTTTCTACTTTACATGAAGAAACGTCAGAAAATCATCCGAACTAGATCCGTCCAAGGAAGCGACGGTTCTGGATGGGTAGGTTCAAAAGAACTGGGCATAGTGTCGCCGTGACCAACGTCCTCCTCCTCTTCCTTTGACGGAGCTTAAGTGATGACGCGTGAATTCGGATCTAGATTGTTCCAGCCCCCATTACTTTGCGTGCTTGACCGACTTGCAGCAGCGGCAAAGCAGCTCAACCTGATGCCAGTCAAGGCATTATGGCACTTTGCTCTGGGACTCCGGTTTTGTCTGAGGATGGAGAGAGATCGACGCAGGATAGCGTGTCGATGGTGGCGGGAGGTAAGCCAAGGATCGCACAAAACCTTCTGGGGGTGAAGCAGATCGAGGGCGGCGAGCTTGACCTTGATCGGAAAATGGGTTCCGATACGGACTAATTCGATTTTAGAGTTAACGCTTTTCTGAGCGAGGATAGTGGTGTTTTCGGCACGAAAATGGGGTGAAAACGTAGGTGATGATGGCTGTGCACAGAGAGCAGTGAGCTTGTGTTTCGTGTGTGTATGCGTGTGGAAGCAATCATACCTGTCCACGGGCCTTTCGTGACCAGTATTCTTGATTACTTTGGGGGTGATGTAGCTGATAGAGCGGGCGATAAAGGTGAGTTGCTCGTCGGGAAAGCGAAGGAGTTTTGCTCTGTGAAAAGATGAGCAAGAGGATCAAGGGTGGGAAAATGGACTTGCCTAGTTCAGCAATTTGAGAGGCTAGATAGCTGGCTGAGTTCTCCTGCAGAAAGACGAAGAGCTTTCTTTTAGTAAGTCGTTCATGGGATATGAGTCCACAGATCTCCACAAGCAAGGATACAAAGCCAAACAAAACACTCAAACTCGCTCACGAAATATCAAGCTCAGTGCTCTTCAAACGCTTCCTCCCCCAGCATATTGTAGACTCAGAGCCAAAAGCGTGGGAACCCAGCATAAATTGCCGCACGACCACTCTCTTCAGCAGAGCCTACAATCTCCAATCCCAGCCTCTCTCTCGTAAGTGAAGACAGCCACACAACTGCTTCCTCCCAGAATGCCAAGCATGGTGACTGCAATTCTCAACTTGACGCTCCCAGGCGGCGTAACATGCCCTCCGCTTATCAGGCCCATCTCCCTTACGCAGGTGATCCAGAAGCCCAGAGCTCTCCAATGTCTGTAAAGTTGACCGCAAGAGGAACTTGGTTCGTCTGGACCCAGTGGCCCACTGCTGCATCATTATGATCTGGGTTCCGACGATTCTCATGTATCAATGTAGTGGTTTATGATGCCATTGTTATCTGTCATCCCATCTTCTCGCTTTGGGTCTTCCCAACCCAGAGCAGCAACATGCATGGCGAGAGAAGATGGGCCTTCTCAGTTCTATCCTCGCCCTGATGGCAAACGTCGATTTCACTGAGGTTGTGCGTGGGACGCTCGCAACAAGGTTTCATGATGTCCATGACTCATGGAACAGTGTTTCGACTGCCCGTTGCCACTCACGGCTATAGTTATCACTTAACCAACTTTAAGCCCCCTGCCGCAGCGGGATTTGATGGCAATACTAATCTCATTATGGCTGGAATCTCGCTGGAAATAGTGCCCCATTCCTCTTCCAAAACGTCAACCAGCATCACCTTGGCGCTGTCATCAGAGCCTCTGGTTCAACTATTACCGGCCCAAGCAGTTTTCCTGATTGGTATGTGCCCTGCAACATCCATAGCCATGTAGAAGGGAGTGCCGCCACCTCGACCTGCTATGAGTCCAGGGACAATTGACTCATCTCAGCAAAGGCTCAATCACTATTTAGTCTGATGATGAGACCATCTGGCCAGGTTTACTATACCTGGGATGATGTCCAGGATACTAGTCGAAACTTCAAGTCGTATGTATTTTATATTGCTCCAACCAACGCTTTCTTGCTAGTTCTGTTCTCGATCTCGACCTGCTACAATGGATGATAAGCCCTGTTAAGGTCAACTATCCGTCTCTGGTCAAGAAAATGGCTCATACAACTGGGACCTACGATACCAAGGACCTTGTGATGTTATTCATGTGCTTGGGTGAGCCGATGTCGGTCATTGCTTGGAAGATCGGTTTTATCGATGCGAACACGATTGGCTGCGTTGCTCTTGAAGTTGTTCTCCATCTCTCCCATCTTCATTTTCGGTGTTATTGCCACTCTTTTCGTCATGGCAGTCATGTTCCAATGGTTCTTTTCGTGGAAATCTTGAGAGACACCTGCGAACACCGCATGCAACATCCCGCCAAAATTGAAGACTGGTCTAGCAATATCGACTGCCCCTCCCTGAGCCAATACCGTCCTAAGGCCGACAAAGATAACTTACAAAAGAAATAGAATCGCAAGATGTTCTTTCCCGATACTTTCACACTCTCAGAAACTTTTCTCAAAGGATCGATTGGACGACCAACAGCAGCATATAGCATGCTCGATTCCTCGTCTAATGACAATTGAAAGTGCTCAACTATGTATGTGCCTTCACAACTTCAGACTCGTCCAACTATAAGTTGCTGAGAAGGTGTCCTCATGCCTCGCGTTGCAATGCTGTTGAACGACTGGAGAACTCTGGATAGAAAAACACCAAACACCCATCTTCTCCATCCTTCAGTAGATAATTAACAGAACCCTATCTGTCAAGGGGCGTCCATCTGAGTCATTTCTCATACATTCTCAGCATTGTTGTTTTGATCATTTGGTCAGATTCCAGGCACATGCTTGTGACAAGATTCATGTGTGATCAATAATAGCAGCAGACAGACCACAGCTCCCATGATTGTCTTTACATCAAGGTTATCCTTGTAGTTCAGATGAGGTACTACAGGGATTGATTTCTGATAAGTTGTGCCTGTTACAGGACCAAAAGAGGAAAAAAAACTAGGTTGAATCTCAGAGAAGCAATGCAGGGACACAAGGTCTGTAAGACCTTAGACTGTAATTACTTAGATCCACTCCTAGTCTGAGTTGACAAGGAGAACTTGATAGAGTCCTTATTCAATTGCTGTATACTACTTATACACATTCTGTATTTACTTCTATTTATAAAGTCCCGTGCATCTCCTTTGAGTCATTCTCTCTTGTGCATCCATTGATTTCCTAATTAAATGAAAAGAAAAAGAAAAAGAAAAGAAATAATGACTTACCTGTTTGGCCGAGTTATGATAAGGTCCAAACCAACAAAGGTATAAGAACTTAGACTGTGATGCCTTAGAATTACTCCTAGTCTGAGTTGACAAGGAGAACTCAATAGAGTTCTCATTTGATTGCTGTATACTACTTAAACACATTCTGTATTCATGTCTATTTATAAAGTCCTACACATCTCTTTTGAGTCACTCCCTCTTGTGCATCCACCAATTATTTAATTAAATGAAAAAGAAAAGAAAAGAAATATAAATAATGACTTGGCTGTTTTGGTTGTGTCATGACAAAAGGTGCCAACAAAGTACAGGAATGTCTATGAAATAAAAAAGCCCAATACTGCAGATATGTGAAAATTCATAATTCCAACCCTATTTTTTTTTAGATCCCACTCACCCTCCAGCAGCTGCTCATTTTTCGAATTGAATTTTTCAAAAGTGCAAATATGATGGGAGAAAAATTGCAATTTTTCTACTTTACATGAAGAAGCCTCAGAAAATCATTCACATATTTTCCGACTACCTCTGTCCCAGGAAGTGATGGTTCTTGATGAGCAGGTTTCAAAGAATAAGGCACGATGCCACCTTGACCAAGGTTATCATCCTTCTCTTTCTCCTTCGACAGTGCTCGAGTGATGACGTGTGGATCTGGATCCAGAACAATCCTTCTGTCACTCCTCTGCGCCGCAGTGGCAGCAAAGTAAATAAACCTATTGGTAGCCCTGATACTAGTCAAGGAACTGTACCACATTGCTCTACGACTCCACTTTTGTCTGAGGGTGGGGGAGAGGTCGATGTGGTATGGAGTGTTGGTGGTGGTGGGCGTAAGCCAAGAGTCGCGTAAAGCGTCGTGGGCGGTGGGACGATGGAGTGGATCGAGGGCGACGAGACCTTAAATGAAGGATTTGGCTTGATCAGAGACCAGGTGCGTGGACCCTGGAATTCAATTTCTGAGTCAGCGTTTTGCCGGGCGAGGGCGATGGTGTTGTCGGCAGGAAAAGGGGGTAGCCGCAGAGGAGAACATAGTTGATGATGACTACAGAGAGAGAACAACGAGCTTGTGTTTTGTTTGTGTATGCGCGTGGAAGCGATCATACCCGTGGACGCGATCATACCCATGGACCAGATATCAACAGGTTTTCTGTGGCCTATATGGCTGACTCAAAATTAGCAAGGGAACGGATCTTCTTGTTCGGCGAATGGGGGAGTCTTTCTCTGTAAAAAGAGGAGCAAAGGATGGGTTGAGGGTGGGAAATGGATGAGGATTTTCATGCCAAAGTTGACAATGACAATGTCACTTTCAGAATCATTGGAGCGGCAGAGGTTGTTCTTGGGTCTATTAAGTAGGTGAAAGAGGGGCTGAGAGAGGAAAGCAAGCATACTTGAGATCTCTAGACGATGCCGCGGTGGTGGAGGCAGTTGATGGCATCAAGAGTGGAGTGGGTGACGGTGACGGCGTCATGCTTGGTAAACTTGCCCTTTGCGAGGATGCGGTCAAAGAGCTCTCTGCCAGTGGGGAGCTAAAAAAAAAAAGATGTAATATAGGGAGAGAGGCAGACGATGCTGCCCAGACACTGGCTTTGTTTCCCTTTCAGGAAGCACAGCTAAAAAGCCGTCACTGCCCTATCAAGAGAGAAATGGGACAGCCCCTCGTCGAATCTTGGAACGGTCTGGCTACTTAATAAAAATAGCTGAGATCTGAGACCCAGAGAAATGGTGGGAAAAAAAGCGGCTCATATCGTAGTGGCTGTGTTATGGTCCGAATCGAAGGTAGGAGCATTGGCAGATGCTTCAAGGGGGTGAGAGGAGAAACCTCAAAATGTGTTATTGGGATGTGAGAAAAGCAGTGATTCATCAGTCATCCCGCTTCTCGAAGACAATAGTCATGAGCATTACACGGCCAAGTATCCACTGATTGACATAGAACAGATATTTTGAATAATAGCTTGAGACTTTGCGAAACCTGTCTGCTACCAGCTATCAATTGAGCGTGGCAAAGCCTGGAGAATAATGCAAGCCATGGCAAAGTTCCTTCCGTTATCAAAGTTTTCCACCACCCATCGTCAAAGTTGGGAGACTAGAACGGCTCACCAGTTTCAACTGAGGTCAAGTTTCATCATAGCTCCAATGTATTGATCCATGACTGTGGATATCACATGACCTTGATCAGATTTTTGGTCTGTGCACGACCGAATAGAATGTTTGTCTAATAACACCGGTTGATATATAATCGAACCATTTGGATCTAGTTCTGTAAACAAACACCTCCCTCCTACATATCCCACTGAAATGGCTGATCAGTACGGGGAAACACCACATGATTACGTTGATGACCTGAGGTACATATCAAATATACGTTTCTGCCAAGGTATGCTGTTCTTTATTCCATTGTTTTCAAAGCAACAGCTGAAGCTTTTTCAAGTCATTATTGCTACGCTGATGGTATATGATTTTATCTATTACATTCCTCAACAGGTGAGTCTTTCTATTTGTAAACAATGATTCCACATATCTCTTCTGCCCCAGATTCAGTACCTCCACAGGTATGTTTCCTATTCAATGCCTGACTATTGTTACTGATATATGAAAACTCAGGAGGAAGTGGTCAAAACGGCATGTCATCTATTTTTCTGTCCTGATAAGTAATTGGGCAGGCATGATGTAAGTGTGACTCCCTTACTTTATTGAAGAGGACGACTGATTTAAATTTTCAGATTGAGTTCATATAGTACGAGGAAACTTTCTGACATAAATCAAATGTATATTTATACCAACTTCGCCAGCTGACAATAAAGCCTGGGCATCGAAACAAGTAAGATGTCACTCTTAATTTATTTTTAAATTTTTCATTGACTAGGGCATTTTAGTGGTATAACTCCAATGTGTTTGCTGCTTGCTCTGACCTACCCCTTTGCTAGGTGTACATTTGGGGATTCACTAGCTACCGAGTGAGTTCCATCATAACTTTTAAGGACTAGAGGAGCTGATATAGATAGCTTTTTTGCAACGCTGAATTCATTGGTAGTCAAGATTCTGTTGGTCCTGCGCCTACGAGCAATTTGGAACAAGGACTTGATTGGTGAGAGAGTTAGAAACATGTTCTAATGGACTCTGACTCATATTGATTTTTTGAATACCAGTCACACTAATTGTATATTGCATGACGGCAGGTTTGTTGTGTAAAATTTGATTTCTGATTGATAAGGATGACTGATGGTCAAAATTAGCTGAGGTTCTGGTAGGCTTTGAGGACAGTGCGATACTGAATCCACCAACTGATTGCAATTTCCAGAGTTCGATATCTGTGTTGATAGTTGACGTATATCTCGAATCGGTTTCTGGAGTGCTACTCCCTCTCCATGGTTGCCGGGCGAATCCAGATCATCTTGATAATATATACAACCATGTTGGCAGTGCCTTTGAGTATGTGTTATAACATATTTCACTTTGCTGACTTATACATTTACCCTCACACAAAAAAGAATCATCAGGGCAACTGCAACAGCAATTGAAGTCCTCTTGACCTTTATCAGGTTTATTATGACATACAAAATACAGATGGTTTTTGGCGATGGAATACGCAGCCGTATTTCTTATATGCAAACCTCAACTCGTTTATTATATGTATTTTACCGCGATGGAACATTGTTATTCATACCGTGAGTTGAAAACTGGAGATTATTGATCTGACTGATGTCCTATCTATCCAGTCTCTTGGGTAAGCCTAGACTATAAAACCAGTGAGCTAGAACTCATTCTTTTCAAAGTTCTCTTATGCCTGCAAGTTATTTCTTTTTTCCAGAATTTATCTGATATTATTTCGAATATCCTATACTAGTATGCTTTTATTGTTCCTAGTTTTCCCCATATTGACCCTAATTATTAGCTGTGCACACTTCATTTATCCCTTCATTGTTAGCTCAAATCTTTCTTTAGTGTCACCATTTATTCGTGTTTTGCTTAGGTGTCGCGGCTGATTTTCAATTTGCTCGAAGCAAACTGTCCTTTGGACGAAAGTATAGATTCCAGCACAATGGAATCCCTCGTTTTCTGTCATACAGAGTCCAGTAGGGACACTGAAGCCAATGTTTCGCGAGATGATACAGGAGCTATCTCCATGGATGAAGAAATACATGAAGAGGCGAGATAATACATAGAGCACTTAGTGTTCATCCCAATAGATTATGTTGGATGTATATTGCATACGAACCATTGTTTTTCCTGTTCATTTTCCATCATATGATTAGCGAGTTGTGGTGAATTGAGCGAGACAGTTTATACCGATAAAATAGGGACAGGACGACACAACCATCGATGACTCGAGGAATCTACTCAAGTCAACAGTAAAATGAGATAATGTACTAGTTATATTCACGTAGTTGAGAATAGAAATCTACACCATCGATGATTCATGGACCCTTGTATATTGTGTCTCACATATCGTGTTCTTTGTGGAGCAGCAGTCATGGGTAAAAAAAACCATTGATAGACATTAAACGAGACATGAAAGTCTGATAAAAACGTCAAATTTTTGAAAGATGATTGGGACACAATAACTTGTTTAAACTTGAAATTCTATCACGAACAGGAGAGGTCAAGTTACAAAATATTCTTTAAGACTCCCAATCTCTTGCTCCTGTGCAGGAATCATTTGTTCTTCGGCTTCAACCCCAAGAGCTGGAAAATCTTTATTTTCTTGATTTTTCGAACAAAAAGGTCAACCCACCTTAGTCTAGGAGTGTCTTATCTGAACTGGCGTAATTTCGCTTTTGGGGAGGTATCATTGCAGACAATGGATGTGATATCGGTTGAGGATTATTATACAAAAAGCTGGGAGCTCATCCTTTAAAGAGAGCCAGAATTCCCGATACTTTAGGTATAGATCATCGGGTAAAATAGTTCCTTTCGATAGCGGTGTGTCAGTAATCTGAAATGCTAGATGCATAGCTGAAAAATCCTGTAGAAAATGAAGGGCTTTCTTGCAAGCTTTTTTTCAGTAAATAGTCCGTGGGGTATGAGTCCACGTCGTTTGCTAAATGTATCCCCACAGCCAACATAAGTGAACATAACAGCAGAAAAGGGTACAAAACACTTGGGAATGTTTTTTTTAATTTCCCTCAAGTAATGCTTGCTGATTCGAGGCTCGGTGCTCTTCAACAGAATCAAACCTTCCTGTTATCCAATGACTCGGTTCCTCCCCAATATATGACTAACTCAGAGAAGAAGCATGTGTTGACATTGGGAACAGAGGCACATATGTAATTATTTCCATTCGAAAGGTGTGGCTAGTCCCTCTTTCATCCCCTCTTGCAGAAACTGTTTAACATGAACATGTTCAAATGTCGACTTCAGTCGAGAGCGGGGAGACATCGGATAAAGAACTTGGTTTGGTTGGAAACAGGATTCCAGTTCGGACTCTGAAATTCGGTTCTGGAGTCGGCATTTTGCTGGGCGAGGGTGGTGGCATTGTCAACACGAATGTAGATGATGATGGCTGTGCAGAGAGACCAATGAGCTTGTGTTTTATTTGTGAATGCGTGTGGAAGCGATCATACCTGTCAACCAGAAGTTGAGGAATTTTCTGTGGCCGGTGTTTTTGATGACTGCAGAAGAGACGTGGCCAAAAGAGACGGCGAGGGAAGTGAGTTGCTCGTCGGGAAAGTGGAGGAGTTTTGCTTTGTGAAAGGGGATCAAGGGTAGGGAAATGGACTTGCCTGCGTCAGTGAGGCTATATGGCTAGCTGAAGTCCCTTGTACAAAATGACAGAGTTTTCTTGCAAGCTGCTTTTTTGATAAATTGCTCATGGGATATAGTCCGTGTTGTTTGCAAAATACATCTCCACAGACAACAGAAAGGATACAAAGCCAAACAAAACATTTGGGATGATTTTGTTTCAAGTTCCAGCTGAGTAGTGCTCACTGATTTGAAAATACGCAAATATTAAGCTCAGTGCTCATTAGCAAAATCAAAAACCATTCTATTATATACCATCCTCAACATATTATGGATTCAGAGCCAAAATCGTGGGAACACAGGGGATAGCTGATAAATCCTGACTGAGAATGATAAAACGTTGATGCTGTACGACCATGCTCTCTTCAGCAGAGCTTACGATCTCCAGTCTCAATCTATGCCATACCCTCTTACCCCTCTCTTGTAAGTGCAGACAGCTGCACAAATGTTTTTTCTCTACCGAGCATCGTGTTTGCAGCTCTCAGCTTGTCGCTCCCAGCCAGCGTAACATGCTCTCCGGTTATCAGGCCCATCTTCCTTATGCAGGTATTCTGGAGAGCCCAGAGCTCTCCGATAACTCTCAAGTCGACCGCAAGAAGAGTTTGGTTCGTCTGGACTCTGATAACACTGTCCCTGGCCATCGTCCTATTGTAGCCATACCACTCAGCTTGAACAGAAGGAGAATGCCTGAATGCGCGTGATGCCGTCGAGTGCGTCTCTGGAAAGTTTCACTCACGTTCATTAATTGGTTTTTTTTCTACGCATACAGCAACGGGAAAACTCTCACAGTAGGACACTCTCCGATGGGACAGTTACTCCTTGGTCATGAGGACGATGTGCGCGAATTGGTCTCCGACTCTGCTCATGTAGCAATGTGGTGGACTATGATGTCATTTTTATCTGTCATCCCATCTTCTCGCTTTACATCTTCGCAGTCCAGAGCAGCAACGTGCGTGGGACAGAAGATGGACTTTCTCAGTTTTGTCCTAATGGCAGGCATCGATTTCTTTACTTTCGGCTTCATTGAGGCTATGTGTGGGACAGTGCTTCGAATATGTCTGTTGTCATTCACGGCCATAGATATGACTTGACCAATTTTAACCCCCCTGCCGCAGCGAGATTCGATGGCAATATCAGCCCCATTACGACAGTTGGAACCTCGCTGGGAATGATGCTCCAGCAAAAATCGACTAGCATTGCCTTGGTATTGCTACAAGAGCCTCTGGTTCAACTATCACCAGTGCAACCAGTTTTTTCGATTGGTGTATGCACTGCAACATCCATAGCCGTATAGAAGGGAGTAGCGCCAACTCGAATGGCTATGAGTCCAAGGTTAAATGGCACATCTCAGCAAAGGCCCATTCACTACCTAGTCAGACCGTCTGGCCAGGTTGACTATACCAGGGATGGTGTCAAGGATATTAATTGAAATTTGGCGCTTGATTTTATATCGCTCAAATTAACGCTCCCTTGCTAGTTCTGTTCTCGATTTCTGGACTTGCCCAGCTACAAGTTTTTGAGAAGCAGTGTCCTTGCCTAGTACTGCATTTGCTGATAATCCCTGCCCCTTTTCTCTCACCAATGTCGTTCCTCAGTCTCCTCCAGAATATGAGTTCAATTTCCCCTCATTCAATACGTTTGGTCACCGCCTACTACGAATCGTTGAGGGTCTTTGCACTGCTCTTGCTTCAACAATGACGGATTACCTGAGCAGTCACAAGCTTACTCTGGTCATTGTTGTCTTCAACCTCATTATAACAATATGTCGATCACCGCAAGGGTAGCGGAGGTAGGGAGGCTGGATGTTGGAGATGTTTTGTACAGCTTTCTTGACTCTTTTGACGGCCCGTTGAATTGAAGTGGAGATAACTTAGACTTGAATGAGAACTCGCGGTTACTCCTCGTGTCAATGCCCAGAACAGACGCGAAGTGAATTTTCCATGAGCAACTTCAAATTTCTGCATTTCAGGTTGGCGTGCTTGGCAACTTGAAGACCTGAAAAGGCCTCATGAGGATCTACCAGAGGGAATGAAAGGGGAACTAGCCGTGGCTCTCGGATGGAAATAATCACATATATGCTTTTGTTCCCAGTGTCAACACATGCTGCTGCTCTGAGTCCATATTATATTGGGGAGGAACCGAGTCATTGGCATATAATAGAAAAGGTTTGATTTTGCTGAAGAGCACAGAGCCTGGTATTTCTTCCAATCATTACTCAAAGAACTCAAATATTTTGTTTGGCTTTGTATCCTTCTCCTTTGTCACGTTCACTTGTGTTGGCTGTGGAGATACATTTCGCAAACAACGTGGATATATTACTCAGCTTGCAGGAAAGTTCTTCGTCATTTTCTACGGGAGATTTCAGCTAGTTTCTTAGGATACTGTGGCACCACTATCGAAAGGAACTACTTTGCCCAGTGAAAGTCCATCTGTGCATAAAGTATTGGGAAATATAGCTCTATTTGAAGGAGGATCTCCAGCTCTGTGTCAATGACAATCCCCAACTAATATTGCCT
>Ga0153952_1000488_pt1 | contig 13540 bp, 10 predicted proteins | sample TSNJ036MetaG_FD_104746 | JGI IMG/M metagenome (GOLD analysis project Ga0153952, IMG submission 104746) | Attine ant fungus gardens microbial communities from New Jersey, USA - TSNJ036 MetaG | ecosystem: Host-associated > Fungi > Mycelium > Unclassified | place: USA: New Jersey, Wharton State... | reverse complement strand
CCCAAACGTCAATGATCTCTCAGTGATGTACCTTGCTTGGTGACTTCATGATCTACAGCTCTCCTATATCTCCATCCAAATCTGCCAGCTCGAATGATTCACATGATGCAGGTGATCATTTTTCATGGGCAGCCAAGAAGGGTTCGAGTGTCTGTCGCGGCTTCAGCGGAAGTGCTGTTGCAACCAAGCAGTTCATCTCGTGTATCCACTCTGAAACAAAATGTCATGAGTCCAGATATGACAGCGGATACATTTCCAGTAAATGCAGGGCAACTGACCTCTATTCGTCAATATGTGGTTGAGTTACTGCAGGAATAGGGTCTACCTATAACTCAGTTCCAAGTGTTCTCAAATCATGGTCCCAAGCTGATCGGGAAGTAGTCCAGATTTGGACATGCTCATGTCTGTGCGGTGATTTCGGAGTTAGTGACCATGAATTCCGAATTCTTTTAACATGTAGATTGCACAATGGTCGCTCAATGGTGCACTTGAGTTATGAGCACTGTTTCCAGCCAACACAGGGATTTGCCATACTAGCTGGGCATCTTTTGTCAACCGCTCGACGTTTCATCTAACAATATAATACTATCCTTGACGGCCACTTTCAGGGTCTTGTTTTGTCATGACTATTGATTTTTTTCGAAGGTGTCAATGTATATTGTCTTCCACTTAATATCCAAGCAGTTGACTTCAAGTCTCAAATTCTTTGATGAGTGTCTTTCAGGTTGTGTAAGGCATCTAAAAGGTAAAATGGCCTGGTATTTATATGTTTGATAAATTAGAATCGTTTCTCAATCATCAATATCACCACTTGAAGTATGGGAAATTGATAGGTTTTATCTCAGATATGTTTTCCTTTCTGGAAAGAGCGTTGAGCTTCTCCTGTCTGTCTCTGTTGCAGTATCCTGATTATTGCAAGCTTTTCTGTAGAACTGACATTGAAACAAAGAAATGACATTGAATGAGAAAAATGAGATCTTCGAGCTGAACACACTTTATCTGACGGAGCACTATCGGTTTCCCTCCCAGAATACTATCAGCTACAGCAGAATTATCAGACGTTAGTCAAAACCATTGCTAACCAAATTTGCCATGCCCTGAGTTATCGGATCACCAGATTAAGATAATCAACTATACCCTACCGTCGATGAGAACTACCTCTCAACGACTGCTTCCTTTCAAAACTTTAGTACGTGTATCTCTCTTACTCAATATTACACTTCTGAGGCCTCATTTCTTTTTTTGTTCAGTAAGTCATCGTATCAGTGAAATTTCAAATACCAATCCGGACAGCTCTCAGCTGACCACGAGTGTTGCAAATTCGGCCGTCCAGGTCGATATTTTTGTATCAATCCATTGCATTCTCACTCCAGTCACTGTTGTGGAACCTGGAAGACGCTCGTAACATCAAAATAGCCAATACTCAAACTTGCTGCTCTCGGGGAAATACAGTCAAAATTCCCAGTATCCTGTCCCTGTCAAACGATTGCTACTTCAAAAGCAGAATTCCCTGCACTCAAACCGTCCAGTTCTTCATGAAAAAAAAAATGCGACCCATCCGTTAAAAAGCATGTACCAAAATTGACTGCACACGATGCATAATTGTAATATGATCTAGCCCATGACCTTTTCATAGACCCCCGAGATCACTCTACTTAGAATTGACTCTATTCATTATCAAGATCTTACATCAATCAACATTGGTCATCTGTCGATTTTTGTGATTTGCATCCCTAGCATCACTCCCTGAAGATCTCACCTTGGCGCTTAGAGAAAGCCTGGTATCGTTACATTGGTGGCTTTGACCTCTACATACCAAGTTGCACCACCTTTCAGACATCAAACCACATTGTTATATTCTCTAATGATGACCTATCGACGAATGGTGGAATCAAAAGCTTAAAGATGCGAGATATCAATCTATTTCAAGTCGAAACTCAGGGGTTTCGCCGGCGCTTGTCAGTAGACTTGAAGGACCCTTGGTCAAAATCCTATCACGGACGCCATGAATATAAAGGCTTGAGGGCACTCCATCTGTCATGGTATGTTACCTGGGTTATTGCGTTTTTGAAAATTCCTGAAATGACGCACCCTCCTCAGATTTTCGCTTTGGACAAGACGAAGACTTTTCATCACGGTGTTTAGTCGGATTTGATTTGATATTCGTTCATTAAAACGGGACGCAATCAGAAATTGACTGAAATCATGGTACTTCGGTATGATTGATGGCCCAAGTATTGACCCTAATATAGAAATAATGAGATCTACATTAATATTTATAAAAATGACTACAGCTATTCTTCTAAGGGATTGTAGATTCTACGTATGATAATTCCTCTTGAACTCCAGTATCTATAAGAATTAAAATAAAATATCAAGACGCACAGACATCTGAAAGATGCAATTAACTATTACGGACTCTGATGAAATGCGTGGCAGCCTAGAATATAAAATACACGAAGGTAGAAGCTGGTGTCCGTCAGACAACAATATACTGGGAAATAAAAGGATGAGACTATACCTGAGATGTTCTAGATATTGCGCTCTGGAGAAAAAACTTCGGGACTCATATACATTGATAGCTGGGGCCCACCCCTCCGTATACAGCAACCAACGTATGTGTGTATTCCTGTGCGGCTAGACAGGTCCCGATGTCGGCTGTGGATATCATCATGTGAGTTCCTATGGCTGTTGATTGGTGTTTTAAACTTACAAAATATTTTGTAGATCCCGTGTATATCGTTTTGAGAAATCTTCATTATAGGGAGAATAAAATTTAGAGATAGCGTTGGCGATGAACATGTCGCTTTCGCAATAATGGCGAACAGGGATGTAGACCTTGGGCCACAAGCGGTTTGAGCCTAGCTTCATCTCGAAATAGATTAGAAATCCGTGAGCCACTTTCTTCGGGAGTGAGGGCTTGATACGTTCATGGCGCCCGATTCCAGGAAAGAAGTAGCTCCAAAGGTTTTCAATCAAGTCGGTGGTCTCCTTGATCAGGGGGTCATCATCGAGTGCACCACCTAATCGAACAATGCGAACAATTTCGTCCAGAGTAGTCGCATCAGATCGGAAATAAACCTTTATGCGGTTCTGGGTCGATGGGACACAGTCAACGGCGATCATGTCTGGCACAGGACGTGCACTCTGTGGGAAAGTTTGCATGAACGAGAGAACCCGCATCCATGGTTCTAGCAGACCGATGCGCGATATGCATTCTGTGACAAGATCTTCTTGTGAGACATTAGTCTCGGCTGCTCGAAGATGAGGAAGGAAGTAAAATTTTCCAATCATCGAGTCCCGTGAAAAGTCACCTCCTGTTGTATACACGTAAGTCATTCATGCATCACAATTTTCTAAGGAGACAGGACCCACCGAAGAAAAACTGGGAAGGATAGTGGGCTTGGTCACCACATCCCGGGTGATCGAGTATGAGCGTCTCTCTACAGATATCTGTCCATTCAAGGGACCACGCCTTAGTACGGTGCCAAGAACGCAAGTTATGAAGAGTAGTCATCCAGTCTTCAGTCGGGCTCGGCGTCCCATCAAGACTACTCAACGGCTCCATAGCGAAACGAATGGACATTTTCCCATCTGCTTCAACGGCCCAGATGAGTTCAACCGGTGTGTGGTCATCCGAAAAGAAGGTACATGGCTTCAGTCCTTGGGTTCTGAATTCTTGAGGTGTGGGCCCCAGCAGGGGAACGATCTCGTGGTTGAAATAGTCCATAAAATCGTGACGCGCCGACGAGGGTAATGATACACGTTCAAGAAGATACTGAAGTGATCGTCCGATCTCTTGCTCCCAAAAGGCGGATCGAGGAAATTCACCTTCGCACTGAGGATGATCAGTTGTGGGACCGAAGTTAAAGTATGACTTTCACTCACAAGGAACAGCGGATGTGAAGCAAAACGACTGAAGAGTTTTCGAAGTGCAGTGACTTCGGAGCGTTTAGCTTCATATGCAGCTGAGATCCCCAAGACGTGTTCTGCGAGGAAAGACATGCTTGGGAGCGAAGGATACTGGTCGAATGTACATGGTTCATGGTTTAAATACTCCTCGAGGTGAGATAAGGACGGAATTATGGGTACAAAGTCTGCAAGCTTCTGTCAACTTGCATACAGATTTGGAAAATCATTGCTGCGTCCAACAAGCACTTTCTCCGCCAGCTACTCTGCATACCGCAGTGAGATGGATCTTGGTACGCCCTGTCATATTCTATAGGGTGACGCAAGGGGATTGTCCACGTCAGGGTCCATAAATGCATTGGAAAGGGACAGCCTTAACCATCAGAGGATTCGGAAAATCAAAGGCAGAACTGTTGTACTGTATGATTTTATGTCACGTCAGAAACGTGACAGGCTCACGACATAAACATGTTCCCTGCGACGACAGTGGAAAACATGATGCATACGAGGCAACACATCACTGCAACCACGGCACCGCCTAGAAACAATTGGAGCCTTGCGCCACAGTAATATCTAATCGATCTGAACTTGCATCGGCCGTTGGGTACAGATGTTTTGCTGCCCGTGATTGTTTCCAATAACAGATTGATTTCTATACCCGTCTTCCTGATTCGTAGAAATAGCACTTTCCCGTTGAATAGTATCAAAAGGAGACAATGGGAATCAGTGTGACGATGATCACTCAATCATTTGTTTCTAGATGGAAAGGAACTTTAGGAATATGCCATCCTCCGGGCAGCCGAAGGAGTCCGCTCGTCAGAATGAAAACAGACTTGTCATACCTTGTCATTCACAAAACGTATACATATGCCAATCCAGGGTCAACTAAAGCCGTAAACCAAAGAGAGGCGAGAGAAAATAAACAGGTGTTCTCTCATGACCCCGATATTCAAAAAACCCAAAACTGAAACATTAGAATTGACGTAGATCTTGGAGATGAACATACAGTCATTCAACAAACCATGTGGGAAATCAGTGTTGCTGGCGAGACTGGAGTTCTTACTGAAACACGAAAACTGAATGAACTATGACCTCAGCACGTTACATTGTATCCGGGCACGTGAAAAGGAACCCATCATTCATTAATCATCGCACTGTGCCGACAAGTCGATTTGTTGCATGATAAGCATGATAAATTTGATGTCAGATCATCGTCAACAACTTCCATCAATCTGATACACATTCATAAACTCAACACCAACGTATTCATCCGTCAAGCCATTGAGTCTCGACAGTTCAATATATCACAGGACAAGCCCATAAAATCATTTTTTTTCCACTTTTTCAGTATAAACATGAACTCGTGCAGCATCTGAGACTTGACAAAATAAATTTTTACAAGGTATGTTGAGATCATATTATCTTGATAGATCATTCATATTGATGTTGAAGTATTGTCGGTGGCAGCAACAGATCGAAAACCAAGGTCCAATTGATGTTGAATTCTCATCGATGAGCACCTACCAGATAATTGAAAAGCTGAGGTATGTTCAACCCAACGACAAAACAAGTTGCTACCTTAGGGAGACTTATAACATCTGGGGTGTTCTAAGTCCTGGACGTGTCAGTAGTTTCTGCCGATTGAAAGCGTAATGTTGAGTTTATGGCTGGCGACCAGTCAGTTGAGAGTTGGCTAGGCTTCCATCGTTGCCTGGAGTTGAGGCTACTCATGAGAGAATTTGAATAGAGCTTGCACAGAGCAAGGTTGAGGATTAGGTGGCTGGAGAGCTTTTCATCGAATTCAGTTCTCTTATGACAGCGTAAGATGCTTACACTCCAGTGCGCTGGGATGATGTAGCGATAAGCCTAGTCTTCTCGCTGTCCGCAAAGTGATAAGACTTACATGAGACAATGCAATGATCACCTCACTAATCGCGACAACGGAGGTAACCATACCAGTCTGCACCGTGACTACAGACAGAATTCAATTGATTACGTGCAACCGAGAAGCCAATTATGAAGATTCATTTACATCGAATAATGCGGTTAATAATCATATCTGGTCTTTCAAATCCTGTCCTGTGTCTCCGCTGTAACACGCATTCAAATAGAAGGAGACATCTGCATACAGAAGACTCACCCTAGAAAACTATAATCACGAGACAAATATCGATGAGCTGGATACTCACAAATAATACACAAGGCTAACAGTTATAATTACATCGACGATGCTGGTGCAACCAAGCCAGGTGAAGAAAGATCCCTTGAGATTGCGTCTTTGAAAAAAAAGATAAAGAAAATCCGCAGGCGACTCACATCCCATGGCTGAAATTTCCCGTAGGCCGGGATGAGGGACAAATCATAAGTGCTGATCAATGACGCCGCTTTCCAGCTAAGATTGAGAACAATGATGATGCAGTAATACTTGTAAAACCCACCTCCTCCCCCGAGAGAGAGAAAGGCCACTGGTATAGTGAGAAACCAGCTATGAATGAGGACGTGAATCCTCCACGTGTAGAAGAGCTGGACAATGACTGCAATAACACCCTGAAAAATTGAAATTATTAGCGGATAAGATTCAAGAATAAGCTGCCATCAACTTACTGATGTTGCTAATACTGTTCAAGAGACATTAAACATACGACGGTGAAAATTCTTCAGTGGCATACCTGTCATGAGATCTGTGATTTTCCGTTTAAAATATGGAACTCGCTAAAATGAAGATTTCTGAACTTACACCAATTAGCGAACCGGATATAGTAGAAGTCGCCTGAAAAGTGGTAGGTGGTAAGTTCGTGAGTGGGAAAAGCCAGGAAACTAACCAAAATGTAAGATCAATGCGTCATAGATGAAAACTGTGACAATCACAGCGTTGAAAAGTTCAAATATGAATATCACAGAAACCTGAAAGCCTCGGAATCAAAAAATCTTCTAAACAAATGCAATGGGGCTTACAAGGATTTTGATACTGAGACGGTCTCTGTTAATACAATCAGGACGCTGATAGCCTTCTGCTATCAGAATAAGTACCTGGGATAGGTAGTATAATAAAAGTAATTTTGTGCAATTAGGACTCCAAAGAGCAGGTTATTAATTATGACCCCGATGAGAACAGGACCAAGACTACAGTTGTTGGTCAGCCATAAATTTGGTAGGTATGGCGAGACTTACAGAAATGTTGGAAGTCCTCCTTCCATACTGTTGGACGGCTTTTCTGTCTCTTCAGCCTGCAACGGGTCGAGAAAAAGGATAGAAGAGTATGCTCTTCGAGTAGCAGATATTTAGCAGCACAAATCGGTTGGGCATTGGAATGCTGATTGCTGCTAGAACCCCTCCAAGAGTGCTTATCTAACTTCCTACCTATTCGGCAAGGAAGTTTAAGTGCAATTAATTGACGGCGTTGATCATGCCAGGACCAGCAAGGACTAGGTTCATGACTTATGGCATGTAGAAGAAAGGCAAATAGATACATACGGAAATATGTATTGAACCAACGTTGAATAGATTACGACATCTGACGATGCAGACACCGCACTGAATTGGATGCAAGGACATGAATTCCAAGTATCCGAGGGGTCCGATTCAAGTTATAAGGGTCGCTCGCATGTTTCCTCCAACAATGCTATAAGTCTTTCTGCTTCAACTTACTGCAATGGGAGCTGCTTATTAAGCCCTTGGTAACACGTGGAGGAGAAGAACGGCCATTCGAGAAAAAAGGCTCCATTCTGTGGTGAAAGAAGCATCTGTATAGGGTATAGTTTGACCCATCTATCTGGAAAAATTAGATGTCGCTAGTTTTCCTGGATCATGACGTCTGGGAATTTGAATCAATGTCCAGCATCCCGCCATAGAAATTCTGAGATAATCTGGGTGTTAGAAGAGCGTGACTACTGCCGGCAAAATTGTTGTTCTATTTTTACCTTCCCATTGATCATTTTCTTTTATGTTATTTTCCCCTTTTCGTTCGCGTTCCATTTATCAGCTTATCAGCTACATATCATGCCAAACCGAAAATGATTATGATGAAACTATACATCATATCCCCAGATATAAAAGGTGCTGAGTTAAGAAAACGGAGGGAAAAAAAGGGGGGAGAGCAGAAACTCGTTGCAAAAAATGCTCATATCAGCTAAGACAATAGAGTGAAACATAAGACAATTTTAGTGTGCGCTCGATATTCCAATAAAGGACCATTTGATTGGTTGCTGCACCTCAGTCGTTCGCGCTACCTTCATGAGACTAAGTCCGTACTAAATCCTCAGAATACCTTCGGGAAATCATCCAGTTTTGGGCCAAATGTAAAAAAACATTGATGAGGTGCGGCCGTGTGCTACATCAACCAAAAAAATACTACAACGACATTATTAATGATGAGAACATGTTTCAGGAATGAAACACGTGAGGGTGAGCTCGACAGGGTGGAAGGGACCATTGTCAGCCGAACATCGAGCATTCGGCCAAATCCTCTTCGTCCTCTCGGGCTCATTTTCACTTCGTATCTCTGGTTTTGTTGAACCGATGAGTAAGACGTGGGATCTGGATGCAAGTGATAGCAATAGGGATGCCTCCAAGTCTTCAAGGCAAAACACTAATCCTGTGTAGGTTTCTTCCTGTTTGTTGATTCATCTGGCCCTTCAAAATTGACAGGTTTTCCTCGCAGTGGGTGTGTTTTCATTTCATACATACATACAACCAGCCAAGACCCTGCCGTTTCTTCAGGCAATACACAACTCACATTCCTATCAGTCACCCCGGATACGTGCCCCTGTCGACAACACCAACCCTACCGATGACTTTGTAAGTGCTTTCATATCATTTACTGTGGCATGACAAACTGCCCCTGACCATGCCATTAGTCAAACGTCTATTCCCCAGTGCGCATCATTCATTGGTGTTCAATACAACTATAAATTTATATTGACAAGTTCGCAACAGAGATTATCTCCAGCGCCAACCGCCTGTACAACTAAACATACCAAGTGGACCATATCAAGTGGTACCTCAGGTGATCATTATCAAACATTCTCATCGACGACATCGCGATGACCGACACCGGAGCCATTCGCGTTCATCACGGCCTACCACAGTTCAACAATCTGTCTCGTACTCGAATCCGCATTCCCAATTGAACTACACCATTACTGAACCTCCCCAACAACAATATTCAAGTTCACATCGCACAGATGATTTTGGTGATCACACTCATCCTGACGTTCCACAACCCCATTCAGCCTCGTATGCACCAGCCACTGCAAAAGACTCTGACCCCCACTCTGGAGGCGATTTCCTGCACTCTAATTGCACGGGTCGAAGGAAGGCCCTTTGTGTCAGTCTTGTGAAATGCCCAAATCTTTTGCCTCGCTTTCCTGATAGGCACTTAGATTGGTATTAACTACCATGGTCAAAGTCATGAACTTCGAGGTTGCGTCAACGATGCTTTCAATGTTCGAAAATGGCTCATGAGTGAGTTTCTATGACAGGCTCTGATTGGTTCAGCCTTTTTTGATAACCTTCAGAATGTCAAAAATTCAGGAATGAAGATGTCGTCTTGCTGACTGATGATACAAATGAACCTCGGCACCTGCCTACTCGGCAAAACCTGATTAATGCTATGAAGTGGTTAGTTCGGAGCGCGAAGCCACATGACTCTTTGTTTTTTCATTGTAAATTTCACTTATCCGTTCCTCTGGTCTAGTGTCTAATAATTCGCAGATTCTGGCCACGGCGGTCAAGTCAAAGATACGAACAACGACGAGGCGGACGGCTTTGATGAAGGTATGCGCTGGTATCAAACGTGAAGGCTGAGCTCAAGTTTTACTTTTGTAGTCATATTTCCCCTGGATTTCAAGGAGGTTGGACAGATCGTGGACGATGTATGTGCATATATAGGTTCAGAACCTTGAGACCCTGACTGTTGCCTAGGAATTGCATGAGATAATGGTTTCTCAACTTCCACAGGGGTGCAGACTTACAGTTCGTGCGCTCTTGATTTCAATGGTTACATACGGTAGATTGATCGTGTGGCTAGGCAATTTTTGACGTAACTTGTCTCCCTTAGTTCTGATTAGTTTTGGAAGATACGACTGATGCTCTATACATGCAGTCATGTCATTCCGGGACAGTTTTGGGTATGTCTACACTGCCAACTTCCGGTATAACCACAGATGTTAACAGCTATCACTAGACCTCGCTTATGCCGTAAACTATCTTCTCCTCAGACTAATTTCAAGATACCTGATCAATATGACTAGTATTCACCCGAAGGACGCCTAAAAGACGAACGTATCCGAGGACCATCAAAGCAGAAGAAAGAAACATGTGCCGATGTCGTATGTATATATGGATCCAATCCAATTTAATGATATCTGACCGGCGCTGATGAAATATTTATCTCTCATAGATTTCATGGTCCGCTTGCAAAGATGGGCAAACCAGTGCGGACACTTTTCAGGATGGAACTGCTGTCGGCGCGATGAGTAATGTACTACCAAATTCTTTCTGCATATACTGCTCCTTGGATTCTTATTGAGCTATCGAGGCATTCGTATCCAATCTCAGTGAGTGATACAGATTTCGAAATTCCTCATTCCAATCTTCTTTCAGGGGAACGACCAGATCAGTCCTATCTGGAGTTGTTGCGTTCAGTCAGGTACATCAACCATTGAACCCGAGAAACTGAGCCATAGCTTTATATGTTTCCAATAGGCTGATACTGGAACCGAAGTACCATCAAGTTCCCCAACTCGGGGCCTCTCATCCTATGGTGAATCGAAAGTTCCATCTCCTCGTGTTTCTTTTCAGAGCTAACAAATGCTTGTCGTTAGGATATGAACCGGAAATTTTTCGTTTGAAGGAAAGTCTCACCAATGATTTTGTGACGAGTTTGTTGAACCCGTCTGTATGAATGAGTCTCCATTCTTGGCCTTATTTCTTGTTCATAAGATTCTGCCCGATGACATATGCTTAAATCATTAATTGTACATGAAATAACTCAAAATCACCGGTATATTCCCGCACAGAGCATGCAATAAATCCCAGCCATCCATCGCCATCAGAACGCAAATTTCGGATTTGCTGATGCAGTGTCCATCTACCTCGAGAACTAGGTCAATGTGGGACCATGTCATTACGTGGATTATTAGCATTTTGACTCTATCCGGATAACAAGGGGAAGCTCAGAAAAGGTAGGCGTCTTAACTATAGGTGGGAGTAATGAGGTTCGTCTCATATCTTGATCCGTCCCGAATGCCCAGTTTGAGAGGCTCCCTTCTGAAGTCTTGATCGAAGGCAGATCATGACTACTTTACTTTTACGTATGAATTCAAACAGACTGAGTCGGCAAATTGCAATTCGACACTTATATTGTGATAGAAATCTTATTGTCATTTGATCACTGAGCTCGGGTCTGCCGAAAGAGATCTCTACACACATAGACCCGTTAATTGAGAGGGAGCAACAGATCTGTAAAGCAGCCCTATACAGGTTACCTCCATCGAGACCAGCCACTTAGCGTATTCGTAGCGAAAGAAGCAAGGCATAGTTCCTTGAACGACAGAAAGTACTCGAGGATCCGGACTGTCACCGATTCATATTGGCATGATCCACACTACATCATGTTTATCTTTGTATCTGCAGGGTTCCTCTACCAGAAATTGGATTTTAAATTGCCTTGAAGCCGGGGATTAAAATCGCCTGAAATATCCTGATAGGCTCCCTTCACTTTTTCAGATAGACTCGCCCCTCATATCCTCTGAGGACGATGTCAGCTCCCTGAAGCTTCCCATCGTCTAGATTCATGCCATCATAATTTGATAAAACAAGTGTGTAAGCATCCAAATCTTCGACGTCCTGGATGCTGAATGACATTGACGTCTCCTTAAAGTTTAGGAGAATTAGAGCTCGAACATCACCAAGCACACGCAGATATCCGAAAATCTGAGGATGATTGTTCGAGATATCTCGGAATTCACCGTAGGTCTGGTGAATACATGATGATTTCTTCACAAGCCAACAAGCGTAAATCACGTACGAAGATGGTGTTACTCTTTCTGAGTTTAAGGGCACTCTTGTAGAATGATAGAACACTAGAAGAATCACCCATTTCAGTGACAACATTCCACGTTTGATAATCTTCGTTGACGCGCATCCATGGATGTCCTGTTGTAAATCCTGCATTAGGTGAGGAGTCCCACTGGAAGACTTATTAACAAGACAGACTGACATCGTACTGGGCGCACCTGCATAGGAACCCGAGCATGGTCTCTCGCCTTCTGGGAAAAGCCGTCGAGTACGTCGTTCATATCAACATCTTCCTTTCCAGTCTCCCCTTGTCGCTTTTTCAGAATGCTTAGAAAGTCAGTCAGTCGGGCCCTGTAAAAAATCCTGAGATTTATATACCAATTCCAATAATTCTGTGATGCGACGTCCTTGTATTCCTCTATCTCCCATGACCTAGGGAAGTTGCACAGACCGAGCTCTTGTCCCTGATAGACATAAAGAGTGCCACATTGAGTTATTTCCAGTATTGCGAGCATCTTAGCGGACAACGCCCTCCATTCAGGTGAATCGTTACCGAAACGTGAGACAGCACGGGAATGATCGTGATTCTCTATGAATACCCTATTGTAATTAAACTCAGACTAATGGAAACGCGCAGATATTGATAACAGGACTTACGCATTCCAGAATCCTTGCTCCCGTTTGTACAACTGCCAACGAACAATAATTTCTCTCAATTCCTCAAGTTTCCAAGATTTCTTTATCAAAGGAACAAGTTGAGACCCTTCCATCGGGGAGTCAACGTCCATCAATTCGAAGTGGAAAACCATGTCCAGCTCCTTGTTTGCTGGAAGGACATAGGCTGCCAACGCTGATGCATCGTGCGTGAACGGAGTCTCGCCGACGGTCATAATATCGTGTTCTAAGATTCAAACTGAGTGATTACTCCAAAAACGAAGAGTCCATGCCACCGACGTGAAAGAACTTTTTGTTTCATTTCTTTGATAAATTCATGTACTCGGGGTCTGTGAACAGGTCAATCCAATTTAAATCGCAGACGAATCAACGAAAGCTCACCCATTTGCATAATGCATGCTGGCTGGTTGGTAAACCTCGTCCAAGGTGGCGATTGGAGCATCAGGGAAACCTTCCGTCTTTGATATGAGGTTGATGACGTCCATCTACAAAGCATGTCGTTCGGATCTGCGATAGAGAAGTAATAAACACACCAACCCTGAAACCATCACAACCACGGTCAAGCCAGAATCTCATCATATCATATACAGCTTCCCGAACAGCTGGATTTTCCCAATTGAGATCGGGCTGCTTTGAGACATACAAATGGAGGTAGTATTCCTCAGTTTTCTCGTCAAATTCCCAAGCAGAACCTGACGTGAATGATTTATTCAGTACCCCGGAATTACGCTCGGTATAAGATACAACTAAGACAGCGTCGAAAAAGATCGCTTACCTTGGAAAACGGATCGCCAATTGTTGGGAGGAAGCGAGCTACCAGCTGAGTCAAGCTTTGGGGGGCGCCAGATATACCAGTCCCTCTTTGGGTCATCCTTCGACGAACGAGATTGAAGGAACCATTCATGCTTTTAGAGAGACGGGTAATATGAGCAATTTG
>Ga0153952_1000484_pt1 | contig 13591 bp, 14 predicted proteins | sample TSNJ036MetaG_FD_104746 | JGI IMG/M metagenome (GOLD analysis project Ga0153952, IMG submission 104746) | Attine ant fungus gardens microbial communities from New Jersey, USA - TSNJ036 MetaG | ecosystem: Host-associated > Fungi > Mycelium > Unclassified | place: USA: New Jersey, Wharton State... | reverse complement strand
TACTGATTTCCTTGAGATGTTTTTGGTATTGTTTAAAAGATCTTCTTAAGGGCTTTTGGTAGCTATTTATATTGTTGAAATCAATCAAGTATTTCCAGAGTTATAGTTCAAATGAAGTTTGTGATAGTGGAACAATAGCATAACTTTGGCTTGGAACAAGGCTTGGAAGGAAAAGTTAGAGTATGAGAGGTGAGTGCCACATCAGTAGAGACCAGAGACTCTGTAGAACATAATTAACAAGAAGAATATACCAAAGAGAGAAAAAAAGACAGTATACTAGAGTAAGAACTATATATATGAGTTCCAATTAAAGCAATAAGGTCAACTATTAGGATCAAGGAGATGACAACAATGGGGACAAAGAGCACTATATCTTGGCCAGGTGTTTTGGATAGTAGTGTCAATGGTAGAGGACTAGTAGAGGAAGCTAATAGAAGTGAAGGAGTGATAGTGGCTGGTTATATATTAGAAGGCATAGTATAAAGAACAGTTGAGGTAATATGAGAGGAACTTAGAGCAGTAGGATTAGGAAAAGGTTGGCTGTCCAACAAGGCTAGGAGGTGATTGAGTTGAACTTTAGGGAAAAGATGAGCAGTTACCCCTGTAAGCCATGTTTGTAACTGCTCAAGGAGATTTGACATCAACCTTTTAAAAGCAGGATCAGAACAGAAGGGTGATAGTAGCTAAGTATAGGTACTAACCAAAGAATGACAAACAAACATATAAAAGAAACAAGAACAAGTCTAGAGGAAAAAAAAAAATTTACATTGAGCAGTAATAATTAGTCAGCATTGATAAGTGATTAATAAGTAAAGTACTTACTCTAGGAATACCATACTACTGCTTGTATTCCAAGATTTCAAAGAACTATAGTGGTATTAGAGGTTATAAATATAGATTAATATTCAGTTTAGAAGCAGTTCTTAAAGAAAAGTCAGTAGCCAAAGGACCAGATACCTGAAAAGCAGAAATAGACATTTACAGAATGATCCAAAAATTACCTTTACTAGCCTCAAGAGTATAACTGAGGACAGTCATTTATAGTGAAGAGGAGATGTTATGCCACCAATAAATTTTCTATAGATTTATAACATGGAATACACTTTATATCCCTAAATTCAGTATTTGAGTTCACTTTAAAAGCCTCCTACAAGTCCTTAGCCATACAAGAGAATCTTTGAAAAGACCCTTTCTACTGTACAATGATTAAATTATCATTTACCAATTAGTATATACTTCAAGAGACAAGCATAATAAGCTAGCATTAGGTTGATTGGAGGCAGACTATTTAGAGTTTATACTCTAGGACTCAGAAACTTTGGTTATACTCTAGAATGTTATATACTTTGAATCTAGAATGGATTTAGATGAGCATGAATGTTACAAACTTCATTTGGACTATAACTCTGGGAATACTTGACTGATTTCAACAATATAAATAGCTACCAAAAGCCCTTAAGAAGATCTTTTAAACAATACCAAAAACATCTCAAGGAAATCAGTATTCACTAAGCTATTAGTAGATCAGTTGGTAATTACCAAGTTACCAGATACTAAATTGCTGATATCTTAAGAACTATTTAATATAATTATTTGCTTCAATGACCATTGTAAAGCTCTCTTCAATGTACTTTTTTAAGTTATAAATAGACCTTAAGGCAATAAGATCCCATGGAGATACAAGGTCCTCAATGTTTGTATATAATATTGATCTTTATTCATAGATTATTATCTGTCCTTAAATAGAACAAAAAACTGCCCTAAGATAGCTAGGTTATCTCTATTTCAAGAACAATAGGATTTCTATATATAAAACAATAGATAGTAATTATGTGGTGGTCTATTCTGGTAGACAAACCACTACAATTATGTATTTAAGGACTCTATGTCTGAGAATAAATCTCAGACTTAACAATATCTTTTGCTGCTTGTTTAACTTTGCTTTTTTGGGCACTTTGATTATCAAATCAACCAATCACAAATTAGTAAGTGACCATTTGTGATAATAAAGTCTAAATGACTAATCAACAAGTTTATCAACAGACTTTGATTGCCTTAGCATAGGTTTAGCAAAAGTATCATAACATGACCAGAACAACTAAGTCAATATTTATTTTTCTTTTCTTTTAATTAGATAATTGGTGAATATACAAGAGAAAATGACCTAGAAAAGATATATAGGACTTTGTAAACAGAAGTAAATACCAAATACATATAAGTAGTAAATAATAATTAAATAGGAACTCTATTGAGTTCTTCTTGTCAACTTGGACTAGAAGTGGAACTAAATTATCTCAGCTATATTCTTACACTAGAACTCAATTCTCTTATTAGCACTGCTTTTCATAGAGCTCTGCCAACTTACTTTTTTATTTTTCTTGGTACCTGAGTAACACAACTTAGAACTACTATGACATAGCTGGGCCCTAAACTTAAAGAAACTTAATAGTCAGTTAGGGACTATTAGTGAAAGCATAGTACCAAGCTTAGATATTGTGTCTGAGATCTGATCTGCTAATTAAGTAGTATTACTAGTAAAATTCTATTAAAATAATTTTGTCCATATCTCATTGTTACTATATTTTTAGTTAAATAATTTAATAAATCATATTAAAACAATAAATAAAGTAAATAATAATTTTTATAGTTACTTGTATCTTTTTACTTTATAAACCTTGTGCTGAAGTTCTATTGTAGACTGTATATGCAGAAAAGTAACACTGTATTCTTAGGAAGACATTTAGATTAGAGATCCTCTTCTTGGGGTGATAGGATAACCATAGTATTAGAACAGTAGTAAATAAAACAGTAGATGTCTAGCTAGGTAAAAATCTTGTACTCTAGTAGACATAATATCAGTGAGATTATTTTCTATTTTAACTTCTCTAAAAACATAGTACTATATATAAGGTTTTAGACTGTGATGACTTAGGTTTACTCCTAGTCTAAGTTGACAAGAAGAACTCGATAGAGTTCTTGTTCATTTGCTATATATTATTTATACACATTTCTGTATTTACTCTTATTTATAGAGTCCCACACATCTCTTTTGAGTTATTTCCTCTCATACATCCATTGGTTACTTAGTAAAAGAAAAGGAAAAAGAAAATAAATAATGACTTAGTTATTTGGCCAAGTCATAATACTATGTCTCTAGATTAATACAACTCTCTTATGAGCAGTATGCTTAATCAACAGCATATTTTTACCAAACTAAGAGTAAAATTAGAAGGAAGAGATAGAAGAAAGTGTTGGAGCTGTAAAAAGTTTGGGCATCTGGTCCATAACTATAGGAACAAGAATGAAAAGGAGAAGAAGAAACTAATCCCCAGGAATAAATTTGAAGTGTTGTCAAGTAAAGTAATGAGATATAGAGTAAAAGAAGAAGTAAGAATAAGGAGAAATAAGACCGTAGAGGAAGTTAGATGCTTCAGATATTGGAGTATTGAGCACTTCAAATAGGAAGACTCAAATATTGAAGTTAAGAAAAAAAGAAAAAGAAATAAAGAAGTAATATATATGGCTAGCCTGCAAAAGGCACAACAAGAAGAAAGGCCAGTATACTTCTTATAGAGAAAGATACAGGAATATAGTAGCATATGGGGTATGCTCCCAAAAAGTGCAATATTAGAACAGAGAGAGTAGATGACCAGATGGGAAGTTGTGACATTTGTGGAGTGTGGAGAGTACAACTACAAAGGTACCAAGATGTATGAGAACCAGGGGCAAGGATTTATCTCTGGTGAATATTTAAGAAATGTATAGTGTAGCAGTTGCCTTGAAGCATGAAGATGGAGAGAGATACAGCAAGAGAAAGAGGAACAGTCAATGTAAAGTGTAGTTGGTGTAAAAGGAAAGATACAGTTGAAGAAATATTAGAGGAAGATAGAAAGAGAATTTTGTGTTCAGAATGTGAGACTGGAAAAAAACAGCCATAGTAGGACTGAAGGGTAGTAGCATGTCTTGTATAGGGAGAAGTATAACAAAGCAGTGTATAGACAGAAGTTCCAAAAAAACACAGCAAGAAAAGAGGGTATAAAGAAGAATGTGAGAAGAATATTTAAAATGTTGAGAAAAGTATAGTTGAACATAAAAGTAGAGAATATAAATATATATAAAGGCATAACAGTAAAAGCATTCTTGAATAGTAGTACAACAGGAATATTTATGGATAAAAAGATAGCAGCTAGATATGAATTTAGACTACAGAAACTAGAGAAACTAGTAACAGTAAGAAATGTAGATAGTATAAACAACAGTGAAGAAGCAATGACATATCAGATGGAAGTTAATACATACTATAAAAACCATATTGAAAAAATAAGGATGGATGTATGTGACTTAGAAAAAACAGATGTAATATTGAATATACTATAGCTATAAGTCTATAATCCATAGATTAACTAGGAGATAGAAGAGGTTAAAATGACAAGATGTCTGCTACTGTGGAAGAAACACAAAGTTGAAAGAAGAGAAGAAAGTAAAAAAAGAAAAACAAGTAGTTACTCTAGAGGAAGAAAAGATTGTAAGGTAGGCAGGCTATGGACAGTAAAGAAGATTGGAAAAGAGAAAAGAAGATCAAGATAAATAATAAGAAAATTAAAAAAATAGTTTCAAGGAAATTTCTAAAGTAGAGAGAAGTATTTGGGAAAGTAAAGTTAAAAAGAATGCCTATGAGAAAAGTCTGAAATCATGCTATAGATCTCAAGAAGATATTTAAACCTAAGAAAGAAAAGATCTACCCATTATTAAAAAACAAAAGAAAAAAGATCCAAAAATTTATAAACGACTAACTTAGAAAAGAGTACATTAGACTGTCAAAATCCCCTCAGATGTCACCATTATTTTTTGTGGCAAAGAAAGATAGAAGTAAGAGAATAGTAATAGACTACTATAGTCTAAATAACCAGACAGTAAAAAATAACCATCCACTACCATTAATTACAGATTTGATAGACACAATGGAAAGTAAGAAGGTATTTACTAAAATAAACTTATAGTAGAGGTTTAATAATATGAGAATTAAAAAGGAAGATAAGTAAAAGAGAGCATTCATAATACATATGGGATTTTTTGAACTGATAGTTATGTTCTTTGGAATAACAAACTCACTAGCTACATTTCAGACAATAATAAATGAAATTCTAAGAGATATAATCAATAAAGAAAAAGTAGTTGTATTTGTAGACAATATATTGGTTAGGACAAAAACAAAAAAAGAATATGATGAGATTATAGAAGAAGTATTGAGAAGACTAGAAAAGAATGATTTATATATAAAGCCAGAAAAATATGTATAGAAAGTAAAGAAGATAGAGTTTCTAGGAGTGGTAATAGGGTCCAATGACATAGAGATGGAGAGAAAAAAAGTAAATGGAGTGTTAAGTTGGTTAAAACCAAAAAATGTTAAAGACATTAGAAAATTCCTAGGCCTTGCAAACTATTATAGAAGGTTTATTAAGGATTTTGCTTAAGTAGCTAGACCAATGAATATGTTAACAAGAAAGGATGTGAAATAGTGGTGGAGAAAGGAACAACAACAAGTATTTGACAAGCTTAAGAAAATTTTTACAATCAGACCAGTATTAGTGGTACTTGATCTTGATAAAGAATTCAGAGTAGAAGTAGAAGTATCAAATTATACTACTGGAGAAGTACTATCAATGAAGTACTCAAATAAATTGTGGAGACCAGTTACTTTCATCTCAGAATCTCTAAGTAACATAGAAAGAAATTATAAAATACATAACAAAGAAATGTTGGTAATAGTTAGATGCTTGGAGGTATAGAGATACTTCCTGGAAAGAATGATAACTAAGTTTGAGATTTAAACAGATCATAAGAATCTTGAATACTTTATAAAGACACAGAAATTGAATAGAAAACAAGCAAAATAGGCATTGTACCTATTAAGATTTAATTTTATACTAAAGCATGTTTTAGAGAGTAAAATAGAAAAGGCAGATAGCTTGAATAAGAGACTAGACTAGAAAGTAGAAGTAGAAAGAGACAATGAAGATGAGATGTTGGCAAAGTCTAAGTGGCTAAAAGTTAGAAAAATAAAAAGAGTAGAAATAATTGTAAAAGGAATAGATTTATTGGAGAAAGTAAGGAAGTCAAAAGTAAAGAACAATGAGGTAGTCAAAGCAATAAAAGAAATAAACAAACAGGGGTAAAGATACTAAAAGATAAAGAGTGAAGGAAAATAAATGGTATAATATATAAAGAAAGAAAAGTGTATGTGTCTAAAGATAATATATTGAGAGCAGAGATAATTAGACTGCATTATGATATACCAGTAGGAGAACATAAAGAACAGTGAAAAACAGTAGAGTTGGTCACTCAAAACTTCTAGTGACCAAGAGTAACTAAGAAGGTGAAAAATATATAAAAGGATATGATTCTTGCTAGAGAAACAAAAACTATACAAAATAGCCAGTAGGCAAATCAATACCCAATTCAATACCTGAGAAACCTTGGACATATATATTGGCAGATTTTATCACTAAACTACCATTAGCACAGGAATATGACTTAATCTTAGTAATAGTAGATAGATTAACAAAAATAGTCTATTTTATTCCTACTACAGAAAGAACATCAGTGGAAGGGTTAGCTAGGTTGTTTAGAGATAACATATGAAAGTTATATGGGTTATCATCTTAGATAGGGGACCCTAGTTTGTGGCAGAATTAATAAGAGAGCTAAATAGAATGTTAGAAATTGAAAGCAAGTATCACAAATAGCCACTTACTGATTTGTGATTGGTTGATTTGATAATCAAAGTGCTCAAAAAAGCAAAGTTAGACAAGCAGCAAAAGATATTGTTAAGTTTGAGGTTTATTCTCAGACATAGAGTCTTTAAATATATAATTGTGGTGGTTTGTGTACAAAGATAGTCTACCACATGATTACTATCTATTGTTCTATATATAGGAGTACTATTGTTCTTGAAATAGAGATAACCTAACTATCTTAGGGCAGTCTTTTGTTCTATTCAAGAACAGATGATAATCTATGAATAAAGATCAATATTATATACAAACATTGAGGATCTTGTATCTCTATGGGATTTTATTGCCTTGGGGTCTATTTATGGCCAAAAGAAGCGCATTGAAAAGAGCTTTACAATGGTTGTTGAAGCAAATGATTACATTAAGTGGTTCCTGAGATATCAGCAATTTAGTATCTAGTGACTTGATGATCACTAACTGATTTACTAACTTGGTGAATACTGATTGTATTGAGACATTTTTGGTATTGTTTAAAAGGTCTTCTTAAGGGCTTTTGGTTGCCATTTAGATTATTGAAATTAGTCAAGTATTTCTAGAGTTATAGTCCAAATGAAGTTTATAACAGCAAGATATTAACAGCATTCTACCCTCAGACAAATGGACAAATAGAGAGGGTTAATCAAGAGTTAGAACAGTACTTAAGGATATTTATCAACTATAGACAAGAGCAGTAGCCAGACTAGTTAGGAATAGCAGAGTTTGCATACAACAATAAAGTACACTCAAGTATAAAAATATTGCTCTTCAAAGCAAATTATAGACAAGATCCTAGAATGGGGTTTGAAATAAGGAAAAAGGGAAAGTATAAAGAAACAGAGAAAAAAGAACTGAAGTCAATGAGTATAAAGTAGGAGATCTAGTAATGCTAAGTACTAAAGATCTGAAATATTAGATAATCAAAAGAAGAACAGAGAAGTTGATGGAGAGATTTGTAGGACCTTACAAGATTAAGAAGATTGTATCAATGAATGTAGTAAAATTAGAATTGCTGGCTACTATTAAGATACATCCAGTAGTCAACATTAGTAGAATATGAAGATGTGTAAGGCAAGTGAAGAGACAGAGAAAGAAGCAGTCTACCCTAGTTATAATTGAAAGAGAAGAAGAATGGATGACAGAGAAGATATTAAATAAGTGATAGATTAAAAGAAAGAATAAATATCTAGTATGATAAAAGAGATTTATGGTGGAGTCAGATACTTGGGAAGGAAAGGAAAACCTGGGAAATATAAAGGAGGTGATAAAGAAGTTTGAAAAGGAATACAAAAAAGATATGAAAGATATTAGGAGACAAAAAAAAGAAAAAGGAACATTTAGAAGAGAAGAATTACCAGAAAGATTTACAGCAAAAAAGTTATATAGATAAACAGATAAAAAGTATAATAAGAAGTACTGGGCAAGATTAGAAAGGAATTGGAGATACTGAAAAGAAAGACCAATTAGAGAATAAAAGATATAAGGGCAACTGGAGTGGAGTAGACTCTAGAAGAAATCTCAGTTATATAATTAGACTCTGGAATATGTTTACACTCATCTCCAGAAGAAACCTCAGGATAGAATGAGGCTCCTGAAGGGTAATCTATACTATATATACTACTCCTCTAGTTATAGACTGTCTTAGCAGTCAGGAATGAAAATGCAAAAGTAGGCAACTAATTAAATATAAAGTAATTGGAATTTAATTAGTTGCAGGGTCACTCTAGTATACTACCACTAGTGCATCAGGAGTAAGGTTTGGTATGGTTCTCTTACAAAGAATAATAAAAACAATCAAAGAAAAAGATAAAGAAATTGGCCAAGAAGAATCTGGACTTAGGGAGTAAAATAAAGAAAACAATGAAATAGACAATATATAGAACTCATATGAAAAACTATAAAGAAATCCTTGGGATAAAAAACCTTGAGAAGAGGGTAGTGTTATAATATAGCTAGAACAGCTAAGTTAATATTTATTTTTATTTTATTTTAATCTTTATTTTCTTTTAATTAGATAATCAGTAAATACAAAGGAAATAACCTAGAAGAGATATGCAGGACTTTGTAAACAGAAGTAAATACCAAATATATATAAGTAGTAAATAATAATCAGATGGAAACTCTATTGAGTTCTCCTTGTCAACTTAGACTAGAAGTAGAACTAAGTTGTCTCAGCTATATTCTTATAAAAAGAATGTAATGTTATACTGGATCAATATGTGAGCTGAGACACTTGTACATGTTAAAGCCAGTTTCTAGATCAAATTTAGGATAGAAAGTAGCTGGGTAAAAAGTTGTGAGAGAATGTTTAGAGGTAGTAGTATAGAGGTAGAGCAAGGACACATGGTAGTAACAGGTTAGCATGTTGTATCAGAAGAAAAAGTTAAAAGGATTTATATAGCAAGGTTGTATAGTAGAATAATGAGGAAAGATCAGTGCCAAGTTTTCTTTTTATATCAATTGAGTCTCAAACATTTGTAATTTCTAATATACTTCTTAGAGTAGAGAGTGATAGATGGGGCCTTTTTGGCCCTTGCCTTTATCTTAGAAGCTCTTGAGATTATTGGATGTAATTCTTTTGAGTATATAAGGGGTGATCTTGGTGAGAGGTTGAATTGGTGAATGAGTTTCATATCTATATTCTACTTTTTCTAAAAACAAGATATAGTAGTCACTTGGACAACCTTTTATAAGATAGCAGGCTTTCTAAGCCTGGCTAGTTATTGGCTCAGATCACATTATATCCATAAGGTTTAGTATTAGGGGTGCAGATGAGAACTTGTCTGAGTATAGTAAGGTCTAGGAATAGTTTACTGATTACTTTAATAGTAAGCTTATTATAGTGCATAAAGGTTGGCATCTTAGAAACACTATATGAGACAGATCTAGATTGACCTTATAATCATTTTGACTATTTTTATATTATAGATAAGCTGTGCTTCCTCTTTTTAATTTCTTTTTGATACCTTTACTATCTATTTATCTCTTTAGCATGCAATTGAGAACTATTACCACTCTTTTCCTACTTTGCTTGTCACAGTAAAAATCTCTTTTATTTTTTTCAATATATTTACAGCTAGAGCAATAACAGCACCTCAGCTGGCACCAGTACAATCAAGACCCTATCTAGGAGAAATCCTCACAAGAAAAACATTTAGAATGACTTCACAATATCTCTAAGCCTCATATAACTTGATCTTTGAATAAACATCTACAGGAAATCAATTTATATTATCTCAAGTACAACAAACTCACCTAACAAAATATCCATTCCCAGATAAGTTTGATAGAAAACCAAGAAATTATAGAAGATGGAGAGAAGACTATAGAATTTTTGTTGTGGTGTACTCTAAACAATTTACAAACAACCACACTGTTATTATGTTTATGCTCTAATTCAATCACTGAAGCAGCACTCATCTGGAGAACAGAATTTATAGCAGCATATACCCATAGAAATAACCTCTATCTCAGAGAGCTTGAAGACTTTCTCAATACCCTTAATTACTTTTTTAAACCTCTCAATCTATAAAAAGACACTCTGCAAAAATTACATACACTCAAACAAAGAAGGAAAACTGTTAATGAATATATGTCAGAATTCAGAGTATACACTAGCCAACCAAGACTTAGCAACATACTACAAATTGTATACTAGTATAGAGAAAACCTAAACTCTAAAATTATAGTCTATATAATCTAACAGGAACCTGATAACAACCTCCAAAGCTGGATTAAAACAGCTAAATGAGCTAAGAATATTGTTAGAATAGAGCATAACTATATAGAAAGAAAATAGCAAAAACACACCTATAGAGTTTTGGCAAAAGAAAAATATTATAATAACCTAAACTGTTAGAAATCCCAAACATACTATAAAGATCTAAATGCTATAGAAAAAGGAAACCCAGCAAAACTTTACTCTATAACAAAGCCACAAAATTTGATAAGAATAAAATGTTCAGAGAAAAGAGACAAAAAAGTTGTAGAGATAGTAGATAAGAAAAAGAAATGTAAATCTTCAGAAGAAAAGTTATAAGAAGAGGATTTTCATTCAGACAACTAAGATCTATGATTAGCTTATCAAAGAAAAATCAGGACAATAAAAGAAATATTATGGATATTGTAGAAATGAACTTAGAATCTTGCTAATCAAATATCCTTTACACCAATGTTAAAATTGCCCTGAAGAAAGAAAACATAGAATTGTCAGCCCTAATTGACTCAGAGGCTAGACTCAACCTAATAGATAAAGAGTTAGTAGAAAAATGGAAACTCACAAAAAAAAACTACCTAAACCTTTGATAATTTGAAATGAGGATGGAACAGTAGCAAAAAACAAGCAAATAGACTTTTATATGAAAATTTGATTAATAATCAACAATCAATTGATGAAAATCAAACTCATGATTGTGGATCTGGGAAAACCAAGGATTATTTTAGAAATACTATGGTTAAAAAGATATAATCCAACAATTGACTGGAAAAAGAAAACATTAAAATGGAAAAATGAAGAAGTTTTTGAAAAATTAATAGATTTTCAAAAAGAGAAAGATTAGTGCAAACAAAAAATTTATAAACTTAATATGAAAACATCAATCTTACAACAGCTTTCATTAACTAATGAAAAACAAGCAAAGAAACAAGTAAAAATACCTTTGGACTATTACAAATATCAATATCTTTTTAACAAAAAGAAAAGTGAAAAATACCCATCTTTAGGGATCTAGGACCATAAAATCAAAACAAAACCAACCTTTAAACCTAAGGTATCTAAACCTTATAAACTTTCACTAAAAGAAATTGAAAAACAAGAAAAATTTATAAAAGAAAACTTATGAAAGGAATATATAAACTATCAAAGTTCTCCATAGTATTACTATTCTTTTTTGTAGCTAAAAAAAATAGAAAATTAAGACCATATCAAGATTACTAATATTTTAATATACACACCATTAAAAATGCCTACCTTATTCCAAATGTACAAACTATCTTAGATAAACTTTGAGGATCAAAGTTTTTTATAGCACTCAATATCCAACTAGAATATAATAATATAAGAATAAGAAAACAAGACCAATAAAAAGGGGCATTCTACACTCACCAAGGACTTTATGAGCTAACAGTCATGTCTTTTGGCATAAGTAATAGCCTAGCAATATTTTGAACTATAATAAACTCAATTTTTGATAAAATGATTTCTGAAAAGAAAATCATTATATATATGGATGATATCTTAATCTATGCAAAAACAAAACAAGAACTTTAAAAGAATACTCTTGAAGCTCTAAAAATCCTAGAGAAATATGATCTATATCTCAAGGCAGAAAAATGCAAATTCAAAAAAGAAATGCTTATCTACCTGGGTTATATAATCTCATCAAATCAAGTCAAGATGGACCTGGTCAAACTCAAAGACATAGTGGATTGGAAAACTCCAAGTAATGTAAAAAAAGTAAGAAGGTTCATAGAATTCTACAACTTTTATTGGAAAATTATCAAAAATTATGCAAAAATTTCTGCATCTATCCAATAACTAGTTAAGAAGAATACTAGATTTCATTGAATGGAACAAGCAAGGAGAGCCTTTGACAAATTAAAAAAGAAATTTAAAAAGAAACCTATCCTAATCACCTTTGATTCTACAAAACTCTTTGAAATATTTACTAATACATCAAATACAGCAACAGGTGCAGTATTAACTCAAAAAGATGAAAATAGAACAACAAAACCTTGTTTCTTCTATTCAAAACCCTTATTTTCTGTTGAATAATATTATTATATAGTAGAATAAGAGTTTCTGATAATAGTCTATGCTATACAGGAATGAAAATATTATATTGATAGAGCAAAAGAGGAAACAATAATATGGACTGACCACAACAATATAATCTACTGGATAAACCTAGTAAAACTGTCAAGAAGAATGATTAGATGATTAACAATGTTAAGTGTCTATTAAGTCAAAATCAAGCATATTTCAGAAAACACAAATATAGTAGCTGATATATTATCAAGAAAAATCTTGTTAGACAATAAACAAGAGAAAAAACATCAAACAATTCCAGATTATTTAATAGACAAAATGACATTTCAACTGGATATACTACAACCAAATTTAGAAGAAAAATGAGAGATTGTAAAACAATATCATGATTATCTACTAGCAGACTATCTAGAAGTTAAAGAAACATTACAAAAAATACCTTTGAAAGAAAGATAGTCTGGAATTCACAAATTTGTCAAAAACTATATAAAGGAATGTGAATATTGTTAGCAATATAAAATAATACAATGTCCCTTGAAAGTACCATTACAGGAAATACCAGTATTTCTATTATATCACAAACTTCATTTGGACCATAACTCCAGGAATACTTGACCAATTTTGATGATCTAAATGGCCACCAAAAGCCCTTAAGAAAACCTTTCAAACAGTACCAAAAATGTCTCAAAGCAATCAGTATTTACCGAGTTATCAGCAGATCAGTCAGTGATCACCAAGTCACCAGACACTAAATTGCTAATATCTCAGGAACTACTTAACATAATTGTTTGCTTCAATGACCATCATGAAGCTTTCTTCAATGCACTTCTTTTGGCTATAAATAGATTCAGAGGCAATAAGATCCCATGGAGATACAAGGTCCTCAATGTTTGCACATGACAACTGATCTTTATCCATAGATTATCATTTGTCCTTGAATAAAACAAAGGACTGCCCTAAGATGGTTAGGTTATCTCTATTTCAAGAACAATAGCACTCCTATATGTAGAACAATAGGTAGTGATCATATGGTAGGCTGTTCTGGTACACAGAC
>Ga0153952_1000473_pt1 | contig 13661 bp, 14 predicted proteins | sample TSNJ036MetaG_FD_104746 | JGI IMG/M metagenome (GOLD analysis project Ga0153952, IMG submission 104746) | Attine ant fungus gardens microbial communities from New Jersey, USA - TSNJ036 MetaG | ecosystem: Host-associated > Fungi > Mycelium > Unclassified | place: USA: New Jersey, Wharton State... | reverse complement strand
GCATATCCGATCACGGAGGTTAACGGCGTTTTCAGCTCATGGGCAAAGCTGGCTACAAAATCTTCTTTTTGCCGTGCGTTTGCGGAAAGCTCGTTTATTTTATCTTCAATAGCGTCGGCCATGTGATTAAAGTTTTCCGATAACACCCCTATCTCGTCGCCGCTTGATACGGATAACCGCTCGCCATAGTTCCCTCCCGCGATCCTGGCGGCCGCTTTCGCCAGCCTGTTAATAGGCCGCGTTAGCAGCGCGGAAAGGATCAGTATCAAAACCAAGCTGAGGCCGAGCGTGATAAAATATACCTTTTCAAAGCTCTGTATCATCAGTTCCTTCTGCGCAACAACCGTGCTGATATCCGTTGCGATCAGCAAATACAGGGATATCCCGCTCTGCGTGAGCTTTCCGCAGACCATCAGATAGCTTCTATCACCTATTTTCTGAATCTGGTGAACGATCGTGCTGTCGGATACGCCATCGAGCAATGAAAAGTCGGCTAGTTCGGGAAGGTTGGAATACAGCAGCGTCTTGTCCTCCGAAAAGAACGCCGCCTGACCGTTTAAGTCAGACGAAAAACCGCTTAATATAGTATCGTCTGGAGGTACTCCTTCCGGCAGGCTTTCAGTGTTTGAAATCAGTCCCGCCTGTACGGAGAACTTATCATATTGATATTGGGTGAGCGCCCGGTCTGTCTCCCGCAGGGCTGCGTTTTCATGGGAAAGCGTAATCAGGAGATAGCCTGAGAAGAGGACGGCTGCGCTTATCACAAGCACCGCGCACAGAAAAATCTTTGCGAAAAGCCGCATCGCTTATCCCTCCAGCCGGTAACCGATACGAAAAACGGTTTTAATCCGGTCTTCCCATCCAAGCTTTTTCCGGAGACGCTGGACATGGGAATCCAAGGTGCGGGTTTCTCCGGTGAACGGCTCGCCCCAGACTTTTTCATAAAGCTTGTCCCGGTAGAGAGCAACGTTCTTATTGCGGACAAGTTCAACCAGCAAATCAAACTCTTTTACGGTCAAATCCAGGGTCCGGCCGTCTTTCACCGCCTGGCGCGATTCGGTGTTTATTGATACATCCGCAAAAACAAGCTGCTTTTCGCTTTTCCCATATCGGCGCAGCACTGCTTCGACCCGCGCCGATAATTCGCCGATTTGAAAAGGCTTTACAAGATAATCATCCGCGCCGAGCTTGAGTCCCTTTATCCTGTCGCCCACCGCGTCCTTGGCCGTAATAAATATAACCGGAGTCCCAAGTGGCTTTATGTATTCGAGCAGCTCGTACCCGTCGATCTCCGGCAGCATGATGTCAAGAAGGATAAGGTCATAGCTTTCCTTTTCAATCAGGTCAGCTCCCTGTTTGCCATCGAAAGCGCAAGTACAGCGATAGCCCTCGTCGCTCAGATTTACATAGATCAGATTGGCTATTGCCTGTTCATCTTCAACAATAAGAATATTGAGCATATATCGTCCTCGCTTTCCAATCATTTATTTTATCACAGAGTTGTGTCAAAGTTGTGTCATGCGATAAGGAATTCGCCCTTGGCAAATACAAAGAATTTAGTTGACATTATCGTAAGTCTATGCTATTATACATACAAGTTAAATGTATATATAAAGAGGTGAGCAAATTGCCAAGGAATAAATACCCGGAAAAAACTGTTGAAAAAATTTTGGATGCATCCTTACAACTGTTTCTTGAGAAGGGTTATGAAAACACGACCATTCAGGATATCGCTGACCATTTGGATGGATTAAGCAGGGGGGCGGTGAATCATCACTTTAAGTCAAAGGAAGAGATTATTAATGCGGTTATGGATCGGATTTACAATCAGAACGTGTCTTTTTCCCATATCCGGCATAACAAGGATTTAAACGGCCTGCAAAAGATACAGCGAATATATATTGAATCAATGCAGTTTAATGAAGCGAACGATATTAACGACGCAGCAAGTATTCTGCTGAAAAATCCAAAATTTATTTTAAAAGAGCTGGAACAAAGCAGCAAAGTTTACGCGCCGATAATCAGGGAGTTTATTGAGGAAGGGATGCAAGATGGCTCCATAACAGCAGGGTATCCAAAGCAACTGTCTGAGATTGTCATGCTGCTCTCAAATTTCTGGTTGATTCCGAAAATTTATCCGGTAACTAAGGAAGAATTTATGGATAAGGTGAATTGTATAAAAATGGTTCTTGACGGGGCGGGATTGCCGATAATTGACGCGCAGGTGATGGCGGCATTTCAGAGGGCAAGCTGTTCCATATTAAAATAAGGTATTACCAATGCCTTTAGGAAAGGCATTGATTTTAACCAAATACATACAAGATAATTGTATGTATTTAAGTATGATGAAGGGTTTGGAAAGTATAATGGAGTCTACAAAAAACAGTACCAAAACTACAAACAAAAAGCGAAAGGGATTAAAAGTGCTGTTGGCAATTTTCGGTTTTATAATTTTACTGATTGCGGGATTATCGGTTGCCCGCTTGATATACCGCCAAACTCTGCGGAATAGCCACGCAATCCAGTCGCCGGGCATTGATCTAATGGAAACAGTAGAGATTGGCGGTATCCAGCAATGTCTATATTTCCGTGGACAAAATGAGGAGAACCCGGTTATTCTTTTTCTTCACGGCGGCCCGGGTTCCGCAATGATTCCAACGCTGCACGGATTCCAGTATGATTGGGAAGAGGACTTCACCGTTGTACAATGGGATCAGCGGATGGCGGGTAAAACCTATTTTGCCAATGACCCAAACACCGTCGCTCAGACCATGAGCTTTGAGCAGATGCTTGACGATGCATGGGAAGTCACCCAATATGTTCAAAATAAACTGGGAAAAGAAAAAATCATTATAATGGGACATTCGTGGGGATCTCTATTGGGAACCGCGCTTGTGCAAACTTACCCGGACGCCTTTTTAGCCTATATCGGTACAGGTCAAGTAGTCAATATGATGGAAAATGAGCGCGTGGGGTATGAAAAGGTCCTAGAAATGGCGGTAGCGGCGAATAACGAAAAGGATATTGAAACGCTGAAATCTCTCGCCCCATATCCTGCGGAACAATACGGCGAACAATTTATGAACGCCCTTATGACGGTGAAAACCTATCAAATGAAATATGGGATCGCATCAGGCACGAGCCTTGATACACTTATGCTGGTCATGGGGTCTCCCTACTATAGTTTGAGTGAGGTCGGCTTCTTCTTCAAAGACCTGACTGCAGAAACCGATGTTTTGAACCAATACATGTTTGAACAGTATGACGCCCACAATTACGATATTTCTTATTCTGTCCCAGTATTTTATATCATGGGCGAGAACGACTTCCAAACTCCCGAGCCGCTGGCTGTCGCATTTTTTGAAGAGATCAAAGCCCCTATAAAGCGTTATTACACGGTTCCCGAAGCCGGACATACGCCAATGCTTGAGAACAACGAAGAGTACACACGAATTTTACTGGAGGAGATTCGGCCGGAATTGGAGCAATTTCGGTAGAATCTTGGAAAAGCGGAGGTGGTAGTATGTTGACAGCAATATTTACATTTGTAAACGCATTGATTAACATCATATTTGGGTTTGTGGAAAAAGTATTGGAATTTGCTTTTTCCCTCCCGCTTTGGTTAATTATATTAACGAACATTACCAATATATTGGGAGCTATAGCTATTATCGGTGTAATCGTTTTTGTAGTCAAGAAATCAAATAGCAAACGAGAAGACAATCATAATGAAAACGCATAATCCATAATATAAGGAGTAAGACGATATGAAAAATATTGCCTTTTTAGGCGTTGGCGGAGTAGGCGGTTATTTCGGAGGAAAAATGACCCAACTGCTAAATGATAACGAACCAGACATAAATATATTTTTTATCGCAAGAGGAGAACACTTAAAGGCGATAAAAGAAAATGGATTAACTTTAAAGACAAAAACCGAAGGCATTTTAAAATGCATTCCAACACTTGCTACAGAACATTGCGAAGAGCTGCCTAAGCTGGATATCTGCTTTATTTGCGTAAAACAGTATGCTTTAGAAGATGCCATTAAAAAAATTCTCCCAAAACTAGAAACTAACACGAAAATAGTACCTCTTTTAAACGGCATTGATATTTATGACAGAATTAGAAAAATAACGAATAAAGGAATTATATTTCCTGCATGTGTTTATGTTGGCACACATATTGAATCTTATGGTGTCGTTGAGCAAAATGGCGGAGCTTGTACAATTATTTTTGGGCAAGACCCCAATTTCAAAACTATTCATGCTGACGACATATGCGAATTGATGAGCAAAGCGAAAATAAAGTTTGAATGGAGCAGCAAACATATTGAGGCCATATGGAGCAAATACATGTTCATTGCTGCCTATGGACTTGTAACTGCCAGTGAGAACAAGACATTAGGTGAAGTGTTAGACAGTGAAGAATCATCAAAAAAAGTAAAGGGAATAATGAAAGAGATTGATTTAATTAGTAAGGCCGAAAACATTAGATTGCCTGAAGATATCGTGGATTCTTCATACCTAATGGCCAAAAATTTTCCTTATGAGACGAAAACCTCCTTTCAAAGAGATTTTGAATTAAAAGATAAGCCAGATGAAAGAGAACTTTTTGGACAAACCATTATTGATTTAGGAGTAAAACATGGTATCGATACTACAGTTGCAAAAAGTGTATATCAAGAGCTAAATAAAATGGATAAGAAAATAAGCATTTTCTAGGTTCGCAAAATACCAATTATGTTCGCCATCGTTTCCAAAGGCGTTTCCCCATCCCAAATTAAGGTTAAATTAAGGTTAGCTAAAAGATAGATTAAGGTTGCAGACCTACAATATTGTCTGTACGCTTTTAGGCGATAATGTACAAAAAACAGCTCGTCAGATATAGGACAATAAATCAACGTGGAGGAATACAATTATGAGAAAAACAGTGTCTGGAATTATTATTGTGCTTTTTGCTTTTTTAGTTTTAGTTGGGTGTTCTGATAAAACTTCGCCGCCTGCGGATTCGGATAAATCGGCAGACGGTACGCCAAATATTATCCATGAGGACGAATCAGTAAGGCTTATTCGTTCTATGATGGAACTCGACTATGCATCAATGACTGTGGCTGAATTTAATGAGTCCATCCAAACGCTCTGTGCGGATGCTGATACCAACGTATTTGAGGTAATTTCTGATGCCTATGACCACTTTGCCGTCTATAATGAATCTGGTGAGTTTATGTACACCATGTTTGGTGATTCTGGCCTCAAAACATTCATGCAGACAACACTTTCATACTCCGCACAAGAGATTTTTGGGGAACCAATCTATTTGGGTAGCATTAGTTATATGACTATGCCGAATATGACAGCTATGGAGTTATCGCAAAAAAGAGAACAGATGCGGACAGATGAATGGGAACGGTACTTTGAAGAAATCATTGCTAATATCAGTGTGTTTCCCGTTTTATCTTATGAAGTTGAAGCGAATACTCAAGACCCCGGAGCCATTTTAGTTTCTGAGAGGGACAGTAAAATCAATGATATTCACTCCTCTATTAAGGATTTTTTACTTAGTATGGATACAGAAGCGGTTATGGCAGTAACTCTTGAGGATGATATATTAGCCGAGTTAGATAGGCTTTCCGCTATGTATAGTGATGACAAGATGACGGTCGAATGCCGAGTACAGTCAATCGAGCGTGATGTATAATCCACATACAGTCAGTAATCAAATTTCGTACCAGTAGGGATGTTCGCATTTATCTCCATAGACGCAATGCGGAGATAAGGCGAGTAAATACGTATATTTTCGGAGGTAGCAATGAAAAATGAAGCGTTAAGAATTGAAAACATACCTGCTATTTTATGGGGAGAAAAATCGAACAGTGTTTATATATATGTTCACGGCAAAATGTCGAGCAAAGACGAAGCGCAGGGCTTTGCGGAGAAAGCAATCCAAAAAGGCTATCAGGTTCTTAGCTTTGACCTCCCTGAACATGGCGAACGTACAAATGAAAACTATCCCTGTATGGTGTGGAACGGAGTATATGACCTCGGCATCATTGAAAAATATGTCCGGCAAGTTTGGCGGGATATTTGTTTGTATGGTAGCAGTCTTGGCGCGTATTTCAGCCTGCTTGCCTACAAAGACCTCCCGCTAAGAAAGAGTCTTTTTCTATCTCCTGTACTCGATATGGAACGCTTAATCCAAAACATGATGATATGGTTTGATGTAAACGAGCAAATGTTGAAAGAAAAGAAAGAAATTCCTACACCAATGGGTGAGACGTTTTATTGGGATTATTATTGCTTTGTAAAAGAAAACCCGATTGATAAGTGGAATGTGCCAACGTCTATACTTTACGGTTCAGAGGACAACCTTACTGAACGTGAAGTAGCCGAAAGCTTTTCTATGCGGTTTAATTGCGACTTGACTGTTTTAGAAGGTAGCGAGCATTGGTTTCACACGGAGAAACAGTTAGCTTTTCTTAATAAGTGGCTCGATGAGCATATATGAATGGTATAAGCATACTGCATAGGTTCGCAAAATCCTGATTATGTTCGCCATCGTCTCCTGATATGCAACAGAGCAATAACGCACATATTTTTATGAAAAGGATGCAATTGGGTTTGAAAGATAAAAACAGTGTTATTTACTCTATATGGAGTTTATTTCGGCTTGTTATATTTACCTTGCTTTTTATAGTTATAATCAATGTAATTCCATTTATGATAAGTGGAAGATTAAACTCCGAGCTATTAAACTATTCCATTGCCATCGCTATATTTCTTGGTGTTCTTGTTGATATAAAATGGATAGAGAAAAAAGCATTAGACTGTGTTGGCTTATGTTTCCGCTGTAAGGATATTGCTTTCTTCGCAGGTGGCATTCTGTTGGCGATACTTGGCTGCGGGGTAATCGTCGGGCTGGTATCCGTCATCCGATGCGAAAATCTGTATCTGGCGGCGATTGAGTCTGTTGTTAACTCAGAGCGCGGCCTGATGGCATATGTAGTTATCCCTTTTTCAGAAGAGTTGTTTCACCGGGGATATTTTATGGGGCATACCTTTCCGCGTCTTTCCTATCGACAAAGAAGTGTGCTTTCGGCGTTCCTGTTTAGCCTGTCTCACTGGCTGTACTCTGGCTACAGCTCTATCTTCATGTTTATTGTCGCAATGGCAATCGGGACATTTTTATTCGGGCTTTTATTCAATCATGTCCGAATGTTGAACGGAAGTATATGGATGGGGTTTGCCGTACATTGGTTTTTTAATTTTATCTACTCTTGTATCTTTCTTGAAACAGAGAATTATGATATTGCTACGGTTATACTCGTAATCTTATTATCATTTTGCGTAGTATTGACAGGGATATGGATAAAAAAGAAAGCTGGGCATCAACTATAAATACGTCTCCCGGGCAATAAGTGTAGGGAAACCAGAGAATCGTTAGCAGTGGCGATTTGATTGTTATATTCTAACGATTGTTAGAGCAAAGGATGGAACAAATGCTTTCTATTTCGGATTTATCAGTTTGGTACAATAAAGGCACAAATATATTAGATAGGGTCAGTTTCACAATCGAATCCAACAAGGCAACAGGGTTGTTGGGCGTGAATGGCGCGGGAAAGACGACATTGATAAACTATCTGTCCAGCGTACATAAGCATTACGAGGGAACAATACAATATGAAGGCAAAAATATCCGTGTAAACGATACCGTGTTTAAGCTGAGCCGCTATACGGTGTTCACCGAGGAACAAGCCTTTGGGTATTGGAGTTTTGAGGACTATGTCAATTTCATTCATAAGACATACAAACGCTCCGTTGATTGGGCTGTTATTAACAGCTTAACGCAAGGCTTCGGCTTTGAGCAGTATAAAAGCTATAAGATAAAAGACCTGTCAACCGGCAACAAAAAGAAGGTTTTTTTAATCACCGGCTTTGCACTACGCTTGCCTCTGTTGATTTTAGACGAACCACTTGACGGCCTTGACTTTAGCTCGTCCGAATATCTGTACAAGGCTATAAATGAGTACAAAGAATTTGGCGGTATCTTGATGAGTTCTCATATTGCGGAGAGCTTTGAAAAAACTTGTGACGCCATCCTGCTTTTACAAAAAGGAAAAATCACGGCAAAATCATTTTCCGGCGGTATGAATATCCGTTCGGAGTTGGCGGGGTGGCTCCATGAGAATGACTAAGGTGTTTTTGCAAGATTTTATTACAAAAGACAAAATAAAGTGGTATGGTATAGCGTTCATACTTTTAGGCGCGTTTTTATACTTTTTTCCGTTGCCGCACATGACTATGGTGTCAACGGCGGGGGTTATTGGCATTATGGTGTGCTTTTTTCCCACTATGTATACAATTTACACCTACTCGGTTGCGGATAATATCCGCTTGTATTTGTCTTTACCCGTAAAGCCTCGAAGCGTTATATTTTCCTTTGCTTTGTCACTTTTCATCGTTACATTGATTGAACGGATTGCGTTTGTGGCTGTCGCAATAATATTTCTGTATGATAATCCTCTCCCCGTTATCCTTTTCCTGATATTCAGCGGAGCGGCTACGGTGTTAATAAACGTGGCGATTCTGCTCGGGGTGAATACAAAGCAACCTGTCGTATGCTTTATCGGAGCTGTTTTATTGGTTGGACTGACGCTAATCTGCACGATGCTAAACGGACTTGTAATTCAACCTACCCTCGTAATGCTTATCGGATTGCTGGCTGCTTTGTTGTTGCTGCGGCATGATAGCCTTGACCTCGCCATTTTTCGTCAAAGCAAAAAAGGGAAAAGCCGTTTCCATAACTACTTCTTCCGTGTATTGCTGACTGAAAAGATATACCTGACAAACACTTTGATGGTGGTGCTTTTTGCCGTCGTGTTTTTGTTTTTGTTTGCGGAGCAAGGGAACCCGGTGATGATGAGCGTTGCTTGGTGTGTCGCAGCGGTGAATACGCCTGCAACCACCATGATTTCCGGCGATAAATGGCTGGCCCGCCAATCGGATATGCTGCCCGGCTGTTACAAGGATATTTGGGGGATGTATCGCCGCTTCTTAACCATATACTTTTCGACTGTAAACATCATCGTACTGGCGGCTTGCTTAATACGCTCTGAGCGGGTTGTCCCATATATGCTCATGCAATTTGCCGCCGCTACATCATTGGAGGTATATATTACAGTCTATCTTGAAAAGCACAAGCGTATCGCGGGTTGGCAGACGAAGCAACAATTATGGAGAAACCCGCGAAAGTATATTCTCCCGGCAATCGTATTCATTGTTGCTTGCGGAATTTCTATGATTTCAGAAATGATTTGAGTTATAATCAGGAGGTATCAGAATATGAAAAGGTCTAAAATCATCAGAATCGTCGGCGGCTTATGCTTTATCGCCGGGGGGATCGGCTATGGGGCAAACGGCGAATACCTGTTTGCCGGAGTCTTTGCCGTCATCGCGGTTGTAATGCTTGTATCTGTTTTCGCGGGATCACGCAAGTAAGCACAATACCGTAAATGGCTCAAAATCCCTCTTCTACATGCGTATTGGTGTTAGCGATGACAGCACAACAACACGGTAAAATTGTTAGCTGAGGTTCGGTAATAACGTGGCAAATATATATACTATAGAATAGAGGAGAAAGTATTAAGTTGAAAAGACAAGGAAAAAGCAGGTTTAAAATTGTAATAATTATTAGTAAGCATAATGCCGGTAGCATGCCAAAACCGCGCTTCATCATGGGTAAATGAGACAGAACTGAATATTAATACGACTAATCAATAGAGGTGAAACACATGATTATTAAAAGGATAATAATTATACTTTTTGTGCTCTTGCTGCTTATAGGCATATCGGCTTGTTCTTCTGATGGCGAAACAATGGGGGTAGCTACAGATTGGGCCGATTTCGTTAGATGGGATGGACAATCCTATGAAAATAATTCCCAAATAGTTCCGGTAGACTTAGTTGGAGAAAGGATTGGGTCAGTACAGTTAAAAGCACCCACCAATGTTCCTAACTATGAGCCTAAAGACGGAACAGCCGGACAATTAGAAACAGGAACAGAGTTTTTTCAAATTCGAGGCTATAGCCAAAGTTCTTATATAGCCGTTTTCACCAGTGATGAGTATATTTTATACAAGACGCATGAAAGCGAAAGTATCAGCCTTACAAAAGATGAAGGGAACCAAGTATCGTCGCAGATTTCCGAAAACGATAATGCAACTCAGGCCGATGCATATTTTTTGATATTTCAAAATCTATATGAGTCCGATTCCGCTCTGAATAGTGACATAAAATACATCGCTGTCGATTTATCGGAAATGCAATTTGAAACTCCCGACGCTTTCACCCGTCTTATGGACGATTTTTGTACAACATCTGGTTTTACGCTCCTTTTAGATAACGTAGATGGACTTGCTGAAAAAGGATATATAAAAGAGTCGTATTTTGAAGAAGGAATCCTCATCAGTTTTAGAGATACGGAGCTAACGGACAATAAGCTAATCACGGAAGCTATGAAGTGGCGTTCTGGGTTAGGCGCAATTGGCGCAACATTTACCGTAGAGAAAATGAATGACACTTGGGAGATAACAGAAACAGAAAACGACTGGATAAGTTAATGTTATCAATAATGCGTACAGAATACGACTTAACAGGGCTACTTGATTTTTTGCTCTACTGCTTGGATATAGAGATTATCTCCATAGATAACCATGTCCAAGCCATTCATGTAAGGAGGGACGGATATGCTCACCATCGCTGTATGTGACGAAATAAAAGCCGCAAACATGATAGTCTCGATGATTAACGATATACAGGCGAAGTTTGACTATGAAATTGGCGTTAACGACTTCTACTCCATGGCGCGGCTGAAAAAGGCGATGGAGCAGGGAGACTATTTCGATATCATTATAACTGAGGTCAACATCAAAGACGATCTCCTGAAGCTCGGTGACCCGGAGAGCAGCAAAGGACTTGAACTGGCCCGCTGGATACGCAGGAGCCAAAGACATCGCACATCCACGATCATCTATATATCTGACGCCGGCAACTTCTCTTTCTCCCTATTGGATGTAGAGCCATTCCATTATGTCACAAAGCCTGTTAACGCAGAGAAATTCGAGGCGATCCTGACGCGCGCCGGTTCAAAGGTGCTGGATCAAAGCACCTCAATCGTCTATAAAAGGGACCATATTATCTACAGTATGCCTTACGATGAAATCCTGTATTTTGAGGTAAAGAACAGGGAAGTCTTTATGAAAACGGTTAAAGAGGTCAGGAGCTTCTACGCGCCGCTGGTCACAATAGAGAAGATGGCGCCCTGCAATTTCCGGCGCTTCCACAATGCCTACCTGGTCAACATGGACTACATCGGCGAAATGCTGCATAGTCAAATCAGGATGGTAAATGGCGACGTAATCAACATCAGTCTCCCTAAAAGGTCGAAGGCCCGGGCGGAATACATAAACTACCTAAAAACCAAAAAGAACCTGGCGAACGAATGAAAATTCACCGCCGAAGGGTATGCATGCGGAAAAAAGGGCCTATCCCCGAAGCAAAGGGATAGGCCCTTAATCTGTATAAAACCGCCAAGCGGCGGTGGAACCACGTACTTAAACAAAAAAGAACGCCTCCGCCAACGGAGACGTTCTTGAGCATAGTGCTTACATATTGGGGTCCCAAAGCACGAATACCTCTACCCAGTAGTAATCCATATTACCTTCGCTTCTTACTACCCCAACACCAAATCGGTTCCCGTAGTCTTCATGGTCGCCTAGAAGAACAGCACGGTGCCCATCAGAATTCATCCATCCTTTGATTGCGCCTTGTGGAGTGTTAGACCCTTTATGAATAATTTCGGTAAAATACAAGCCGCCATAGGTCAATCCCTCTCCATTAGGTCTGCTGTGGCCCCAAAGTGTTGTGATTTCCTGAGCTCTTATTTCGGCAAATTCCATTGCCAACGCATCTGTGTTAAGTGTTGGCATTCCTGCCGCTTGCCTTTCGGCATCCGTTAAACTAATAAGCTTTTGCCGAAAATCCTTAATAATGTCAGCATTGTTCGTCACAACAGCCTCTTCCCGGCTTCCGTCACTAAGTCCACGGTGCTTATTGAACTCGTCCGCAAACCACTCTTCCCAGCTCTTTCCATCAACAGGAGGGGTGCCATACGTTCCGCCGCCGGGCAAATTCACTACTTTCCGGTTTTTCTGGACGATAGCGTTGTAATCGCTGAGAGAGATAGTGCCAACTTCTTTGTCGCTCGCAGACAGAAAACACATGACGTTTCGGTCGGTGATCCTGCCCATGATTGTCACGGCCGGAGTGGTCTTATCCAAAACCGTCACAGTGTACCCTGCAAACACACCAGAAGCAGTGCTGCCAGAGGACGCTGCCGGGGTACTCGGAGCAGACGAAGCAGCTGTAGCCGTCACAGTCAGGCTATAAGAAGCCTTCACGCTGCCGGAGGTTGCCGTGATAACAGTCCTCCCAGCGGCTTTGCAGGTAACGTTGCCGGTACTGTCCACGGTGGCGACATTTGTATTACTGGAGGTATATGTAACTGCGCCGCCTGCCGGTGTGGTTGTGGCGGTGCGCCTGTTGGTGTCCCCGACGTTTAGCGTCAGGTCGGCCGGCTTACTGAAAGCGATAGCCGTGAGAACCGCCGGGGCGCCCTGTGCCGACATTGGTTCGGCGGTAATCTCCTCTTGTACAGAACGATAGGATTCAAATTTGTAGGCGCCGCCACTGCTGACGCGGATAGTCAGCACTTTCTGCTCTTCGCCAAATTCGTACCTGAGCGCGATGTGCAGGCGCCGCAGATCATCCTCCGCCTCGACCTCTTTCAGCTCAATGGCTGGCCGCTCTCCAATGCCCATGCCTCCATCAAAATAATAACCTTTGTTTTCGGCGTCGTAGAATTTTGGGTCGCTCCGCAGGTACTCAACGCTGACGTCAAAATATTCCTGTACAAGAGCCTCATATTCTTCCTGAGAGAAAAACCATCCACTGTCCGGGCCAAGCGGTGAAGCGTACTTTTCCGCCTTGTTCTCGTCCGGCAAATCCTCGTTCCACATGTGGCACAGCCGCCAGATGTAGAAGCTACCCGCCAGCAGATCCTCCGCCTTTTCCCAATCTTCGGAAAAGTACAGTCCGACGATAGCGGTGTGAAGAACCCCGTCCAACATCTCGCCGCCATAATTCAGCAGCACATCACGGTAAAATTCCTCGTCTTCTATAAACGGCGCGTCTTTTGGCACTGTGGGCTCCTGCGCGGGTGCTCCGCTCTCTTCAAGGATACTTTCCTCTTGCGAAGAAAAAGGCTCCTGCTGGGCACCGGAGCCATCAGCCGCGTTTCCGTTACATCCGGCCAGCAGCATTGCGATCGCAATAATTAACAATAAGATGTGCTTCATTCAAGCTAATCCTTTCCTTTCCCGGGATATCCTCATTGGAGATATGATATAAGGGATTAAGAGTGTATATCATAAAGTACAAATGTCATGATTTATTCAAGAATACAGATTTTAACTTATTTGCAAGCTTACTTACCCAAAACGGCCATTTACCAGACCTTATCCGCATGATGACGATAATGCCCAAAACGGCAAACACGGCTATATATGGCCAATATTTTATAACTTGGTTCATTATGTAACTGTAAAT
>Ga0153952_1000472_pt1 | contig 13664 bp, 11 predicted proteins | sample TSNJ036MetaG_FD_104746 | JGI IMG/M metagenome (GOLD analysis project Ga0153952, IMG submission 104746) | Attine ant fungus gardens microbial communities from New Jersey, USA - TSNJ036 MetaG | ecosystem: Host-associated > Fungi > Mycelium > Unclassified | place: USA: New Jersey, Wharton State... | reverse complement strand
TTGTGGTTCTCAATTTTGATATGCCTCCGGTTCTCATGCAGGCAAACCCTCGTATCCGGGAAAACTGCGGGAAGACGGCTATCATGCGCGGGTCGGTAGTTTACTGCCTGGAGGAAGCAGACAACGGCTCGGAAATCGCGAATGTCTGCATCGACCCCGCTGCCGCCATCACGGAGGAAACGGGCCGGCTGCCCTTTGCGCCGGACGCGGTGTGCCTGCGGCTGAAGGGTATTCGTCTTTCCGGCAGTTCAGAGAGTGATACGCCCTTGTATCGCAAGGCGGATTTCGCACAGGCACCTGGAGAGATCATCGCCGTTCCTTATTACCTGTGGGGTAACCGCGGATTCGGCGAGATGCAGGTGTGGTCCCAGACTATCCTGCAGAGCCAGCCATATAATCAATAGACGCATCGTAATATAGATATAGAAAGGAAGAATTTATTTTGAAAATTCCTGCTGAAAAAACCGCTATAGTTCTTATCGAGCCTCAAAACGATTTCCTCTCCCCTGGCGGCACCATGTACGCCTACATTAAAGAACAGCTCGCCCAACGCAATGTAATCGCCAATCTTCAAGCCCTGTTAAACGGAGCCCGGGGCAAGGTCGCTAAAATATTCTACGTACCATTTCACGGCTTTGAGGCCGGATTCCCCGAGTTGAAAAAGGGCGGCCCCGGATACGAGGGTCTGCGCGGCATTGAAATTGACATGGAGGCCGATTGGGGTACCGGCGCCTGGCTTAAAGGGACGCCCGGTCCCGAAATCATCAAGGAGCTAACCCCGCAGCCTGGCGACATTGTCATTGAAGGCAAAAAAACTCTTGACGCTTTCCACTCGACTGCGCTGGACTATCTGTTGCGCGCCAATGAGATCGAATATGTCGCGTTCACCGGCTTTCACACAAACTGGTGCGTGGAATCCAGCGCCCGTTCAGCATACGACAAGGGCTACCGGGTTATGGTGATCGGCGATTGCACCGCCACGGATACCCAGCGCGAGCAGGATTACGCCGAGGAGATCATCTTTCCTAAAATTGGCAAGGTAATGGATCATAAGACGTTTTTGGAGAGTTTGAACTGAGAGGCTGAGTTGTATCCAATTATACTGTAACATGTATACCATGATTGCTTTCGTTACCCTTACGTCATTGCGGGCTCGACCCGCAATCCTATCCCTCTCCTCTGCGTCATTGCGGGCTCGACCCGCAATCCCCCGCCCACTCCCGTCATTACGGGCATTGGTAAGCAAAGCTTCCTTTGTCATAGCCATTTTATGTTTCCAATCTTTTTGCCAAGTTGCCGCTGACGACTATGCAGAGAGGGGATTGCGGGCGGGGATTGCGGGTCGAGCCCGCAATGACAGAGGGGGGGATGGCTATTGCACAGGTCAAAAATTTTGCCATCTTGCGTCGAATTTCATTCCAAAGGACCTAAGCAGCATAGCGGATAACTTCACCTTCGCAAGGCCATACTACCATAAAGTTAAATTTAACAAGGAGGACTTTATGGACGAACACAAACCTGACCCCGGCTTTCTTCACGAGGTATCCGCCTACCAGCTGGCCCATGTTACAAAAACTCCGCCTCAATATGAAGTTATCAGCCCACGGTGGGTCACAAGGCTTTTAGATTGGAAGGAGCTTAAATCCGGAGTATTCCGGCTTAATAAGGTAAAGGAAGGCGAAACCCTTCTTGACATTCTCTGCTCCTTGCAGGACGCGTCTGTCATTCCGGAAACCTCTTTCGATTACGCGCCGGATCCCAGAGAATATACTCTAAATTCCATTTCTACCGTTTTAAAAGTAAATACCCGCTTGTCCGATGTTTATAAGGAGCCTTTCGACCAGACGAAGGAGCAGCTGCGGCTCAGCATAGAAAGCATGAAGGAGCGGCAGGAAAGCCTGCTTATCAACAGCCCTGACTACGGCCTTTTGGTAAACGGGGCAAAAACGCAGCGGATAAAAACCCGCACCGGTCCACCTACCCCTGACGATTTGGACAGCCTTATTGAAAGGGTATGGAAGGAGCCTTCTTTTTTTCTGGCGCATCCTTCGGCTGTCGCGGCCTTCGGCCGGGAATGCACCCTGCGCGGAGTACCGCCGGTGGTGATTGAAATGTTCGGCTCGCCCTTTATAACCTGGCGGGGCATACCTATTGTCCCTACCGATAAGCTGCTGGTTGACGGCAAAAGAAGACCTCAAGGGCCAAACGGCAAAACAAATATTCTTCTGGTTCGCACCGGAGAAAAAAAGCAAGGTGTTATCGGGTTATATCAGGGAGGCTTGCAGGGAGAACAGTCAAGAGGTCTTTCCGCAAAATATATGGGGATCGATAAAGAAGGCTATGCCTCCTATCTTTTGTCCCTTTACTGCTCCGCGGCGGTTTTAGTTGACGACGCCCTGGGCGTCCTGGAGGATGTGGAAATTGGTGTATACCATGATGAAAAATATGCCTGATATATGTGACGAAGGCTATTGGACCCGTCTGATAGACGAATTGGCCTCGGAGGGCAGATCTTGTGAGTCACTAAACCTTAAGCCTTGCAGGTACGGCTTTGACGTTAATACCATCCGGAAGGATTTCCCCATATTGTCACAGCGGATAAACGGCAAGCCGTTGATTTGGCTGGATAACGCCGCCACTACTCAAAAGCCGGCCGCCGTCATAGAAAGGCTCCGGTTTTTTTACGAGCGGGAAAATTCCAACATACACCGGGGCGCCCACGCTTTAGCGGCCCGTGCTACGGAGGCCTACGAAGAAGCAAGAAAAAAAGCCGCCCGGTTTTTAAACGCAAGCTCTGAAAATGATATAGTCTTTGTCCGGGGCACCACCGAAGCCGTCAATCTAACGGCCACGTCTTACGGGCTGCATCATCTTAAGCGGGGTGACGAAATACTTTTGACGGAATATGAGCATCACGCAAATATTGTTCCCTGGCAGATGCTTTGCCGGGAAACAGGCGCGAAATTGACAATTGCTCCTGTTGAGGAGGATGGACGGCTTAATTTAAAGGAATACGAAAGCCTTCTTAACAGCCGGACGAGAATTGCGGCCTTTTCCCATGTATCCAACGTGCTGGGCTCCGTAAGCCCGGCCAAGGAAATGGTTTCTATGGCAAAAGCGGCAGGGGCCGTAACCTTTATTGACGGAGCTCAGGCCGCTGCTCATCTTAAAATAGACGTGCGGGAGCTGGGGTGTGATTTCTATGCTTTTTCCGGCCATAAGGTCTTTGGCCCCACGGGTATCGGAGTCTTGTATATTGAGCCTTCCATAGCCGAGGATATGCTTCCTTATCAAGGCGGAGGAAATATGATAGAGGACGTTACTTTTGAAGCGACACAATATAAAAAGCCTCCTCACAGGTTCGAAGCGGGCACCGGAAATATTGCCGGAGCCGCCGGTCTTGGGGAGGCATTGGATTACTTAAGCGCCATTGGAATGAAGGCCGCTTTTGAACATGAACATTTTCTTTTGGAATACACAAGGGAAATATTGTCATCCATACCCGGCGTAAGGCTCCTTGGCGGAGGCGGCAGACAAGCAGGGCTTGTTTCCTTTGTAATTGACGGCATAACAACCGAGGAAGCCAACCGCGTTTTCGACAGGGAAGGTATCGCTCTCCGGGCCGGTCACCACTGCGCCCAGCCCATATTGCGCCGCTTCGGTCTTGAAAGCTCCCTGAGAGCATCCCTTGCTTTCTACAACACAAAGGAAGAGGCGGAAAGGTTGGGAGAAGTGGCGGAAAGGCTTACCTATATTTTTTAAGTATCCTTATATCCTCCCCAATAAACTTCATCATCCTGTAATTCCCGAAAAATCTTGAGGTGATCCTGTCCGAATAATAACTCTCAAAGTCATTGGGGTAGAGGTTGGTAGAGATGATGACCGGCTTCTTTCCCAACAGACGGATATTGATGATGTTAAAGAACTCCGCGTTAGTTACCACAGTGGAAAACTCCGTGCCAAGGTCGTCGATAATGAGCAGGTCTACCGAATAAATAATGCCTATGGATTCCTGCGGCGCCTCCATTTCATCTCTGTTAAACCTATAATTTTCAATGGTTTTGAACAGCTGAGGCGCCGTTACATACAAAACGGATACGCCCCTGTCCAGCAAATCCTTGGCGATACAATTACATAAAAAGGTTTTTCCCAGTCCTGTTTTTCCGTAAAAAAGCAAATTAATATAGTCGTTACCAAAATTTTTTACAAAGGAGTCGCAGATTTTATATATCCGCTCCATGTTTTGCTTCGGAGATATGCCAACCTCCTCCGATACCTCATCCGAATAATACTTTATATCGAAGGTATCAAAATTTTCTTCCTTCAAGGCTGCCTGCAAATTTGAAAGCTCATAGTATTTTTCTATGAGCTTTTGCTGCATACAGAAGCATCTTTTGCCGGGCTCCGCTATGTCGTAGCCTGTATCCCGGCAAGTGCCGCACTTATATATATTGATAAAATAATCCTCAGGAAAGCCCATTTCCTTCATCAGCTTTTCCTTTTCGGCATTAAGTACCTTGTTAACCTCTTCCAGTTCCTGGCAAAGAAACGCAAGATTCGTCCCGTTGCTCAATATAGCCTTGGTTAAATCCAAACCGGAGGCCGTCAGGGCGTCTTCTATTTCTTTGACCCTGGGTATGCGCGTATAGACCTCTTCTCTTCTTTTGCTCAATAACTGCGCGGCTGCGCCCCTATCCCTTTCGTATTCCCGTAAAACTTCCTTGAACACGGAATTTTGTTCCATCACTCTATCCTCTCAGATTTTTTCTCCAGATATTCCATTTCCAGCTTTTCCAGCTTTTCATAGTCCCATTCCCGCTGGCGATAATCAGCAAATTTGTTCTTACCGGTTTTTTTAGATTTACCGGCAGGGCTTTTTTCCTTAGAATCCTTATTACTATAAAACTTTTTCTCCGCGTCTTCCACCTCTGTAATAGTGGAAATCCCCTGCTTATGCCAGGAGGAGAGTATCTTATCCGTGTATGAAAATTGAGGCTTGCCTACCTGCATAATAGTTTTATCACAGGCTTCCAGTATAAGCTCCATAGATAAGCCCAATTCATTCAGCCATTTATCCATATACTCGGTTTCTTTTTTTGACGGGTTCCGGGTGCTCTGCCCTACGGCCTTCATTATTTCCCGGTAATCCTTGTTATATGTAGTGATATACCCTTGGGCCTTTTCCTGGGAGTCTATCCCGCGTTCCGCCCAATCAAGAGCTGCTTTTTCCATATACCGCATGTTTCTATGGCCGTTTTCAGCGCAGTACGCTAAAAGCGCCTCAATAACCTCCACCGGGAGTCTGAGCCAATCATAAAACCCAAAAAGCGTACTGAGCTCATGATAGTTCAACAGCCGTCCAAGAGACTTTTCCCCTGCCGCGAACAAGCGGCATATCTCTTCTGAATTGCTTTGATACAGCTCCAATTCCTGTACAGAGTATTGAGGGCAGGTTTCCAGCTTAAATGGACGAATAACTCCCATTTGGACAGAAGTCTTAGCCTTTTCAGGTTCAATTTTTTCAGATTCATACTTAACCACATCTTTTATGGCTTCGCCGCCCACAGGCAAAAAGATAATATCAAAGGAATCGTCCTCCTGAATAAGAGAAATAAGACCTTCCTTCTCCCAATACCTAAGTCCTCTTAATACATCCGATTCTAAAAGATCAAGTTCCTTTGCTATAGTTGATGTGGATAAATCCGGTGACGGAGTCAGACACTTGCGATAACAATAAATATACAGTACCGAATACGCGGGATACGCTTTTGGTAAATATAGATCGATAAAAGCGTTAGGCAAAGAAGTGCTGCCTGAATCGCACTGCATTTTCATGCTTAATATAGCCATTAGCTTCCTCCTTTTCTCGTTGCTCTTTTTATCTCTTTAGTTTTTATAAGTATAACAAATCGTTAAGAAAATTTACAGCCACAACCTTTGTTCCCCCCTGTGGATAACCCTGTGGATAAGTTAATACTTACAAAACTGTGATTTCAAACGAAAGTATTGTAAAAATTTGCGATTAGCCCTGTTCAAGTTGACAGTAAGGGTAGCTTGTCAACCTCTAAATAGTGCTGAAAAGCCCGTAAATACGGGCTTTCTTTATTCCTGCAAAAAGTGTTCTTTAACCAAACTTACTGCAATTAATAGGATGTTTTACTTGTTTAAAAATCTGTGGATAATGTGGATAAACCTGTGCGTAAGATGTTTTCTCCCAAAAAATTGACATTTCCAGCCCCCATAGTTATCAACAGGTCGCCTGGAAAAGATTTTTTTAATAAAAATTTTTCGGCATCGTCAAATGTGGAAAAGTAATAAGCTTCCTTACCTTTTTCTTTAATTTTTTCCAAAAGATTCAAAGAGTGTACACCCTGCATATTCGATTCCCTGTTTGAATATATATCAAGAAGGACAACTTTATCCGCCAATATCAAAGCGTCGGCGAATTCATTTAATAGACTTCGGGTGCGGGTGTAATTATGCGGCTGGAAAACACAAAAAATATTTTTATGTGGATAATCCCGGGCTGCCATGAGACAGGCTTTTATCTCCGTGGGATGGTGAGCGTAATCATCAATGACGTTAACGCCGTTTACACTGCCTATATATTCAAACCGGCGGCGAGGACCCTTGAAGACTGCCAGCCCATGCCTTATTTCCTCCGGGCTGATCCCCGCTTCATAACAAGCGGCACATGCCGCCAAAGCGTCCTGAATGTTATGCTCCCCGTACATCTTGAGAGTAAATCTGCCCATATTTTTACCTAAGCCTACTACGTTGAAGGCATAGCCTTCCTCAATATGAGTTATGTCTTCCGCATACCAATCATCCTCAGGCGTACCATAGGTCAGTACCTTGCAGGTTAACCCCGACGTTATTTTATTTAGCGAAGGAATGGAGCCGTTGATTACAAGCGCGCCCCCATCCGGTATATTTTCGGCAAATGAACGAAAGGAGCTTTCTATATGCTCAAGATCCTTAAAATAATCTAAATGATCAGCTTCTACATTTAAAATAATTCCGATTGTCGGATAAAATTTTAAAAAGCTGTCAAAATACTCACAGGCCTCCGCGATAAAAAACTCCGAGCTGCCTATACGAAAATTACTATTTATACTGGGCAGCATACCTCCTAATGTGATTGTAGGTTCCTTCCCGGCAGACAAAAATATATCCGAAATCATAGAGGTAGTAGTAGTTTTGCCGTGAGTTCCGGCAACCGCTACAGAAAATGGATACCAGCTCATTATTATGCCCAGAAGCATGGCCCTGTCCATAATTTTTATGTTCCGACGCCCTGCCTCTATAAGCTCCGGGTTATCCTCGCTAATTGCCGCCGTATATACTATCAGCTCGGTTTCCGGAGATATATTAGACGCGCTGTGTCCTTTATAAACCGTAATTCCCAGCTTCTGCAAATGCTTAGTAAGATCGGATTCTCCGGAATCCGACCCGGTGACCTTATAGCCTCTTCTATGTAAGATTTCCGCCAATCCACTCATACTGATACCACCTATACCTATAAAGTGGATTTTTTTGATTTGGTTTAAAATATCTTTATTTTTCATTACGACGCTTCCCTTCTACATGGTTCTAGTAAATTAATATAACACCCTGGATTACTTTATTATATACAAAAACTTAAAAACTGGGAAAAATTTTTGCATCAGGATCCCTATACTAATTATTATACTCATATTTTAAGAAATTCAACCTGAGGTGTTTTGAAAATTTAGAAATTTAGTTGAATCAATTGGATAAGTATGGTATTATTATACCCATAACACATAAAAAAAATTGTCGTTTTAGCACAGTATTTGTCATATTTTGTGGTGCTACTATATAAATTTACCAAGAACGGTTGCAGGTTGCTTAAACTTTATACTTTGCGACGTTAAAATATATATGGATGGCGATAATGATCTACAATTCAAAATCATTATCACCCTTCCATGAATCAATGAAAATATTTAGTGATTAACGAATCAATTTTAAAATGTTAATCACCAAACATATAGAAGGAGTGATATGATGCGAAGAAAGGAAATATTGGCAATGCTCCTGGCCGGCGGTCAAGGCAGCCGTTTAGGAGTTTTGACCAAAACAAAGGCAAAGCCCGCCGTTTCCTTTGGCGGCAAATATCGTATAATCGATTTTCCGATGAGTAACTGTATCAATTCAGGCGTCGATACTGTGGGAGTCCTTACCCAATACCAGCCTCTTCAACTGAACCGCCACATAGGCATAGGCATACCTTGGGACCTTGACAGAAGCAACGGCGGAGTTACCATACTTGCCCCTCATTTAAAAGAATCAACCGACGGCGAATGGTACTCCGGAACTGCAAACGCTATATTTCAAAATCTGGATTACATAAACCAGTATAACCCTAAGTATGTACTAATATTATCCGGCGATCATATTTACAAAATGGATTATTCAAAAATGCTGGATTTTCACAAAGCCAATAAATGCGACGCCACTATCGCAGTGCTGGAGGTTCCTATGGAGGAGGCCTCCCGTTTCGGAATAATGAACACTGAGAATGGCGACAAAGTATACCAGTTTGAGGAAAAACCTCAAAACCCCAAAAGCAACCTGGCTTCAATGGGCATATACATTTTCAACTGGGAGCAGCTTAGAGAAGCGTTGATAGAAGACCGCTCAATTCATGAGAATTCCGATTTCGGCATGCATATAATCCCTCTTATGCTGAAAAAAAATTATACCTTATATGCCTACCGGTTCGCGGATTATTGGAAGGATGTAGGTACGGTAGAATCATATTGGGCCGCCAATATGGAGCTTATTAAGACACTGCCGGAATTTAATCTTTACGAGGATTTCTGGAAGCTGTATACCGACGGTGAGCACCAATCGCCTGCCTATACGGGCCCTAACGCTCAAATGGGAGCCTGTCTCATATCCAATGGCTGCGAGGTATTGGGAAGCATATTTAATTCCGTCCTTGGACCCAATGTAATTATAAACGAAGGCGCGGTTATAAAGGATTCCATAATAATGGGCAACTGTGTGATCGGAGAAAACACAATTATAGACCGTTGCATAATAGATGAACATTCTTCAGTAGGCCGCGACGTGGTCATAGGCGATGGAGAAAATATACCTAACGAGCTAAAGCCGAACATCTATGATACAGGGATCACCGTAATAGGTGAAAATACCGTTGTGCCGGATGGAGTGTCCATCGGCAAAAATTGTGTTATATACGGTAAAACGGAATCGTCCGACTATCAGGATTCCCGGCTTGATAGCGGCGGGACGATAATGTTTGATGAAGAGGTGATTTTATGAGGGCAATTGGTATGATTTTAGCCGGGGGGAACAGCAACCGCATGGGAGATCTGACCCTTAAGAGGGCGGCTTCCGCCATGCCTGTAGGAGGCTGCTACAGGAGTATTGATTTCCCCTTGAGTAATATGTCCAACTCCGGTATCCGGAAAATAGCAGTTGTGACTCAGTTTAACTCACGATCCCTCCATGACCATCTATCCAGCCCAAAATGGTGGAATCTGGGTCAAAAGCAAGGAGGTCTTTTTACCTTTACCCCGTCTCAATCCCATGAGAATTCCTTTTGGTATAGAGGCACGGCTGATTCCATCTACCAAAACCTGACCTTCCTTAAAAGAAGCAACGAGCCATATGTGGTAATAGCTTCCGGAAACGCGGTCTATAAAATGGATTATCAGGATGCTTTAAATCATCATATAGACACGGAAGCGGATATAACCATTGTTGCCAAGGAAATGCCGCAGGACGTGGACGTACACGATTTCGGCATAATGGAGCTTGATGAAAACGGACGGCTGCTGGAGTTTGAGGAAAAGCCGCTTGAACCTCAATCCAACATCATTTCCACAGGCATATATATAATGCAAAGAGTGCTTTTGATAAAGCTGCTGGATACTATTATAAAAGAAGCGCGTTATGACTTTGTAAAGGATATAGTCATACGTTACAGAAAAAAACTGAAGGTTATGGCATATAAATATGACGGCTACTGGCAACCCGTCAACAGCGTCCGTTCTTATTTCGACGCCAATATGGATTTTTTAAGAAAAGATATTCGGGAAATGTTTACTAAAGAATTCCCATATATTGAAACAAAGCCCAAGGACGAGCCTCCGGCCAAATATAACCCCGGTTCAAGCGCCCAGGACGTTATTATAGGCAGCGGAAGTATTATTAACGGAGCAATACAGCATTCTGTCATTTTCCGCAGAGTATTTACAGGAGAGCAGTCCTTTATAAAAAATTCCGTTATTATGGAAGGCTGCTTTGTAGGCAATAACTGCATGGTGGAAAATGTGATAATGGATAAGGAGGTAGTGCTCTCCGACGGCAAACGGCTTATAGGTTCCCCTGACAACCCCATGATAGTGTCAAAAGGTACGGTTGTATAAATATAGTTGTTTTAATAATATATACTACTTGTATTATTGTGTAATTTGTTTTACAATATCGAAATAAATAATTACTTATCCTTATTTTTTACAATAATACAAGTGCTGAATTAAGGATAAGCTTTTTGACCTACAGGGTAAATCTTTGTTACAAGAGAGGAAGCGTATAGCTTCCGAAGCTATGCTTAAGGAGGAACACAAGAAATGGAAATCACAGATGTAAGAGTGAGAAAGGTAAGTAAAGAAGGTAAGATGAAGGCAGTTGTTTCAGTTACTTTCGATAACGAGTTTGTAGTTCATGACATTAAGGTCATTGAAGGAGACAAGGGGCTGTTCATTGCCATGCCAAGCAGAAAAACCTTGGACGGTGAATTCAGGGATATAGCCCATCCCATCAACTCAGCCAACAGGGATAAGATTCAAAACTCCGTACTGCACAAATATAATCTTGCCCTTATTTCCGATGAACTGGCGGAAGAAGCTCCGCCTGTTCCTGAAGAAGTATTTTAAGATGCTTATCTACATATAATTCTCCGTACTAATACAGGAGATATATGACAATATTTTTAAAACCGGAGCGGTATTAGCCGCGCCGGTTTTTTTTAGTCTAATTTTTCAACCTTATATCCATGGGTATTAAGCCATTCCAGGGTGTTTTTCCCGTATCCTATATCTAAGTAATAGCTTCCCCAAATACCCCCGCACTCATTCGTCTTGGTGTGTGCGTCAAAGCAAACGGCATCATATTCTTCAACGCGGCTGCCATTCTGCTTATGCTTAACATAATCTTTTTTAAGTGCCTCAATCAAAGAACGAATCTCATCCGCCTTGTATATCATTATCTCTTTGTAGTTATGATTGATACGCTCTTCATCGTTCTGCTGGGTATATATATATGGTCGCAGAGCTATCTGGTTCAAACATTCGGAAATCTCCAGCCAAAATAAATCCGAAAGTATCACAGTCTCAGAATATATTATATCCGAAAAGTATTCATCATGGAAAGCTTTCGACAGCCTGTATTCGCGGGTAACGATCTTTCCATTTTTCAGCCGATAAATAATAGGCTGGTATTCCCATGAAATATGTTCCTGCCTGTCATAGCTTGAGGATATAGAGTTCAAAAATGCCTTACGTTGTTCGGCTCTGGCATTAATAACCTGGCCATGCGCGGCTAAGGTTTCGCCGATTATCCGCGGATCACTGATAAACTGTTTCTCATACGCCTCGCTGGCCGGGTCATAGCTTTCAAGCCTGCCTGACCAGCCAAAATAAACTCCTGCAACCTCCGAGGCTTCCGGCATGTACCGCACATATCCCGTGAGATCCATTTTACATGTAATAACTACAGCCGCTAACAAGGCTACGGCTACGGCTGCGTGTCTCATAAGAGCCTTAAGCTGCCAGAAGGCCACGCCTGCTTTATACTTATAAAACACATTAAAGGATTTTTCCGCTATCATCTGGGCGATTATAAAGGCAATAATAAAGCCGATTACAAAACCAACATACAGGAATGCGACAGAATCAAGCATAGCCATAAGGAAGATGCCCATCAAAACCATACCGCTCAAAGAAATCATAAAGATAAAAAAGTTCTTCAAAGGAGCAAATACTACCGTATCCCCGGCGCGCTCCAGCCCGCGGGCGCGGTGCATCCCGTATGAAAGTACCAGCAGCGCCGCTATTATCACTACGTAAGCTATATAATAGCCCCCCATACCGTCTATCTTATTGATATACGGCTCACTGGATTCCGCATAGGTAAAGCCGGTCGACATGAGAATCGGATTTGTAAAAGTTAATGTTTTTTCTATTAAGACTCTCTCAATGCCGTATCCGAAAAGATAAAAAAACGCTGTTACTCCGAATAATGCACAGAACCCTGCCGCTATAAACGGAAGAACCGCCGATACCAGAAAATAAACGATATGATTACCCACCATCATAGCCGCCGTAATAAATAAAGCATAGTAAAAGGTAAACGACAACAGCGTTCTTGCGAAAAAGCCGGTTACGACCGGAAGCGTATTGACTACTTCGCCATAAGTCAGGCCGTTGGGAAATATATCTATTGCTATCCACTTTGTATACATGTATGGATTGCCGGAATAAGCGTAATCACGCCTAAACTCTACCGGCACCGCCAGTAACAGCAAGGAAAACAAGACAAGGGGCAGGATAGTGAGCAGATACCCGGCCATCACGTTGCTAGCAAACAGCTGCTTTTTAGTAAAGGGCAGGGAGTGAATTGCTCCTGTGGAGTTTTGGCGGTACATATATGAAAAAATGGAGATGACCGCCACCAGCGGCGTTATGATATTAGATATTATTATAATCGGGTTTTGCATCTCCAATAATTGTATCATCTCATCCGGTGAGGGGTACTTTGAACCGGCGTTATTCCATATAAGCATCAGGCATCCAAGAAAATATGCTAAGAATGTAATGACGCCGATTGGCCAGTAACGTTTCAGCTGTTCCTTCAACAGCGCGGTATTAAACAAGGATCTCATTATATTCTCCCTCCATTTCATATATGAAAATTTCTTCAAGACTTAATGGAAGCAAGTCGTACACTAGAGGCTTGAACTGGGCAATGGCGCGGCGTATTACTTCTTCCTTTTCTTTTACCACCATTATTTCAACACTGCCCCGGGTTTCTATGTGTCTTATGTTTAGCCCTTTATATTTTTCAATTCCCGGCGGCACCTCATCTGGATAAGCCGCCTGAATTTTGTGTACGTCTGATTTTAATTCATCCAGGTCGCGTTCTATTGCCATTTTCCCACGCTTCAATATCCCTATGGAATCACAAATCCCTTCCATTTCCTTAAGGTTGTGGGATGATATTAAGACGGTCATTTCCCGCTCAGACACGTCCTCTACTATACGCTGTATAACAAGCCTGCGAACCACAGGGTCAAGGCCGTCTACCGGCTCGTCAAGTATCATCACGTCGGGCATTGCCGACATAACAAATATAAACGCTGCCTGCTTTTGCATACCCTTTGAGAACCTGTTTATATTAAACCTGTCATTAAGGCCGAAGGTTCTCAGTAAGCTTTTGTAGCGTTCGTCGTCCCAGGTTTTAAATAACCTTTTATAGAAGCCGGCGTAAGCCTTTATTGTATAATTCGGGAAAAAGTACAAATCATCTGGTATGTAACCTACTCTCTTCTTTATGCCGGTATTATCGTACACACTCTCCCCATCTATAGTAACGGTTCCGGCATCCTG
>Ga0153952_1000469_pt1 | contig 13697 bp, 11 predicted proteins | sample TSNJ036MetaG_FD_104746 | JGI IMG/M metagenome (GOLD analysis project Ga0153952, IMG submission 104746) | Attine ant fungus gardens microbial communities from New Jersey, USA - TSNJ036 MetaG | ecosystem: Host-associated > Fungi > Mycelium > Unclassified | place: USA: New Jersey, Wharton State... | reverse complement strand
ATTATCATCTGTCCTTGAATAGAACAAAGAACTGCCCTAAGATAGTTAGGTTATCTCTATTTCAAGAACAATAGCACTCCTATATGTAGAACAATAGGTAGTGATCATGTGGTAGGCTGTTCTGGTATACAGACTACCACAATTATGTATTTAAGGACTGTATGTCTAAGAATAAACCTCAGACTTAACAATATCTTTTGCTACTTGTCTAACTTTGCTTTTTTGAACACTTTGATTATTAAATTAAGCAATCACAAATCAGTAAGTAGCTATTTGTGATAGTATAGTCAGTTAAAGTAGAGCCTATATAAGGATATAAGAGTTCTAGGCAGTGCTACTGTATTGACAGTGAGCTAGGCTGCTAGACTAGTTTGAGAAGAGTAATATCATGGTATAAAACAAATATATACCTTTGAGATCTACAATCAACTAGAGCTTGTTCTCGAGCAAATACTAAAAAACATTTTAGCTTCTAGGTTTTCATTGGTTCTTTTTATATCAATTTTTGTAAGCTCTCTATTCTTTGATTTAACTCTCCAGCATCTACTCAATTGTACACAACTGTAATACAGCTTAGAGATTTTGCCTCTTTAACCTGTTCTATTTATCCTTGTTATTTCATTTTTCTATCACCAATCTCTCAAGTATAGTGGTATGGTGGTGGATCTTTATCAGTTTGATAGTGTATTAGTAGAACCTGGCTTAGTTAGATTTAGGGTATGGAAGTCTGAAAGTAATTTATTAGTATTTGTTAGATTAGCTATATTAAGCCACAAATATTCTTCTGAGGTACTTTTATACCCTATCCAACATACATTATATATCAAGGGATTTATTCTATGTTTGTCCAATTTTAAGTCAAGTATTTGCACTACTTCAAATTCAAGGTTTTTATCTATTTTAATAAGTGGTAGAGGTAGATTGGTGTAGTTTAGAATAGTACTAGAGAAAACTGGTTCAAGCTGGGATATATAGAATATAAAGTAGATTAATCTAAGATGTTCTGGTAGCTTCATGAGGTAGGAATGAAATCCTACTCTTTTTATTACAAAGAAGAGGCCTAGATAGTATTCTGAAAGCTTCTTTAAAGGTTGAGTAGTTCTAATAAATTTTGCTAGGATATATACTGTGTCTTCTGCTTAGAATGTAAGCACTTTGGCTTACCATGTATCCACTGGGCCTTAGTAGTATTTTTACACCTTTATAATAGCTTATTTCAGTTCTGCATAGATATTCTTAAGATCCACTACAAATATTTTTACCAGTTAGGATATGAGCTCCTGGGCTATTTGTACTTACATACTAGGATAATATATTATAAGTCGCCTTGACTATGACTAAAGATATATATTTATAGAATAATAGACAAAAGAATTGAACTAGCAGCCTCTTGGCTAGTTGTAGAATACCATTAATGTAAATAAGAGCAAATAGTATACTTGTATAAGTAGCTGGTACAATTGAGCAAGAACTCCATTAAGTTCTCTTTATAACCCTTAAAGACTTAGCTACTAAGTTAACTTGACTTGAGTTATACAACATAATATCCTTTATTTGTGAAAAAGAGAAACATCCCTGTAGTAGACAAGAGTGTATTATTGTAAGTAAATTCTTCCAATAGTAAAAGCTTGGACCAGTTAGATTGCTGATAATTATAGTAGATTTGTAAGTATTGCTCTAAGATCTGGTTTATATGTTTGGTTTGGTTATCCACTTTTGGATAGTAATCTACTAAGAAATATAACTTCATATTCAAGGCTTGGACTAGCAACTGGAAGAATTTTGAGATAAATTCTGTCTCCTTGTCTAATATGATATGACTTGGTATTCTATACTTGGAAAAGATATTTTGGACAAACTATAATCCCAGCAGACCAGCTATAGTATCTTGGTATGTCCTAGATAGCCTGCAAGTATGTAGTTATGCTTTGCTCTAAGTATATATAGCTAAAGGTCCCCTACATCAGATATAAAAATTTGTTCTTTAAAGCATAGGTATTCATTAATGTCAATGGTCCATCTAGTATTTTCTTGGGTTTGTGTGTTATTGAGGTATTCTTGGTAAATTGGGTCTACTATCATTGCCTATTTAATATTCAAGTTTCACATTTTTGTGTCCAGGAGGATTGCCATTCATAATTATTTGGGTTTCTATGGATTATTGCTCTATCCTATCAATAGTTGATTGGACACAAATATAGATCATTGATTTGAATCCTCTGTTAGTTCTCCTTTCCTAGTGGTAGATTAAGGCATTTGGTTTTGTCTCTAACCTTTCTAGTCTAAAGTATATCATAAGATTGAACTGTGAAAAAAACTCAAACTAGTATGCTTGTTAATAAGAAAGGAGCTTGGAGTTGCAAAAATAGGTAAGATTCTTATAATTTATAAACACTTTTACAAAGATGGTATTATGAGACAGTCCTAAGAAAGGAAACTATTTCTTGTATATTCCTCAACCTAGTAGATAATATCCAGGAATATAATGCAAGAGGGATATAAATAGTACAGGAAAGCTTATATAAGATATATATAGTCATTAGTAAGGGTCATATGATTGCAGGAAATAGGCATATAAACCAACAGATATCTGTATAAGTAGTTGTATAATCTAATAGGGAACTCTATTGAGTTCTTTCTAAACAACCATCTTAGTTGAGCTCTAAGTCTTTATGACTTCACACTGACAGATAGAGGTTTTTTCTAGGTAATATCTTCATTTCTTAAAGGTCTTAAAGACCTCAAATATTACTAAAAGTTCCTTATTATATATATCATAATTGAACTCTATGTTACTGAATGTTCTAGAATGGAAGACTATAGGATAAATGTCCTTCCTAGTATACATTGAGAGGATTGCTACTAGGGCTCTATCTAATATATCTGTTTCTACTATTATTTTAGAATCAGGATCTTATCTTACTAATACTAGTGCTGTAGTAAATACTTCTTTTAATATCTCAAATGTTTTCTAACAATCTTCTAACCAATCCCAGGGAACCTTTTTCTATGTTAGATGAGTAAGAGAGACTACTATACCAGAATAGTTGTATATAAACTATTGATAGAAGTTTAAAAATCCTAGAAACAACTGAGTTTCTTTTAATTGCCAAGTAGTTAATTTTAGATTGTTTTTATTTTTTGTTTATCTATAGTTAAACTTTTGGGACCTAGTACAAACTCTAGGAACTCAATACTCTCTTTGTGAAATGCACACTTAGTTGGTAAGGCATACAACTTATAGGCTTGAAGACATTGTAATACTTTTTTTATATAACCTTGGTAGTCCTTTATATTGTTTGAGTAAATCAAGATATTGTTTAGGTAGATAACCATATAGATGTTTAGTAAGTTCCCAAAAACCTTGTTTATAAATTGTTGAAAGGCTGCAGGGGCATTTAATAGTCCAAAAGGCATAAATAGCCATTTGAAGGATCTATACTGGGTCCTAAAGGCAGTTTTCCACTTATTGCTCTCAGCAATGCATACCAAGTAGTAGGTATTCCTCAAATCTATTTTTGTATAGATTTTTACCTTCTTGAAAGCATCTAAAAGATTGGAAATCAATGAAATTGAATAGCAATCCTTACAAGTTATCTTATTAAGACCTTGATAGTTAATATATAACCTCAAGTTTTTATTTTTTTTTTTTACAACTAATACTAGAGCTTCTTCTAGAGATTGGGAGGGCTAGATAGCATCTGATTTGATGTTCTTATCAATAAACTTCTGCAATGTCTGTATTTTGAGTATTAATAGCAAGTAAATAGATCCCAGGGATAATAACAAGTTCTCTGCTGTTTGGATAGCCAGATCATATAGATAATGTTCAGGTAGAAGTCTAGAGCATTATTTGTAGAATATATCTGTGAACTGATGATATTCTACAGGGACTTTGCTTAATTCAGGGTTTACTGGTCTAGTTTGAGTTGCCTGGCTATTAAATACTTTAGGGATGAGTTGAAATAGCTAGACTCTAGGTACTCTACAAGCATATTAGTAAGCTACTGTGTTGATTAGTAATATGAAAAGTTGTACTCCTGATTCATGTCTTGGTTCTTTAGTATTGTCAATTATATTCTCTCTAAGATTTCCTATTCTATCTAAAGACATGTCTAGGACCTCTCTTCTCCAGTTAATGTTTGGATTGTGGCTTTTTAACCAACTGTATTCAAGTACTACTAGACTTGAACTATCTAGACATGTCATATAGAACTCAGGAATACAAGAGTAACTATAAGTAAGTTGAATTAGTAGTATTACGACTTGAGTTACATATTAATTAATAGTACTATCTATCAGTATTAGGGGAAGAGGTTCAATAACCCAGAATGGCAACTTATGGAAAGCAACAAAACTTGAGTTTATTAAACAATCTGATGAGCTAGAGTTAATTAGTCCTAGGAAATCTTTCAAGACTGGATTCAAGTACAGTGAGATGAAAAGTGATTTTGGGCTAGACAGAGCAATAGACTCTATCTTCAACAGATATTTCCTAATGGTTTCTAGGTGGTTGACTTGTTAAGAGGTAAAAGAACTGTCTTTTTGTTTTTTGGTAGTTCTAAAAGGTCCAGAGATGTTTTTAACTGAACTACCTATTGAAAGGGTGCAAAAGGGAATTGCTTACTAGAACAAACAATAAGGCATGGTACCAGCTTCCAATTGCATACTGGAAGTTCAAGGGGATAAAACAAAAGTGGGGGATTAAAGAAGAGTATCAGAAATTATATACAGCTTTATGTAAGTTTTATAATTATTTGGTGTTAAACAAGTATAAGATTGTTCTAGATCCATGTCACATATTTTCTCTGGGATATCAACCTTTATATACTATAACAAAAGCTTTTCTGGAAAATATAGTTAGTTAATCCCTCTAGACCTTCTACACTTAGTTGTCCCCTTGTCTGTACTCTTGTCTGCACTCTCAATACTAAACCTTACAGGTGTGATGTAATCCAAGTGTATACTTAGCTGAGCTTTCTCAGCTTACTGTTCTTTCTGAAGCCTATCTAAGTTGAGTTTGCAACTTGGTTTTAGATCAAGTCTTAGTATGTTCTGTGTTCTGATCCTAACACTATACTAATTCCAAAAGTTGTCACTCAAAATATACCATATTAAACAATTTCAAATATTACTTTTCATGCAAAATTTGTTTACAGTATAACAGCATACTATAACTTACTAGTACTTAGAACAGTAGTTCCTGTAACATTACTAGTTAAGATAAATACAATTCAGAAAGAGAAAAGAATAGCAAGTTCTCTTTTTCTAAGGTTTATCTGAAAACCTACTTCTCTTGGAACCCTATATTCTCTTTAGTCTCCAGACTAACTTGTAGAGTATAACTAAAAGCCTTAATATTCATTCTTTTGATATAACTCTTCTGAAAACCTTAACCAGACCCTTTGTAAAAGGACAAAGAGATATCAAGTATTGACATAGACTTAAGGTTAAAGTATATATTTACTCTTGTAGTCTAGAGTCTTTTAACAATATTCCTAGTCTTTTCATGCTGCTTCTCATATTCCTGACAAGTAGACAATTTAGGAGTTTAGAAATGGAAGTTATAAATAAAATGAAAAGAAAATGAAAATAAATAATAAATAATACCAAATTTTTGGTATATGACATATAGTAATATTAATTGAGTACAGGGTCATTCTAGAAAGTTAGGCTAGTGCTTCAGGGGTTGCATTGGTAGTGTTACCTTATATTCAGGAGCAAAATTAATTATAAATAAAAATGAAATGAAATTTAAATAATACCAATTTTTAGTATATGATACTTGTGTAGTTTCTTCTTCATGAAATAAAAGAAAAGAAAAGAAAAATAAATATTGCTTTTAAACAACATTTCATAACAACTCTATCCTTGAGGGTAAAACATATTCTTATACTTAGGATAAAATAAGTGTACTTTGTACTTAGAATAAAATATACTCTTAATAATAGAGTATATACTTGGAATAACACTTTAAGAAATCAGTTCAAAGTTTACAAAATAAAGTATATCCTAGGGGTATTAGTAAGGTAAGAGCAGGATAAGGGTAAGATTTACCCTTGGCTCTACCCTTGGCTGAGTCAAGAATGGGGTAAAGAGAAGAGTAGTTACTAACTTACCTTGGTAGGCCTTACCTGCATTTTGGTCATATGTAACTGAATTAGACTCTTGACAACATTGGCTTCTACAGGGACATGGCCAGGTATTCAAATTATTGTTTAAGTTTTTGGGGGGCTAATTGTTAAAATGTGTGAACTTAATAACATGTGACAGACAGATGATGCCATCCATACCTGTAACTCACTTGACAGCATACTGGGCTGACTAGTTAAATGTTAGTACTAGTTGGCTTGTTGCAGACAAGAATGCTGAATCAAAAAATAATAATCAACCATGTATTTTACATATATCTACCAGCAAAAAGTTGGCTATCTGCTCAGATGGGACATGGATTAAAATTGGAAACATCAGGATATTTATAACGTGAACATATAGTTGTGGGGCTGGTAAGAACAGTAGGAATTGGTTTGGGCTGTCAATTAAGGCTCGAGAGAATACGATGAGGTATGTTAATATACATCACTACACAGTCGGGTTCTCAGGTGGTATGCAACGTGTTGATTTAACCAGTCCACAGGGATTATTGAATTGAATGTCTTTTTACCTTGATCACAACTCAATAGCCTAGATTGATTGGTAGATTCACAGTTTATATCGAGTTAGCCTTATGTGTCAATTATCAGCCGGGCTCACATCCCTGACAATAATAGGTTCGATCCATAATGCTAGTGAGCTGTTGGTTCACCAGGTAGCCACGTTTTATTTGCGAGGCTCTGATACCACACCTGACCACGTTTATATCACGTTAGGTTACCTCACAGCGTCCAGCATTTACCGATTTATAGTACTCGCTTGACATGTTTCATGCTAGTACTACACTAGCCACGCCATTTGAGTCACGTTGTGACCGTACGTTTACCTAAAAGAAGGTTTGGGGAAGCACTGTCAGGGAAAAGCTATCTGAAACACGGAAAGCTAGGATATTTTGAGGCAAGAACTCGTTCGAGAAGGTGGAGAGATAATTCATTCACGAAAATACAGAGGAGAGTTTGCAATGATTACCATTAACTGAATACTGCTGCATGAGTCCTCGTGCCTGGACGAAACAACAGGCAAGAAGTCATACCTTATGCGCGCAAGAGCGACGAGACCTCTACTCACGGAAGGTTTGGAGACTCATATTTGGAAAAGCTTCTCAAATATAAGGTTTGTTTGACTTTATTCGTACATTCCATCTTGATCAACCATCAATCATCGACCAACGCTCGCGGAAGTGGGACATGCACTGGAGAAGAATTCGTCATGGTGGTGTCTCCATTGTCAGGAAGAGAATGTGTAAGGCTTTTGACTGGGGTGACTTTGGACGTTCAGTGAAAAGGGGGACAATAACAGTGAATAACTCAATTGGAACCGAGTTGGGTAAATTGCGGTTAGGAAAGGGCGCCATTTGTTGCCGTACTCGCTGTACTAGTTGATGTCACCTCTCGAAGCATGGCATAAGACGCTTACATGTATAGCAGTTGTCCGACAGGTTCTTGAGTGTGAATTGACAGTTGTAGTTCGCTTTGTACGTAGCGATGTGAATGCAATGTCGACAGTGATGAAGGCGCTAGATTTGGAATAAAAAATTTGTACTCTGAGAATCGATAGTGCTTAGAGCATCCGCTGGCAGTATTGAATGGAGATTACATTGTATTTACATTGCATCAATTCATAAATAAAAAATGGGTGTTATTATGCTCGAGTGCCCGCTGTAGAGGAGATACCTGACCAGAGCTTGTTCAACCAACGTTATGTTATTTATTACTGATGATAATGATGCCGTAGGTGCTCTGAGCGGTGCTGCAAAAGCAAGGATCTGCAAGCCTCTTGTTGCATTTTAGGGTATTGCAAAATTGGCTAGGGAAACACGTGATAAGCCCTGTGCGCAGCCCTGGAGGGAAGTTGTAGTTGTACATGAGTGAAACATGTTCAAAAGGGTAGTTTGGTTCATTCACTCTTCTGATTATTTTCCAACCGGGTCGCTCAGCAAAAAACAGCGTTGTCGATTCCAGCAATGTCAAGGGTGTCCTGGCCAGGCACCTTGGATGTCCAGAAGAGGTAGTGGATCCGAGTCAAGATCTCGATAGATCTGAATGGAGTTGACGGTGGCATTAGTTGACATAAGTATGTGACCGTCTCATGTCACAGAATACAGACCGTGTGGTTATTGAAGAAAACAATCGAGAACGTCGAGGGCGCTTTCCCCTCTCAGCCCCTCCCACCACCACCGTAGCATCATGGAGCAGCAGTCTTCATCATCTCAGACAGCGTCCACACCGTACGCCATAGCTGTTTGATATTGATGACTCACTCACAATCATATTTGCAGTCAGATCCGTTCCCGCATCACTGTCGTCTGCGCGGAGGTCTGTCTACCTCAGATCATTCACTCAAGTGTTTATTCAACCCTTTTGTTAGTGCAAACGTCTCAAGCTCAAGTGTGATCGCCGCTCTCCATGCAGCAGCTGTACAAAGCGGGATACCGTCGCAAGGTGTATCTACTCACCAGCCGCGGCGGAAAAGGTCGACCTACATTCCCTCAATAATCGTCTGCTGCAGGTCGAATCTATCTTAGTTCAAGTTACTTCTGGATCTTTCCAGTCTACTTATCCTCCTGCTCAATTCCAGAATGTGACAGGTGTTCATCGTCTTTCTTCCTCATCCGCTCCTTCGATTCGATCTGGTCCACAGGACATCCATCAGCATCAGCACCATCCTGCTGCTGTGATAGCCCATGTGCATGATGCACCCTGTCCGCTTGCTCTCTCATTGGAAGAACTCCACACTGCCTGGCTGGATTCAGTAGAGAATGGACATTCGGGACGTTCTACTAATGGACGACCCCCTCCCCCAATCAAGTTTGAGCCTTCTCCCGCGGATATTGAGCGGCGAACGAAGCTTCGTGCAAGACTCAACACTACTTTATTTCCTCATTCCCGTCATCTCAACCCTCAGCCATTACTTCCCCGCGTCAGTGAATATTATTCTGAGACAAAGTCATATGGCTCTTCACAGGTGCCATCAGTCACCCCAACTGTCCTCAGCCTTCTCCCAAACTCATCAATCTGCATGCGCATTCTGGCTCGAGCTAGACCTGTTCTTGCTCAGAGGCCTGTTCCGTTACCAGGAGGTTGGAATAAGTTTGAGCAGAGAGCCATTAGCCTGATTAATGGTCGCCTTCCCGATTTCAATGCCGTGGAGCCGGAATCAGGACGATCTGTTCTCGAACCAATATCCGCCTCTACATCAGAACCTGTACTTTCAAAAGAGAAAGAGAAGAAAAAGGCAGAAGAAGACCTGATATTCTTCTCTATGGCTACGGCTATTTTGGCGATCGGGGCTGCTGTGTCACCTCCCGAAGTATTTGATTCAGAGGATGTCAATGCCGGTGTTTTGTACGCCCTTTCTCAGCAGGCACTTTCAGTCTGGGAGAACTCGCACTCGAAGAAGTCGGAGAAAGATTATGTTCTGTTCTTGGTCGCGTGCCTTGCTGGCATTGGTTATCTGCTGCTCGTCACCCAGGATAACGTCAATGATTCAGGAGAGCGGAGGAAAGAGGTTGGTGCAAAACCTAGAGTAATTTTTCCAATGGTTCGTGTGCTTGGCCAGGTGTCCCTCTTGTCCTGCTCATCTTTTTCACAGGTTGGTAAGATGGTCAATATTGCTCGAGAGATCGGTCTTGGAAAAGAGATAGCTGCTTGGCAACAATCGGACGACAAACCTTCCTCACGAGCCGATTCTCATCGTCATTGGGAAGATTTTCGTTGCGTGGTCTGGTGGGATGTAATGTTTTACGATTTGTGCGTGGTTATTTCGGACTGGACTGCTGTAGCCGATCTTATCTGCTTTACCTAGATTCACTTCAGATGCACTCGGCCATCCTTCATTGATTCCTCCGGTGTCTCATTATGCTCGTTTACCGGAGCTTAATGGCAACCTCTACGACTCGGTCACTAGAAAATACGTGATCGCACGGTGTCGGTGCGTAAACTTTGAATCGTACCGGGCCATCTAGGGATCAATTTGATATGACACCACCCACAGGCTCGTAGAGCTTGCACAATGTGTGAAGCATCGGCTATCCCACCCTGAATGCTGCTGCGGATACACTTTCGACCAAGCTGCTAGATCAGAGGATGAAATTAGGAGATGGAGTCGGGATTTCATCAGCCGGGATGAAGACGAGAAGGCCGACGAGCTTAGGCACAAATGGGAGTTGTGTCTCGTTGCTCAGATTTTGATTCTTCGAGTGTATGTGCCGTTCTTCATTTCTGCAAACTCTGCGGCCGTCGCCAAGCAAGCAAACGGGACTCTAGATTTTACTAAGGTTCCAGGCAAGCCTGGGGTTGACGAGAAGCCGCAGATACAAGGAAGTGCGATGGCGATGGCAACACAATCTTGTCTTGGTGCAGCACAAGCAATTCTCCGATTGGGAACCAAGTTAAATGGCTTGCTATGTAAGGAGTCGGATGAACATCTTGTCGAACCTCTGTTGATGGACTTGTATCCCCTCGAGAGGATGCTTTTGGATGCTTTTGTCATCACTCAGTCATCAACTGCTGTATCGCTTATTAGTGAAGCAGAGGTCAGGAAAGGTATGGAGATCATGATGGACAGGGAATATGCTCTGGGAAGATCAAGGCGGGAAATTTGGGAAAATATAAAACAGCGCATCGCTCCCCCCAAGCTTCGAATCTCTACGCAAGTAGCTCAAGTCGTCAAGCGAAAACATGATCAGCTCAGCCCAGTAGGCACAAATTCCGATGGCGTTACATTGAAGAAGAAGGAATGTAACTCCACAAAGCATGCTAAACCAGGTCCGCCTCCCGTCCTTGGTATAAGGTGCAGGCAAGGGCGTGTGGGTCATGCTGGACCTGTTTACCAATCTGTCGATAAGAATTATCCAAGGCCCGAGAGCTATACCTTGGCGATCGCCCAGTTAAACCCGGTAATTCATGGACAGGTAAGTCCACGTCTTTGGAGTTTCAACGACTAGGCTCATGGTTTGTTTAGACTACTGAAATTCAGCAGCCTAAACCACACCCAGCTTCCCGACAACCCATGATGTCTTACAACGACTCGCCTTCTGCTGGCTTTCCTTCTGAAATCTCAATGCAAGTCGAGCCAGCATATTCAATACCTCATGGACATTTTATGGTGATTTGCCTCATGTTGCAACGATGTCATCTCATTAATTGAGTTGGCTATAGACGGGACATCATAGCTCTTTTGAACAGACCAGGTCAATATACAACGTTGAAGAAGGTTCGTGTACATATATTTGAGACCAGCGAACAAGCGATTCATCCTCTGTAGGCTCTGCGCCGCCCAGCGGCCATGGAACTAGTGACCCGAATAGTATTTCATCCTCCCCATATCAATGCACAGCTCGCTCGGATGATGCCTCTCACCACACGCCAACGTCACAATTCGACAAAGGCAGTCCGGCCGGGAGTTACGGATCCACGGACGGCCCGACGTCTGGAAATACCAGTGGAAGACCTTCCCAGTTTAGTCCAGATGCATATCCGTCCGGAAATTCTCGATCCAACGTCATGATAGAGAACCCTCAGTCTCAAGCGTTTGACAGGGTACAGCTTGCTCCTTCTGTGTTTTCCTACTCTAGTCAGTCGCCGTCTGCCAATGGCGTTTCTTCTCCTCCCGAAAATGATGCTGGTTCGCAATTCGGCATTCTGCAACACGAAATTGTACATTCATCAGCAAGCTATTTTCATCATGGCAGCGGGCTCGCCCAATATGACAGAAATGGTATGATGCCCATTGGCATGAGGATGGATGAAAGTGTACCCGGGACACCGATTTACGAGAAACCTCAAATGATATATGACAAGGCTCCACAACAAATACTTCAACATAGTGGTCATCCTATCACCGCCAGTGGTCATACTCAAATTGTCAATCCTACTTTTGTTGGTGATCAGACCCAGGGTTTGGCAACAACTAGAGTCCCACAGCCCCTATCCTGGTCGTCTGTTCATTCCCCACAGTCTCTCGGTGTTCCTGCTGGCCAGTCTTACTGGTGAGGCGGCAATGCGTTTTCCTATCCTCAGTTGCTTTTTATCTATTACCTCCATACCCCCTGTCGATGTATTTCATCTGTCTTTAGGATAAAGAATACCCTTGGTCATCTTTTGTCGGCCATATCACCGTCCGACTACTTTTGGATTGGCCACTTGGCTTACCCCTTAGGCCTCACTATTCACTTGTCAATCTTCCTACACCACCTGCTCTCAAACAAACCTTGGACATTTTTGTCTGATGATTTCATTCCGTCTGTTCTTGAGACGACTTATACAACTATATATGTCGATGTTTAGCGTACGCCGGCGTCTCCCCGCGCAATCGCGTCAATACTCGACATCCTTATATAACCTATATTGCGAACGTTGCCAGTATCAGGAGCCTTTTTCAACACCCTAGTGCAAAGTCGAGATTTACGTCAAAGAACATTGTTGAGAGCGGGACTTTGCTTGACATGGTGTTGATGATCTTCCGAGCTTTTTTGTGGAAAACTGGCCTGAACTCAGTATATAACCACTATCGTCATGGTATCTAACAATCTGATCTTTCCCTATCTCTTCTTATCCTCTCAGTCTCCCTTCTTTTATGGTATCAGGTTATCGTTGATTCTTGATGGGTAATACAAACGCATGATGTTATCTCTACTTTTCTAGGCATTTCTGCTGTCCGGACGTGATTCTATTGGTTTGACTTAATGTGTATGTCAATATGCCTATTTGCTCTAAGATCATGTGAATCACAAAGGGATTCTTAATCGAGAAGACCAATAATTATCGGTTTCGCACTAAATCCTGGAGCCGAGAGAGGAGGTATGATGGTCAGCATGTTGACATATCGGAGTCGGCAATCTCCGAATATAAAAATACTTTCTGTTGCAAATTTAGGGGCTGTCTTGGTGTGAGTACTCTGTACTTCATAAAATCACGCAATTGTTGATTGAGTATTATTATGAAAGTACCCGTTATGCATGTATATACAGGGAGCACAGGTTACAGCTTTTACTAACAAAGAAGCACGACTGACGGTAAGCGCGAATCACTAACATTTTGTTTACGATGATACCGGCCATCCGTAGAAATCGTACTCGAAGCAGATTGGTCCCTATAAAAAGCGAAGATGAGTAATACAAGACCGATGTCCATGCAGACCCCTATAAGTTATTCTGGATAAGATTTGGCGCTGGGATTGTTGCGGGAGGGAAACAATGGTCTCACATTGATTATTGCCATGTCTATTTCTGATACAAGTGATGATAATTTATTTTTAGCCCGTTTTACAAGAATTTGTATTGGTATCCACAAGCATGTTCATGTCAATCAGCTCAGGTCATAGGCTGTGATTGTTGTTTTGTTATTTCTGTCAATAGGTTAGTACCAGAGGTTCTGGTGTGCATTAACTTAAGCTGGTCCATGGGTTAGCTATAAGTAATATTACTATCTCTTCTGGTAATTTTGGCCACTTTTAAAGATAACAATATTTCAAGTGCAGAAGTTACTTTTGAGAGCAATAATTTTATACATATACTCTATGGTATATTCTACAGTTGAATATAT
>Ga0153952_1000463_pt1 | contig 13745 bp, 15 predicted proteins | sample TSNJ036MetaG_FD_104746 | JGI IMG/M metagenome (GOLD analysis project Ga0153952, IMG submission 104746) | Attine ant fungus gardens microbial communities from New Jersey, USA - TSNJ036 MetaG | ecosystem: Host-associated > Fungi > Mycelium > Unclassified | place: USA: New Jersey, Wharton State... | reverse complement strand
CCTGCGCTCTTATTGTGTCAAAGTTGGAATCGAAAAAAGAAATGCGTGACATGGCAACTCAAACTCAACTCCCCTGATTTCTCATTTGTGGAAGGGCGAAAATAAACAGGAAGGCGATCCGGTGTATACACTGCTGCACCGGATCGCTCCTTACTAAATGGCTTTTTCGTCACTTTCTACCCTGCCACTTCCACAGCATTTTCCTTAATTTCATTCACCAACTTAATAATCTCTGCCTGCCGCTTGCTATCAAACAGCTTCACAAAGCTCATTGGTTTATCAAATGGAGGTTTCATCAGCTCTGCTACATTCTCGATATATCCATTCTGCACCACATAATCAACAATTTTCTTCACAAATACAATTTGCTGCTGGTTCAGCGATTCATCATTAATAAATTTTGAAAATACATTCCTAGCTGCTTCATGCTCTAATTTAGCAATCTTACGGATAAGCAAACCAAATGGCGTATCACCAAACTCTCTCTTGTAGTCTTCCTTATTCCCCAGTTCTTCCGTAAAGATACTTTCAAGCGCCTTATAGTCCCCAGCTTCAAGCTGCATATTATTTCTAAGTTTCCAGATTACCATATGATCTTTGTGCTGTTCTATGTAACGATTCACTTTCAACTTGTAATCTTCAAAATCATATGCTGCATCCAGAATATCGCCCTCTTTTCTTGATAAAATCGGATCAGCCAGACATGTCATGACCGGCTTCTTTCCTTCTCCCTCATCCACGGCAAGCTTAATTAAATCTCTTAATTCCACTCGCACCTTTTCAAATAGCAAAATATCATTAGCTTCCCAAAATTCATCTGTCTGAACAGACTTGATTAATGGCAATTTTTCTTTGATTTTAGGAATGATTGCCTTCTGTTCTAACGCTCCCATCAAAGTACAAATTTGATTTTTTACTTTCTTAAATCCCGGAAGTGTTTCCATTTGTGAGATAATCAAACCATACATCAAATTATCAAACCTTTTTGCATATTCATCTTTATCATCCATATCTGCTAATGGTGCTATATGACGTGACAAATCATGATTGTCCTGCTCCGAAAGACATATAAATGCTTCTTCCTTATTGAATTTCTCTACATGCCGTAACTGCATATGTAACTAAAGCCTTTAATTTATCACTATCTGAACTAGTAATAAAAGCATATGGCTGCTATCATCTACAATTTCAAATCCCGACAGATTAACTAACTCTGAATTAAGAAAATATCCATGTTTAAAAAGTAATCTTATAGCAAAGTTATGATAATTTGCAATATCTACTTTAGTTATGTATTGTTCAATATTTACAACTAAATCAGGCAATAATGTCTTAAGCGAATCTTTTATTTTCATTGCGGCATTAACGCTAAAGGTCATAGCAAGTACTTTCTTATTAGCAGGTATATGTCCAACACTTAACTCTCTTGCAATTTTACTTACCATAGCTGTTGTTTTACCGCATCCAGCTGGAGCTGTTACAATTATCTTTTTATCATCTGAAAAAATAAATTCTAGTTGCTCTTCATCACCAGAATGTTTCTTTCTTATTATCTCTTCTAATGTCATTATTTCACCTCTCTTGCAAGCTTCTCAATGATTCTTTTAAAAGCTGGAGGAATAACTGTAACATATTCTGCAAGCAATGCCGATTTAGATGCATTTTTTGTGTCTCTCAAAACGTTTAATTCCGTAGCCTTTTTATCCGTCATTATTTTTTTTTGTAATATCTCATCTATAACTATGCTATCAGAATTTGCTTGGTATTCTGGAACATTCAGGGACACTCCATATGGTCTTAAAATACCCACAAAAGCTCCTATTTTCCCAATACAATTATTGTATTTCATATAATCAGGAAGAGTAAAACTAAATCATCGCAATGGATTTTATATGAAATTCTTGATAAAGTTTCATACAATTCTCAACGCTATCCGCTCCGTCCAGTTTTACAATGCCTATTCCCAATTCATCAAAATCAATGCTCATCTTTCTTGCAAAGGCTGGCATAGCGCCATTTTCAGTATCCCCTTCTACAAAAAGTATACACTTACTAAACATCGCTTCTTTTAAATATAAAAAACTACGGAGCAAGTGTATCTAGTACATTCTTCCAGTGATTTTCACGTTCAATAATAGTTTCTACTTTTGTCTTAGTATCAAAAATTTCTAAAATGGAATATTTGAAATTATTAACAATGTAATTCTCTCCTTGATTTTTAATAATTTCTATAAATGCCTTATTGCCACCGGTTAAATAGTTAATATCAGCATACCCTGACCAACGTTGCCAAATCCCATCTGTATTCCCCGAAGCCAAACCTATATACAATTTTCCATTGTAAGTATCTGTAATTACATAAACACCTTTTACATTTGACAGTGCTTGTTTCCAACTCGGTTCATTGCTGAGATTCTAAGCATCGTTGAATCCGTATCAAATCCCGTAAATGCTCCCACATCAAAATGTTCCCACTGTTTACTTGTCATAGTTGCTTCATAATTATTTCTAACATACTCTGATGCCGAAACAAGAAACCCTGCCGTACCACAAGCCGGGTCGCAAATCGTATCATCCGGAGTTGGTTTTACTAACCGAACCATCATTTCACGAATATGCTTTGGTGTTCTAAACTGTCCATTTTGACCTGCCGTGGCAAGCTTATCCAGCATATACTCATATAAATCCCCCTGCATATCAAGACCGGTCAAATCTTTTTCATATAAGTCTTCAATACCGGTTATCATTTTCTGCAAAATCTGAGGTGTTGGAATCATAAACATTGCATTTTCCATATATCTGGAAAATGCAGTAGCATTATTGCCATTCAGAGACTTTATAAACGGGAACACTTTTTGTCCGATAATCTCAAATATTTCTCTGGCATCTTTATCTTTAAATTTACTCCAACGCATTAACTGGCCTTCGTCATCCTGGGGAAATATTTTCTCCATCTTTTCTCCTGTCAATGCTTCAAAGCTCTCATTCTCTAACTCTTTTTCATCCAAAGACCTTATAAACATCAGATATGTAATCTGTTCTATTACCGTCAATGGATTCGTAACTCCACCAGCCCACATATCGGTCCATATCTTATCAATTTTATTTTTAATTTCGCCTGTTATCACATTTGTTCCTCCATTAATTTAGAGTTCTCTCTTGCTATGTTTTACATAACTCTGAAACATATAAATCCATTCCAAAGCACCACGTTAATCATACTACAGATTTTAATTTTTTTCAAATTGATTATTCGGACTGGTTGTTTCCACAAATCGCAAAAACCACGACTCCTAACAATCAAAAGTCGTGGTTTCCGATTCTTTCATTTATCTGCTTCCCAGCACATCTGCAACCTTCATTGCTGACAACACATCCTCAGGCGCCACCGCAAACGGCATATTCCCCATGGTGTCATTGTCCGCACAGCTTGCTTTGGCAGCCTCCAGAAGTCTTTCCTCCGAAACTTTGTCAATTCCCAAATCTTTAAAGGTCGTCGGCAGACCAATCTGTTTACAGAAACTGATTATTTCCTCAATTTCACCGCTTGGACGGTTCTCCAGAACCAACTGTGTGATCGTACCGAAAGCCACCTTTTCGCCATGCAGCATATGATGACACTCTGCCAGTACTGTGAGTCCGTTGTGTACTGCATGAGCACCGGAAAGCCCCCCGCTCTCAAAGCCTACACCGCTCAGATAAGTATTGGCCTCTACAACATTTTCCACGGCCTGTGTACATACTTTATTTTCTACTGCAACAATCGCCTTGTATCCATCTGCCAGAAGCGTTTCCCGGCAAAGCTCTGCCAGGGCAATTGCAGCTTTTGTCACATGACCGCCTGCCATAGTAACAGCATTGGACTGCTTACATGCTGCGGCTTCATAGTAAGTTGCCAAAGCATCGCCAATTCCCGCAGCAAGAAAACGGACCGGAGCCTTAGCAATGACTTCTGTATCCATGATAACCATGTTTGGATTTGCCGTTAACGAAAGATAGGATTCAAATTCTCCGCCCTCTGTATATACAACCGACAGGCGGCTGCATGGTGCATCCGAGGATGCTGCTGTCGGTACGATCATAACCGGAAGCTGTGCATAAAAAGCAACGGCTTTCGAAGTATCCAACGTTTTACCGCCGCCAATACCGACAACAACATCAAAACTTCCCAGTTTTTTCTGATGTGCCTCAATTTCTGTTCTTGAACATTCTCCGCCAAACACAGCCAGCTCATATGGAATCTTTTGTACCTCAAAGCTTTTGCTTATCGTATCCTTGTAAGTATCATAAATAAACTTATCGACAATCATGTAAGCACCTTGTTTCCCAATCAGGGAATAGTGCTCTGCCAGTTTTGAAAGTTCCCCATTTCCTTGAATATAACTGCCTGGTGAGGTTATGATTTTTCTCATCGCTGCTGTCCCTTTTCTCACTTTTTATTTTTATATGCTGCTTCGATCTTATTTAAAATAGCATCTGTCTTTTTGATTGCATCACCAATCCCGACCCGTGCAATCATCTTTCCTTTGAAGCGCTCTTCCTCTTTAATCGGCATGTCGGTGGTCAGGATAACGGCATCCGCAGCGGCTACGTCCTCCGGCGTTATCCGGTTTTCAATACCGATAGATCCTTGTGTTTCCACCTTTACGGACCATCCTCTGGCTTTGCATTTTGTTTCCAAAGCCTCTGCTGACATATAGGTATGTGCCACCCCTGACGGACATGCGGTTACGGCTAAAATATTCATCTGAAAATCTCCTTTCGCTTACGCTCTAAAATTCAATGTCAATATCAACATCGTCATCATCAGTTACTGTTTCAATCACATCTGTTACATCTTTCTTGAAAATAGCGCAAAGAACAATATAAATCACAATTCCAACAGTCATAGAAATCAGAAAACCAATCCGGTTTCCGGCCACCGGCAGAACGATCAATCCGCCCCAGGCCGCTTTACAGGAAACATTCAAAGCATAGGCCAGGGCTGCGGCAATCGCCGTACTGACCATATTAATCGGTATCATATGGATAGGATCCGCAGTGGTATAGGAGATTGCACCTTCTGATATTCCCACTGCCCCCATCACAATGGAACCAATCCCAGCCTCCTGCTCTTCTTTTGTAAATTTCTTTTTGAGAATCAGCGAAGAGATGCCAGCTCCCAAAGGCGGCAGGGCTATTGCTATCGCACACGGACCGGCATAACTGTAAATTCCCATCCCTACGGTAGCAACCATGAAGCTGAAAGCAACTTTGTTAACCGGACCACCCAGGTCAAAGGCGATCATTGCCCCAACAATCAAACCAAGGATAATCTTATTACCTTCATTCATGGAGGTCAGGAAGGTTGTCATTACGCCCATCAACCCTGCAATCGGCGTGCCCAGGACATATACCATCAGAATTCCGGTAGCCAGAATGCTGACCACGGGAATAATAATGATCGACTTTAGTGACTGAATCGCTTTCGGCAGCTTGATTTTCTTTAAATAATATACCAGAATTCCGGCAAACAGACCGGACAGGATTCCGCCCAAAAATCCTGCACCAATACTATTTGCCAAAACGCCGCCGGCCAGCCCCGGAGCAATTCCCGGCCGGTCCGCAATCGAAACTGCGATATAGGCCGACAACACCGGTACCATAAGTCCCAGGGCACTGGCTCCAATCTCCCATAACTTTGCAGCAAAACCAACTTCCGGCACGGCTCCCTCTCCTGCCATCATGACGGCTACTGCCATTAAGATGCCACCTCCGACTACAACCGGAAGCATATAAGAGACACCATTCATCAAATGTGCTCTTGTATTTTTCAAAATTCCCTTAAATTCATTCATTCCTTTAGTCTCCCCTTATCGTATTTATAGCTCCCCAACCAGCTCCAATACCTTTTCAATCGTATCTGCCCTCATCAGATCTTCGCGGAAATCATCGTGTATCAGCTTGCGGAACAACGCTGCCAGAATCTCCAAATGGCGGTCACCCTGTCCCTGCGCCGGTACCGCTACCTGAAATACGAGGGAAACTTTTTCGTTGTCATCCCACTGCATTGGCTGCTTCAGCCGCATAAATGCAAGCGACGGAACCTTCACTGAAGCTGACTTTGCATGCGGTGTTGCAGTCATAAACCCGACAGCGGTGGATGCTTGTGACTCCCGGAACAATACATCCTTTTCATAGCCCTGCCAATCCAGCAGCCGGTCATCCGCCTTCATGAACTGTGTCATTTTAGCAATGACCTCTTCTCTGCTGCCGGCTTCTACATCAAACTGTATCAGCTCTTCTGTCATTAATTGCCTTTCCATGGAAACCTCCTTTATTATTTTTCTTTATTTATTACTATTATTTTACAATCATTTTTTATTATTTTCAATGGCGTCCATTTGCAGCATTTGCATAAACACAACTGCAAAATCCACACAATAAAACAGACTATTTTATCAGGATTGTAATATTGTGATTACCTCGCTACTATTTCTCGCCTTTCTTAAGGCCTCTACAGTAGCCGGATGCCCGGCTTTTTCATAAAACAGTTTAAAGAAACGCCTCGTTGTCCCGATATCATTAAAATTCAGTGCCAACATAAAAATGATATCTACCGGCGCACTCCCCCAGTCAATCTTTTTATTTAACCGCATCATGCAAATCGAGGGAACCAATACCGTATTTTCAATTCCATGAGGGATGGCAACTCCGTTTCCTATCTCTGTTGAACTAATTGTCTCCCGGTGCAAAATCTCCTGATAATACTCATCGGTTACGCAGCCATGCTCCTGCAGCAAACGGCAGCCCAACTCAATCAGTTTATCCTTTGATGCGGCTTCCACATCCAGCAGAATAAACTCCGGTTTTATGTAATCATGCAAAGATACCGGTTCCGGACCCCCCAGCTTTCCGGTAAACACATCATTGCAGGCTTTCTGCAATTTTAAGATATCCCGTTCATCAATAATCGGCGTAACATATACAGTTGGGTACTCACTCTCATAATCCCGGATTGTCGTAATCATCAGGTCGCTGCCAAGAGCCGAAATTTCCTTTTTCTGATCAGCAGACAGAACGGCAATCACACGCAGTCCTGAAATGAGCTTCTCCAGCTTTCTTGCTGTCATCTCCGCAATCAGAAGGTTGCCGGTCCCTACAAACACAGCATTGACTCTCTTCTCCATCCGAATTAAAGCTCCGCCCACCAGTAGTGTCAGATATGCAATCTCATGCTCAGATGGAAGTGTTCCGATGATTTCACGGACATAACTGCCAAGCCCAAAACAGGTATTAAAGATTGCTCCGTAATTCCGTTTCACCTCTTCAAGGAACAGGTTCTCAATTGCAATCCCATAATGCGTCCTGATGGTACACTTGCTCAAAAAAGACTCCACTCCTGTTAACAGTCTTTGCTCTTTGGCAAACTCCAGATCCGTCACATCCGAAAGGTGCCCGATGATCTTGTGGCAAATCTCTTCGACCCGTTCTTTTGATGTATACTGAGCAGGTCCCCAGAGAATCTGCATATCTTTTTGAAACTCTGCTCCCGACAGCAGGATATAAACATACTCCCGCTCCATTTTGGGATAAACCGTGCGAAAAACAAACTCCAGACTCTCGATCAGCAGCCGAAGTGCCGGCATCGGATCAAGGGAATCAGAAGACGCCTGTACTTCGCTTCCCTTTACGAGAAAACCTTTATCCATCCGTTGACGCTGAACACACAAATACTCCACCAACATAACATAGCAGTAGTCCACTAAAGTATTATTCAGCCGCTGCTCAAATATCTCCAAAGCCCGGCACACCTGCTCAGTTGTCTTCTTACCATAAATACTGCTCAACTTGCTATAGCGTTCTTTCCCCAGACGGCAATCACAATTGTGATTGCCACTCTTACAAACCAGCTTCTTTTCTCTGTTGAGGGCGGTGATTGCCTGGCGGCGGTTCCACTCCTCCCCCTCAAGGGAAAGACCGGTCTTTGATTTTTTAGTCAGCCGCAAGCCGTATCTTTCCAGCCATTGCTCGGCTGCATCCAGGTCGGCAGTAATTGTCTGTCTGGACGTATACAACTCATCGACCAGCATGGATACGGTATAATTGCTCCACCCATCCAGCAAAACCTGAATCACGTAATGCATTCGTTCCACTCCACTGTAATGAGGAATCCCCTGACTCAGCAAATCGGCAAGCAGCCGATTTTCACAATCGGCTGCAGCCAAATAAACTCCCAGTCCGCGCTTGCTCACAAAAGGGATCTGATTCTTACTGCAATATTCACTCACTTCTTTCAAATAGGTGTTTACACTACGCTCTGACATGTCAAGCATCACCGCAAGCATTTTCACTGTAATGGGTGTATTCTTATTCATAATCAGAACTTTTATAATTCGCAGCGCTTTGTCAGACATATGGAATCTCCTGATATCTTAATCTGAAACTTACAAGCAGGTTTTCATTGTTTTCCCTGCTCCGCACAATGCTTCAAAATCCTTTGTAAATGCGGCAACCGCTGTTGCAACCGAATCATTTGCAATCAGACCTTCGATGACATCGGCAGAAATCGTAGCTGCTCCAATCCCATACTCACACAGCGCCAGAACCTGCTGGGAGTTTTTAAAGCTGGCTGCCAGAACTTCCGTTGTTAAACCGTTTTTCTTAAAAATATCATGAATATCCCTGGTCGTTTTAATTCCATCGGCTCCCAGATTATCAATCCGGTTTACATAAGGTGCCGCATAGTCAGCACCGGCTTTTCCGGCCAGAAATGCCTGCATCTGGGTATAGATTGCCGTCGCCGTAATATTGGCCCCCTCAGCCCGCAATGCTTTCATAGCTACCAGACCTTCTTTGGTTGTCGGGATCTTAACATAGGTATTTACCCCCAGTTCCGCCTGGATCCGATGTGCATCCTCCAGCATACCGGCGGCGTCAGCTGCTACTACCTGAACATGAAGCTCTGCTTCCTCCCCAATGAAAGCCCGAATTTCCTTTAATGTCTCAAACGGCTGCTTTCCGTTCTTCGCCAGTATGGTGGGGTTGGTTGTTACACCGTCTACGGCAAAGACATGATAGATTTCTTTGATTTTCTCCAGGTTTGCGTCATCGATAATAAATTTCATGCGTTTTCTCCTTCTTCTCATGATTCTATGATTACATGTTTCACACCGCCCGCCCGGGCAATGTCCGCAAATTGCAGCATTTTCTGTGTTGAATACCGTTCCGGATTTTTGGCAAAGTAGTAAGTCTGGTCAATCAGGTGGTATTTCGCCTCCGCCAGGGGATTGTAATTTAAAAGCTCATATGAGACTTCGTCATAAATCCCTGAAATATATTGGCTAATCGCCTTGATATTTGCTTCATCGGCCGTGAGTCCCGGTATAAGTGGTGTCCGGATAATGACCCAGGCTCTTTTTTCAGATGTAAGCAGTGTCCGGATATTCTTTTTAATCTGTTCATTGGGCATCCCTGTATATGTCTTATGGAGGTCTGAGTCATATACCTTAAAATCCGCATAAATCAAATCCAGGTACGGAATCACCGCCGCCAGAACCGCTTCCGGTACGTGAAGGGCAGTTTCAATGGCAGTGTGTATTCCCTGGGCTTTTAATTGTTTTAGCAGCTCCAGTGCAAACTCCGGCTGCAATAACGGTTCCCCGCCAGACAAGGTCACGCCTCCATCCTGCCGGTAAAACGGCCGGTCCCGCAAAACCTGTTCCACCACCTCTGTCACTGACATCGTTTTGCTGTCCCAGACAAGCGCATCTGCCGGGCACGCTTCGACAATCTGATGCCAATTTTCCTCACGATTGACGGATAAAACGATTCCATCTCCACTGTATGTGACTCCGCCGTGTTTCGATAATGCAATGCAGGTTCCGCATTTGATGCATTTGTTCGGGAAAAACAAGGGGCGGGATGTGACATGAATTCCTTCCGGATTATGACACCAGACACAGGATAATGGACACCCTTTCAAAAAAACGGTTGTACGTATCCCATGACCGTCATGGGTTGAGAACCGGCGGATATCAAACACCGCGCCCCGTAACTCCTCCATCTGCATAAACTCTCCTTTACCTTTCACTTAGATGTTTGAATAACTGGTTCTGGCAATGATTTCATTCTGCAGCTCATCTGCCAGTTCCGTAAAATATGCCGTATATCCTGCCACCCGGACCGTCAGACTGCGATACTGTTCCGGATGCTCTCTGGCTGCAAGCAGATCCTCTTTCCGCAGTACATTAAATTGGACATGGGGAATTTCCAGGTCAACGAAGGTACGCATAAATGAAGCAAATTTATCAATCCCTTCCGCTGTCTTGAAAAAGTCCGGCAGGAATTTCATGTTTAATAGCCCGCCATTGGTGGTCAGCTTCTTATCCAGTTTCGACACCGACTTCAGCACCGCCGTAGGCCCCGCAATATCACGGCCATATACCGGAGACATACCACCATCAGCCAGCGGCTGTCTGGCGTGACGCCCGTCGGGTGAGGCACCGACATTTTCCCCCATCGGTACATGGGCCGACACAGTATACATACCGGTGTGATATTTTCCGCCGCGATAGTTGGTATAGTGGGACAAACGCTCTTTAAAATATTCCGCCCATTTTACCCCCAGCTCATCTACCAGGTCAATGTCATTGCCATACTTAGGTACCTTGTTCAGCAGCCTGGTTCTAAGGATCTCATATCCTTCAAAATCATTGCGAAGTGCCGCCAGCAATTCTTTTTGGTCTGCCTTTTTTTCATCAAAGACCATCTGTTTCACAGCCGCCAGGCTATCCGCCAGATTTGCCACCTGAATCATCTGAATACCAGAGAAGTTATAGTGGGCTCCTCCTGCCGTCACGTCAACGCCCTTTTTCATACACGCATCGATTACGGAGGACAGGAATGGAGACGGCAGCAAATCAATATGTGCCTTCTCTACCTGCTCACAGGCAAGAATCATCTGATCCATGTATTCATCCAGATAACGTTTAAAAACCGCTTCCAGTTCTTCAAAGGTTTCATAAGCGGTCAGGTCTCCATAATCCGGTGCCAGCTGCTCTCCGGTCAGCAAACATTTTCCGCCGTTCAATGTCAGCTCCAGTACTTTATTCAAATTGAACATCGCAGCGTCACTCCAGCCCAGGTTATTCCCCTGCGTGGTTAATTCAACACAGCCGACAATTGCATAATCCCTTGCGTCCGGCTTTGCAATTCCCAGCTCCTCCAGCGCCGGTACAATTGCCTTATCATTAAAAAACTGAGGCATACCGCTTCCTTTTGAAACGACATGGATAGCTTCTTTTAAGAGTGCATCGCCGGTATTCTCATGGAGGCGGACGGAAAGGTTTGGCTGCGGCAGTCCCAGATGCTCCTGAGCCTTCAGGAACAAAAATGACAGTTCATTGCAAAAATCATTCCCATCTGCATCCTGACCACCAACCGCAATATTAAAACCAATCGGAAATCCGGCGAAAAACTTTGCACTGTGGGCATTTCGCATATAAACAATCTCATTGAACTTCAACCACAGACATTCAATAATTTCCAGTGCCTCCTGCTTTGTCATGCTGCCGTCCCGAATATCCCGCTCGTAATATTCCCACAAAAACTCATCCATTCTGCCGGGCGAAAACGAAGAAGCATTGGATTCCATGTGGAGGATAACAAATAAAAACCAGATTGACTGCACGGCCTCATAGAAGGTCACCGGTGCCTGTCTTGACAGTTTCCTGCAGATGTATGCAGTTTTTGTCATACTCTGACGTTTCGCTTCGTCCATCTCGTTCATTGCCATGTTCAGCAGCAGATCATAGTAGCGTTCCATGAAATGAATCGTTCCGGACATAACAATCGAAACACTCTCGAAAAATTCTTTCTGCTCCCCGCCGACAATTCTGCTCTTTGTATCCGCTTCCTTTTTCAGATCTGCCGGTCCCCGCTTCAGCCAGGTTTTACAATCTGGACAGATGTGCCCCTGGGCATGATCCTTTTGATTGATCTTGACCACCTTACCGATATGGTCAATCTCTGTTCCATAACGGGCGCGCAAGACATCCTCCAGAGATTTCCCTTCCCAGTATGGCTTGATCACCTGACGGAAATAGGAAATATCCTCCTCATTTACCATAAAGCGGTCCTGTGGTCTGGTTGGGAGCGTTTCAAACTCTTTATCTACCCAGGTACTGCCGCTCTCCGGGAATACAACGCCGTAACGGACACCGGCAGTCCGGTTGCCGACAATCAGTTCCTCCGGATGTACATTAATCGCCAGTTGCTCCAGTGCTGCTTTAAGCGCCAATGCTCTCTGCATGATTCGGGGTTTCCCCTCATTTGCCTTGTATGTATCGGTGATAATTTTTGCTTGTTCTATGGATGCATATCTGGGTTCGGAAATCATCGCTTCTTTTAAATCAGCAATTCTTTTTGTCATTAACAATTCACTCATCGGATTCCTCCATTTTTTATCATTTATTATTTGTATTTATTACTTATTCTGTTTTTTATTGTATTCTATTTGTTATTGTTTGTCAATAGATTTTTATCATTTATTATTGTTTTTTATTGTTTCTTTTCAGGCAACAAAAAAGCCTGATTAAGAGTTTACTTCCTATCTCTTAATCAGACCCCTTTTACAGCCACTCAATGTTATATTCTTTCATTTTATCCACATGTTCTTCCGGTGCCGCAGTGTCCATGACCGCACCGGTAAAACTATCAATCTTCGCATATTTATAAGTCCCGTCCATATTTAGTTTTCTGGACTCCAGCATCATATACGTGGTTTTGCTGACATCCAGAATCGCACTCTTTGTCAGGCCATCTTCTACCATATAAGTAGCAACGCTGTTATCATACAGATCCACGCCGACAATACCAAGGAATGCAATATCAAAGTGAAATTCCAGAATCTGCCTGATTGCAATGCTGCCGACAAAACCGTCCTTACCCTGACTGAAGGAACCACCGATAAAAATAAACCGGACCGATGTGGGGACCATAAATTCAATCAGAATATCAACCATATTCGTAACCACGGTTATATTGAGCGAGGATTTCACCAGCAGTTTGGCAAGCTCCAGGTTCGCCGTCGAGATATCTAAAAATACCATATCACCGTCTTTGATCAGTTCAATCGCCTTTGCCGCAATTCTCTGCTTGGCCTCTATATTTTTATCCCTCCGCTGTGCTACATTTAAATCGTGTACATTAATTCTTTTTTTGACCGCTCCGCCATAGGTCTTCTTCAGTAAGCCCCGTTTCTCCAGCAGCGTTAAATCTTTACGGATACTGTCTTCTGTCACACCGTACTTTTCGCTTAAATCCTTAACCCGAACTGACCCTTCTTTATTTACCATGGCAACAATTTGGTTTTGTCTTTCCTCTGCAAACATAAAAACCTCCAATCAAATGTCCAATTATTGTTTTTTCTTATTGTATCACAGTTTTTATTTTTTGCAACAGGTTAAAGTCCATCAGACAGCTTTGGAAATTAAGGAATATTTATATAATGTATATACCGATGCTTGACGGTAGTAGCACTATTGTAATAAAATATTGTTATGTCCTGGATGCCAGAATGTAGTGGTGTGTCATTTCAAGAAGAGGGGTTGAACTATGGAGTATAATTTGGTTGCGGAAACAATACGTTCAGCAAAAGAAAATAAGGAACTTTATTACCTGATGAGAAAAGACGTTCCTGTTTTGATTTTCTCTATGGTAAAATCAGGAGACACTGTGACAGGATTGAAGGTGGAGGATGTTTT
>Ga0153952_1000462_pt1 | contig 13757 bp, 10 predicted proteins | sample TSNJ036MetaG_FD_104746 | JGI IMG/M metagenome (GOLD analysis project Ga0153952, IMG submission 104746) | Attine ant fungus gardens microbial communities from New Jersey, USA - TSNJ036 MetaG | ecosystem: Host-associated > Fungi > Mycelium > Unclassified | place: USA: New Jersey, Wharton State... | reverse complement strand
GTTGATTCTTCCAATCTATGAGTTCTGGCAGTGTTTTGGAAATCAGAAAATTCCGGTTAACCATGCAATAAGTCATATATATGCACAGGATTATCTGGATCTTGAGAAGGATGTGTTACTTCCCTTGCTTGAAAAGCAGGCAAATTATTGGGAGCAGCTCTGCACCCCGGAGTACTTTACGGGTATTAACGGCAGAGCGTGTTATGAAAAAGGGAAGAAAGAACTGTTAGAAGGAGAGAAGTATCTGATTATTCCCTCGTATTCTCCTGAGAATATGCCGCTTGGCTATCGCAGTGCAATAACTGCCAATGCCGCAATGGATATTTCTGCTGCAAGAGATGGATTATTAATGACAATAGCAATTCTTGAAGCAGTTGGTGAACCCGGCTGTCAGGAGAGAATCTCGAAGCTGAAAGAATTAATGACCAGACTTCCGGCATATAGATTTGATGATACGGGAGCTCTTTGTGAATGGGCAATGGAGGAATACAAGGAAAATAATGAGCATCGCCATATCAGTCACCTCTATTGTGCCTGGCCAGCATATGAAACGCAGGAAGATGCTGCTCTTGCAGTGGCTTGTAATATCGCTGTTGAAAACAGAAACCGTGTGAATGACGGTAAGGATGATACGGCATCGCATGGCTGGGTGCATAAAGGACTTGTTGCTGCAAGACTAAAAAATGCAGAAAGCACCTATCATATACTTCACACACTTATGTCCGGCAGAATATACTTTTCTTCATTGATTACGAACCACAATACAGATGGCAGTGGAATCTACTGTACGGATACTACTCTGGGTATGGTTGGAATAATCAACGAGATGCTGATGTTTTCTAATACGGGAGTGATAGAGCTGCTTCCGGCTCTTCCTGATGAATGGAAAACAGGTGTAATAAGAGGTCTTATGACGAGAACACGGGCGGAACTTATTATTTTAGAATGGGATATGATGAAAGGGATTGTTAAAGCGTCTATCCGCTCTCATATACCTCAGACTATCCGATTGTTTAGTGGTTTGAGCAGTGAATTTACATTGGTGAAGACAGGACAAGCTCTGGAAAACGGAGCAGAGATAACATTAAAAAAAGATGAAATGATAGATATTGAATGGGTGCAAGTTTGAAAGAAGGTCACTTTCAAATATTGAATTTGAGTCCGCATGCTGAGCTTGAGGCGGAGATGGAGTGTAAATATGAGTAAAAAGAATAGATCATCAAAAAATTTCAAATTTGGCTATGACAAGAGCACGCAGTTTCAACTGCATTCCCTAATGCTTCCGGGAACGATCCTCATTATTTTATTCAGTATCGTTCCGCTTTTCGGACTGCTTCTGGCATTTAAAGCGTATAAAGTTACAGAAGGGATTATGGGTGTATTTACCAGTCCGTTTATAGGATTCCAGAATTTTAAGATAATTTTCGGAAACTATGACTTCCTGAACATGTTAATCAACACGCTCGGTATCAACCTGATTGGCAACGTGATTAATATATTTGCAGCAATCTTCTTTGCATTGATGATTAACGAGATTGTGAACAAGAGATTTAAGTCTGCAGTACAGACAATAACTTATATGCCGCACTTCATATCATGGGTTGTATTCGGTAGTGTGGTCATGATTCTTCTATCAGGAGACGGAGGTGCCGTTAATCAGATACTGATGAAGCTTAGCATAATCAAAAAGCCGATTGTGTATATGGCTGAATCGAAGTATTTCTGGTGGATTGCGATATTCTCTAATCTGATAAAAGAGCTGGGATGGAGTACGATCCTATATACAGCGGCAATTGCAGGAGTGGATCAGGAGCTGTACGAGGCGGCTGACCTGGACGGAGCTTCACGCTTTCAGAAGATGCGGTATATCACTCTGCCCTGTATTGAAGGTACGATAGTCATTATGATCATTTTCGCGGTTGCCAGTATCATGAATAATAATTTTGACCAGTTATTTGTATTGCAGAATTCTTTCAACCTGGAACGAAGTGAGGTTATTGATACTTATATATACAAGGTCGGTCTAAAACAGTTACAATTCGGAATGGCAGCCGCAATCAATATATTTAAGTCTGCGATTGCACTTGTGCTTCTTGTAACGGCAAACAAGGTGTCAAGTAAGCTGACGAATAAGGGGCTGTTTTAAGTGAGAGAGGATGAATAACCATGAATAAAATAAAGTCAAAAAAACAAAAACATTTTAATTCTGTATTGGGATTTTTTATGATTCTTATCATGATAATAACCATATATCCTGTATGGTTCTCCATAATAAACTCGCTGGAAAGTGCCCAGAGTATTTCAAAAAACGGTTATGCGTTGCTGTGGTGCAGAGAATTTACGATAGAAAGCTGGAAAGCAGTGCTCAATAACATTAATATTCTCTCAGCCTTTTTCATCACTTTCAGCAGGACTGTTATCGTTATCGTGCTTCAGACATTGGTTACAGCGATGTTTGCTTACGGTTTTTCGAGAAGCAATCTGCGTGGAAAAGGGTTTTATAAAACATTGGGACTGTTAAGCATGTACTTAAACGGCGGAATCATCGCATATTTTATCCTGTTTAATACATTGAAACTGTATGATTCATACTGGGTATACATTATCCCGTGTTTATTTGGAGGTTTTTATAATGTTATCATATTCAACGCCAACTTCAAAGAGATTCCAGAGGCTCTCATTGAATCAGCCAAGATGGACGGCGCGAGTGAATATAGGATATTTTTTAAAATAGTGATGCCGCTTTCCAAACCTGTACTTAGTGCGCTGGGAATTTTTACTGCAGTCGGAACGTGGAACGATTATACGCAGACTTTGTACTATACGAAATCGCCGGACCTGCAAACACTGTCCTATTATATCTTAGTTATTACAAAGTCAAGCGAATCGGCCTCAAAGCTGGGTGAGTCAATGGGTATGGCAGCATCGTCAATTCTTTCTACTATGTCGAGCAATGCCACAAGTTACAAGACGATAGAGCTTGCATGTATGTTGCTTTCCGTTATTCCTCTTATCGTGATGTATCCATTCGCTCAGAAATTCTTTGAAAAGGGTGTAATGGTTGGGTCGGTAAAAGGCTGAATAAGTCACAGGCGGCGCGTGGATGAATTTTGCCAAAAATGGCAGCCCTGGCGGCGGCATTGTGGACTGGCCACCGTATAATAGCGACACATGCAATGTGCATGTATTCGATTTGGAAGCATCAAATCACAAAATTTGTGTAAATCCAAAAGTGCGTGCGGTTTGGGATAAGCTTGGGTTGATGTATGACCAAGAGTAACAAAATGGACGCTTCCCGTTGCGGCGGGGAGCGTCTTTTTTTTGGAACAGGTTAGCCAGTTCTTAAATATCATCTTTCATTCAGTATAGATTAAATTATCTAATATTTCTTAAAAAAGACATGTTGAAACTTAAAAAAGTCCGTTGAAGGTGAGAGACAAATGAGAGATAATAATTACATATGATATATATTTAAAAAAAATGGATGAGAAGTCGTTATTCATGTCAAAGAGAGCAAATGAAGATTGTTCATATAACTCACGTTTATGTAAACCATCAGAAAATTTACCGAATGCGTTAAAAATACCGAATAATAACAATACGAGGTATTTGGGTGGTTATATAACTCAAAATGGAAAAGCAGTAAAAAATGAGAAATTCATTAGAAGTGGATTGGTCACTGGTTTCACAGATGATGATGGATAAAAGACTGCTGAGGGAATAATGATGTATAGGATATTAATTGTTGATGACGAACATGCTATTGCAGAAGGTATTCGCTATATGCTGGTAAAAGGACTTCCGGAATGTGAAGTTGCAGGAATTGCTGATGATGGTACAACAGGATATACACACGCTATGGAACTTCAGCCGGATATAGTGCTGACTGATGTCCGTATGATAGAAATGGATGGATTTGAAATGATTACAAGGCTAAAGGCAGCCGGATTTCAGGGTCGATTTGTCATACTAAGCGGTTACTCAGATTTCGAGTATGCAAAAAGAGCGATCAGCCTGGGCGTAGAGGATTATATCATTAAACCCATTGAGGAAGAAGAATTGTATGATGTGCTGCTTAAAGTATGTGCCTCTATTCAGGAAGAATATGATAAAAAGAAAACAGTACAAAGTTTGGAGGATACGGTAGAAAGCTACGGACAGAGCATTAAAGAATATGTGCTGAAAGAAATTCTCAATTCTCCGGTACAATTAGGGGAAATGGACAGAGTACGACTTAGACAGCTTGGATTTCCGGTAGCGTGGAGGCAATATTACTGTATCTTGCTTGAAATAAGTGAGGAAAGTACGGAAGAGCAAATAAAATTATTTTTTGATTTTTTGGAAAAGAAGCTGGAAACCTTTGATAATCAGGAGGAAAAGAAGGAATTGATCCGGTTTTCCGACAGACAGGCAGTGGTGGTTAACTGTCTGAAAAAGAGTACTACACAAAGAAAAATTGTCACTGATGCAGGCATTATCAGATTTGAAGCAGAAGAAATGACCGGAATTGCTGTAAGCGCAGGCATTGGTTTAATATACCCTGATATGGGAGCGATCTATAATTCCTTTGAAGAAGCAAGAAGTGCATTGAATTATAAAGTGATGAAAGGCTTAAGCAGTACGATTTCCTATGAAGATATAAAGAATATGACAGGGTATCCTGTTCAAATAGAGGAAGAAGATATGAAACGTCTGGAAGATTGCATGGATCGGATGGATGATGCGGGATGCGGCGAGGTGGTGGAAGTCATTTTTCGTAAAATTTCCAAAGATAATAACAGTAGTCTGAAGGATCTGCAGGTTATGAGCTTATCCCTGATTTTGTTAGGAATCCGGAAAATGCCTTTTATGCAACAGCAGATTAATGAATATCTGGGCAGTAATATTTTATCATTGGAAAGCATTTCAAAATTCACTACTGCAGGGCAATTGAAGAACTGGATAATTAATATCCTGAAAGGTATGAATGAATTGATGCTGCATCATATTGCTCCGGAAAAGAGTGATATCATAGAAGATGCAAAAGAATATTTTACAAAAAATTTCAGTGAGGATATCAGTTTAACGAATATAGCAGAGCGTTTTCATATCAATCCCTACTATTTCAGCCAATTGTTTAAGAAGAAGACGGGTACGACTTACCGGAGTTATTTAACAGAGATAAGGATAGACAGGGCAAAAAAGCTGCTGAAAGAAACAGAGCTCAGGGTGTATGAAGTCTGTTACATGGTTGGCTATGCAGACACATTTCATTTCAGTAAAGTATTTGAACGGATGGTTGGTGTAAAGCCAAGTGAGTATCGTAATGGCTCATGATAAATAATAAAGACTGATAAAAAAGGTGATAATAATGAAAAGTGCAGGAATGTTTGAAGAGAAAAATGATGTGTATGATGAATTTCCGATTAAGCTGAGTTCGGCTAAAGCGTGGCGGACATACCGGGGTGGAAAGCTGCTGGCGGAGCTTCATGGGGAATGTGCCAGCGACAGCAATTATCCTGAAGAATGGATTGCTTCCTGCGTCTGTGCCAGAAACACAGACAGGGAGGATGCCAGGGAGGAGGGACTGAGTAAACTGGCAGATGCACCGGAGATTTCGTTGAAGGAAGTTATTGAAAAGAATCCTGAACGTCTTCTTGGGGAAGAGCATGCAAAACAGTTTGGTACATCTATGGGAGTGTTAGTGAAATTAATTGATTCATCAGAACGTCTGACTATCCAGGTGCATCCTGACAGGGATAAAGCAAGGGTTTTATTTCATTCTTCATATGGCAAGACGGAATGTTGGCATATTATTGGCGGCAGGAACATTCGTGGTGAGTCTCCGTGTATTTATCTGGGATTTCAGGAATGGATTACGAAGGACAGGTGGAAGGAGCTTTTTGAGAAACAGGATATTAATGGAATGCTTTCTTGCCTTCATAAATTTGAAGTACATTCGGGAGATACGGTCTATATTGAAAGCGGTGTACCGCATGCTATTGGTGCAGGTTGTTTTCTGGTTGAGATTCAGGAGCCGACGGACTATACACTCCGTGTTGAACGCATTACAGAGTCAGGGCTTCCAGTGTCAGAGTTCATGTGCCATCAGGGTATTGGATTTAAAAAGATGCTGGATTGCTTTCAATATGAGGGGTTAAACAGAAAGGAGGCTGAGCATCGTTGGTTTGTAAACCGGGAAATAGTGGAATGTCAGGAAGGCGGTACGCTGCATGCCCTGATCGGGGCAAAACAAACAGGGCTTTTTCATCTGGAAATTCTTGAAATAGAAACAGAATTCCAGGTGAAAAAGCCGTTAATTTTTACAGGGATGTATGTTTTGGAAGGTAAAGGAATTGTCAGTACCAGTAAGAAAAAGGAAACAATTAAGCAAGGTGAACAGTTCTTCATTCCGGCAATCATTCCGGAATTTCTGGTTCGGAATCAGAGTGATAAGTTGCTGCGTATTCTTCTTTTTGGAGGACCTAATATTATGAGGGGATGAGAGAGGATGAGAAAGTATATTCAAAATTTATTAACAGATATGAAGCTTCATAACAGATTGCTGATCAGTTACCTGATCGCTTGCCTGATACCGCTTATTGTTACAACCAGCGTCATTTTTCAATATGCAACGAACAGTCTGGAAAGGGCATCTATGGAATTTGCATCCCTTTTTAATTCACAGATTGTGACAAATATTGATAATTTTATAGATGAATGCGGAAGAGTAACGAAATCCGTTTTGGTAGATAATGATGTTTTATCGGATTTCAGCAGCCAAAGAGAGTTTTCCATAGATGAGCAAATCAGCCAGCGGGATTACCTGAAAAAAATCATGCTAAGGCTTAATATAAGCTTGAGCTTTCCTATGGTGTGGAAGGGATGCACCATGAAGTGGTTGACGGGGAAAAAGTCTTGCTGCCGGAAGATCCTGCTACACAACAGAAGAGAGTCATCAATTATGATTTTGAGTCTGCTGAATCAGCAAATACTTATATGGAATCGTTAATAGATGATACTAATGAATGGATGTATACCCAGGATATCCGAAATATTACAGAATTGCAGAACTATGGGAAAATCATTGCTGGAAATGGTATGCCTTCAAGCGTTTATGAGAATTATCCAGATATTCAAAGTGCCACACTTTTTGTAGAATATGCTTCTAAGATTATCATAGGTGAGTATTCTATTGATAAATTTGATGAGTTCGTGGAAAAATGGAATGCGAGCGGCAGAGAAGCTGTTACGCAAAATGCCAGGGAATGGTACTCATCCCTTGGTAAGTGATGGGTCAGAGTTGTTTAGCGCTTAAAGTTTTGTAAGAATAACATGTGGGTGGGTAAACAGGAACTGTGTGAAATTCCACAGATAAGTTTACACACCCACTTAAGTTATGGAAGGAGTTATGATGAATTATAAGGTTAAGAATCTATTACAAGAAAAATGCAATAATTACATTTTTCTTTTTTTGTGGCTGCACGGGGAAGAAGAATCTGTTCTCCGTGAGTATATGGAGGCAATCCATGCATGTGGAATAGGGGCGGTTTGTGTGGAAAGCAGACCGCATCCAGACTTTTGCGGTCCGCAATGGTGGCATGATATGGACATCATTCTGGAAGAAGCAAAAAAACGTAATATGAAAGTATGGATTTTAGATGATAGTCATTTTCCAACCGGATATGCCAATGGCGCAATGAAAGATGCACCTGCTGAGCTTTGCAGGCGGTTTCTTTATTATTCTGCAGTTGAAGTTGTTGGATCGGGGAAGTCAGTTCAGTTAAATATCACAAAGCATGCCAAGTATGTTCGGAATCCTATGGTTGGTAATTATTTTTCTATGATGGACAGCAGGGAGCGGAGATGGTTTGATGATGACGCTTTGTTAAGTGTGTGTGCAGTCCGTATGGATCAAGGTTTTGATGTATCGTCACTGGTGGACATCACTAAACTTGTTACAGATGGACAATTAATCTGGGAGGTTCCGGCAGGACGATGGAGGATTTATGTGAATTATCTGACCAGGAATGCAGGCAGCCGCAGTGACTATATTAATGTGATTCATGCGCAAAGCGTAAGAAAACAGATTGAAGCGGTATATGAACCGCATTATGAACACTATAAAGAAGAGTTCGGCAGGACAATTGCCGGGTTCTTCTCTGATGAACCGGAGCTCGGTAATGGTCTTATGTATAGTGAATTGATTACTGTGGGGACTGACCATGAGCTGCCCTGGAGCGATGAGGCAGGGCAGCTCATGTCCGTACAGTTGGGAAATGACTGGAAGACAAAGCTGCCATTGCTCTGGGAGAATGGAGCTTCGCCTGATGAAACTGCCAGAATGCGTTATGCTTATATGGATATTGTGACCAGATTGGTTGAAAAGGATTTCTCAAGGCAATTGGGGATGTGGTGTGAAGACCATGGTGTGGAATACATAGGACATTTGATCGAGGATAACAATATGCATGCAAGGCTTGGGCCAAGCCTGGGACATTATTTTCGTGGACTTTCCGGACAGCATATGTCAGGAATAGATGTCATCAGAGGACAGATTGTACCTGCCGGAGAACTGTCTCCTACCAAGGATATATTAAGCAGCAGGGACGGTGAATTCTTTCATTACGTGCTTGCTAAGTTAGGCAGCTCCTTTGCTGCAATTGATCCGATTAAAAAAGGGCGTGCCATGTGCGAGATATTTGGTGCTTATCGTTGGGGAGAAGGTGTCCGTTTAATGAAATATCTGGTGGATCATTGTATCATAAGAGGCATAAACCACTATGTACCCCATGCGTTTTCCTGTAAGCCTTATCCGGATTCTGACTGTCCTCCGCATTTTTATGCCAATGGGCATGATCCCCAGTTCCGTCATTTTGGAGCCTTGATGAGATATTTAAACCGTATGTGTGCGCTCATCAGTGACGGGCAACGTATCACTCCGGCGGCTATTCTTTATCATGGGGAGGCAGAATGGACAGGTAAGTATATGCTGGATCAGAAACCTGCCCATGTTCTGGCAGACAATCAGATTGATTTTGACATTCTGCCGTCTGATGTCTTTGCAGAACGAGCCAGGTACAGAACAAGACTGGGCAGGTATCTGCTGATTAATGGCCGGGAATATAAAGTCTTGATCATACCTTATGCACAATACATGACCGGGAATGCAGTAAAAGCGATAATTGAGCTACAGAAAGAAGGCTTTCCTGTACTCTTCATTGATGGTATTCCAACGGGTATTGCCGATGGAGATAAGAACCTGCTGACAGGGTTATCTGACTGCAAGGTGGTAACGTTGGATAATCTGGCTGCTGAATTAAGGGAGAATGCTGTTCTGGAGATTGTTGCAAATCCTGCGTTTTCTATGCTCCGCTATTTACATTATAAGGAAGATAATGATATCTATATCTTCACGAATGAGAATATGGCTGAAACATTCTGTGGAACGGTGACTGTACCAACGGTGGGTTCGTTATATGTTTATGATGTCTGGCGGAATGAATTGCACGGGATAAAGGCAGAGCAAAAGGAAGAGGGAACTGTGCTTTACCTGGATGTGCCGCCTTACCAAAGTGTGGTGGTAATCTTTGATCAGGCAGCAGAGATAGAGTGTAAGGCTTCTCCGGCGCATGAGGAAGAGATACCTATAGAAGACGGGTGGAGGATGAGCCTTGTAATTGCAAAAGATTATCCAAAGTTCCATGATGAGCAGGAGATTTCTCATTTCACGAATATAGGATTGTTATATCCGGAATTCTCAGGATTCATACGTTATGAGAACACCATTGAAGTCCCTGCAGTGAAAGCGGCATCCCTGATAATCGAAGATGCCTTTGAAGGAGTTGAAGTATTTGTTAATGGTGAATCTGCCGGGATTCAGATTGTTCCGCCATTTATATTTGATATTGGAAAATTACTGAATCCCGATAAGAATACCCTTCGTATCGAAGTGGCAACGACACTAGAGCGTGAACGCAATACTGATCCTCCTCTTCCGGGTGATTTATATATGATGCTTAAAAAAGCGCCGGCCTTTGAACCAACTGGTATTGTTGGGGGTGTTAAGCTGCGGGTAATTTTTATCGGGTGAAGGTCAGTTGAAGCTAAAGCTGACGCTTGACAAAGCCGCAATTCATATGCTATAGTATTCAAACAATAGAAAATACTTTTGAGGGAGTAGTTTGCACGGTAAAACGTGTGACAAGTCAACATACTGGCCAATATTTTGGTCTGGCTTGTCTTAATGAACGAGACTCATGCATGGCTTTAAGCTGTACATGGTCTTTTTTAATTTCAGACTCATGTACAGTTAATAAGCTGTATGTGAGTCTTTTTTATTGAATAAAAGAACGGAGAGAAAAAAATGCAAGAATTTCTGGAAACAAAAGAAAGGTTACTTAATCATCTTAATACTGATCCGGATATTGGATTAAGTTCAGATCAGGCAGAAAAAAGCGCAGCTGAACATGGAACAAACACACTGAGTCGTTCAAAGCCGGATTCATTGCTTAAGCGGATCTGGCATTCGGCAACTGAACCGATGATCCTAATGCTGATCACGGCAGGACTGATTGCGCTTATAGTTAATATAATACGTGCCGTTACTGGAGGCGAAGCCGATTTTCTGGAGTGCGTTGGTATTTTTGCGGCGATATCGCTGTCAGTTATCATTACGGTGGTTATGGAAGGCAGAAGCGCTAAGGCGTTTGAGGCACTCAGTAAAATCAATGAAGATGTCATGGTAAAAGTAATGCGCAGCGGATCCCCTGTCATGCTGAACCAGAAGGACATTGTCGTGGGTGATATCCTCCTGCTGGCAACGGGCGACAAAATACCGGCGGACGGAAGGCTTTTGGAAGGCATGGGTCTTGCCGCCGACGAATCAGCACTGACCGGTGAAAGCATACCCGCCCAAAAAGATGTCGACTGTATTATCACAGATGAAAAAACACCTGTGGCCGACCGGCATAATATGCTCTACTCAGGCACCTACATCACAAGCGGTTTCTGTAAAATGGCTGTTACCGCCGTGGGCGATAAGACAGAGTTCGGAAAAATCGCACAGGAGCTAACCGGTTCAGATAAATCATCCACACCCTTACAGGAAAGACTCAACCGCTTGGGTAAAATGATTACAGTATTCGGTATCGCCTCTGCTGTGATCGTGTTTATTACACAACTGATTTCCTTTGCCATGCACGAAGGGCTGGTGTTTGATGAAATCATGGAAGCGTTTATAACCAGTATTGTACTGATCGTCGCCGCCGTGCCGGAAGGTCTGCCAACGATTGTCGCAGTATCCTTATCTATCAACATAATTAAGTTGTCCAAACAAAACGCATTGGTTAAGAAGATGATAGCGTCTGAAACAGTAGGCTGTATCAATGTCATTTGCTCCGATAAGACCGGTACCCTGACTGAAAACAAAATGACTGCTGTCGGTGAGGTTCATGATGCAGTTATCCTGCGGAATATATGCGTCAACAGTACGGCTGATATCGGAACGGACGGCGTGTTTATCGGCAACCCCACCGAATGCGCGTTGCTTATGGCAGCTAAAAAGGTCGGATGGAATTACAGGGAGTATCGCCGGAATGCGGATGTGACATATGTTTTTCCGTTTTCCTCTGAGGAAAAGGACATGACAACGATTGTAAAAGAGCAGGATGGCTTTACCGCTTATACCAAGGGGAGTCCCGAGAAAATATTCCGCTCCGGTATTCTTACGAAAGAAGAACGCAAAGAAATTGAAGCGCAGATTACAGCTTACCAGCAAAAAGCCTGCCGTATCATTGCCTTTGCACACAGAAAATTTGACAAATGCCCTGAATTTGACGAAGAAGCTATAGAAAGCGGCATGGAATTCGACGGTTTTGTTGCCATATCAGATCCATTACGTGCGGATGTATATGAGGCAGTGGAAGGCTGCCGTCTGGCCGGGGTAGACTTGAAGATCCTGACAGGAGACAATATTGTGACCGCGGCCGCTATTGCTAACGAACTTCATGTTTTGGACGGTACACATATCGCAGTGGAAGCTCGGGAAATCGAACATCTTTCAGATGAGGAATTGACCGGGATGCTGACCAAAATCAGCGTTATTGCCCGCAGTACACCAACAATCAAAATGCGCGTGGTCAATCTGTTGAAAGATATGGGGAATGTAGTAGCCGTAACCGGTGACGGTATCAACGATGCACCCGCCCTGAAAAACGCTGATGTAGGGATTGCAATGGGCATATCAGGTACAGAGGTTTCCAAAGAAGCAAGTGATATTGTGCTGTTAAATGATTCCTTTTCCACCATAGTCAATGCTGTCCGGTGGGGACGCGGTATTTATGAGAATTTTAAGAGGTTTATCAGTTTCCAGCTTACGGTCAATGTTTCGTCGGTAATCGTAGTGCTTACATCTATTTTACTTGGGTTTAAAGCGCCGTTCACTGCGCTGCAATTACTTTGGATTAATATCATTATGGATGGTCCTCCGGCTTTAACGCTCGGACTGGAACCGATTCACGACGATTTGATGAAACAGCTGCCGGTTAAAAGAAGCGATAATATATTATCGAAGCCCCTGCTCATACGCATCGGCATTACAGGACTGTATATATCGGTTGTATTTCTGCTGCAATATGCGTTTAACTTTTTGGGTGCGGCCGAAGAGCAGATATCGACCGTGTTGTTTACACTGTTTGCCCTGTTCCAGCTTTTTAACGCTTTTAATTGCCGTGAACTCCACAGTGAAAGCATTTTTAAAAATCTATTGAAAAATAAACTGATGTTGGTAGTGATCTCTATCACATTTGTACTGCAAATATTAATTATTCAATTTGCCGGCACTTTTTTCGGCACTATCTTGCTGCCGCTTATGATGTGGCTGAAAATATTTGGCGCAGCAGTCAGTGTAATCGTGCTTTCTGAGCTGGTGAAGATGGTCATCAGAGCCTTATCAGCTAAAGATACAAATACCTGAAAAAGTATTTAAACAATACAATCAGTTCAATATTTTATCTCGTAGCTCACCAACAAACTGTGATATTTCATAAATGTCATCTTTCATTCCATTACCGGCCCAATGATTGATTATTCCGCTGCAGCCATAAGCCATGAAGTAATAAAGCCATTCCTCTTGGGATTTTGACAGAGAGGGCGCTTCTATAGGCGGATCCATTTGCTCATAACATAGATTAAAGATACGAGTAGGGAAACTACTGTCACCATTCTCTGAAAAAAGTGCCATATACAAACTTCCGCTTTCTCTCATTTTGCTCAATATCTTTACAAAAATATCGGTTAAACTTTTATGCCGCGTTTCCTGAACAAGCTGATGCAGTTCAATTATCAATTCATCTTCAGTTTGTTTCAGCAAATCAAAACAATCGGTGTAATATTTATAAAATGTTGTGCGGTTTATCTCTGCAAGATCGCAAACCTCTTTCACGGTTATTTTATTAACGGGCTGACTTTTAAGAGCCTGCACAAAGCTGTCTCTTATAATCATTTTTGTATAGCGTATCCTCACGTCTGACTTCATAGAATCCAATTCCTTTCACGAAAATTTTTTCGTCATACATCAGCACTTTTTATAATTGTGTTGACTATCTCCACACAATGTAAAACATTGATGATTGATAATTTCTGCTACCAATACTATAATACATTTGGACGGGAAAATCAACAGATGTTTTTTTATCCTACATTACTTGGAAAAGTCATGCAAGATGTTGACCATCAGTTGTGATAATACCGTTTAAAATAAGAGGAAAGGAGTTGAG